>OIXA01005746.1_pt1 | contig 10860 bp, 9 predicted proteins | sample 1587721 | NCBI WGS metagenome assembly OIXA01 (sample SAMEA3888900, study PRJEB22519) | human gut metagenome | biome: human gut; feature: human-associated habitat; material: faeces | place: Denmark | collected 2013 | reverse complement strand
GATAGTAGTGGTAATGGCACAAAATCTTTTGCGATAATGATTGTGCTTTTCATGGTGGTTAACTCTATTACATATATTATCATGCGTATCAGAGTAAGTAAAATGGACTTGAACATGTGAATGAAAAAAAGAGGAGGCAGTACCATGATTGTTGAATTGAAAAATTTGTCAAAAAAGTTGACGTATGAAACTATAAGATGTATTCTATAAACCGTAAACAATATGATGTGAGCTGGTTTAAACCAGTTTACAAGGCATATAGGGGATAGTTCCTATTCTTTATATGTTTATACAAAAAAAGAAAAGGAGAAAAAAGATGAAAAAAATCACAACATTAGTACTTTCATTAGTACTCGTACTTGCTATGTCTATCACAGCATTTGCAGCAACACCTAACGATGATGTTAAGGCTGCTCTTAAAGAAGCTGGAGTTACAGGTGAGTATTATGATCAGGCAGTAAAGTTCCTTGCTAACAATGAACTTACAGCTGAACAGGCGGAAGCAAAGAAAAATGCTGGTGATGCAAAGAGCGTAGCTGATCTTTCAGCTGATCAGATTAGCAAGATTAAGACTAATATCACAATTGCAGCTAATGCAGTAGGTGCTAAGGTTTCTTTTGCTGACAAGACTATTTCAGTTACAGATGCAAAGGGTACACAGTACACAGTATCATCTAATCCAGTTAAGGCTACAGGAGCTACTACAACAGCTACTGTTGCTGGTATCGCTGTATTAGCTATGGGCTTAGTTGCTTGTGGCGTAGCAGTAAGCAAGAAGAGATTTGCTTAATATTATTCAATATGAATAAAACATTCAAAAGAGTAATGGCATACGTATGTGTGCCATTATTTCTTTCTATAGTGGGAATTGTTATAGTGTATTTCTGCCTTTCCCCATATATCAAATCAGCAGGTTCTACAATATCACTTCTTACCACAGATGGTGAGACAGTTGTAGGTGATGAGAACACCGATCTTGTACCGGAGGACTATAACACAGAGGAAACTAAAGAGACACAGCCAGAGTCTATACCATACTCTCCTGATATGCAGCCTAAGTTAGGAGATGGATACGCAAGACTTATCTGTGAAAGACTTAACATGAACGAAAGAGTCGGATATGGTGACAGAAGCGATGAACTTGATATAGGTGTAGGTCAATATATTGGCTCATCCATATTTGGGTTTGGTAAGCCTATACTTATAGCTGGACATCACGAAACATCTTTTTATCCTTTCCAGTATATAGAAATTGGCGATGTGTTTAAGGTTATAACATCGTATGGTGAATATACATATACTGTATATGATACCAAGGTTGCAGATGCTAATGATAAGTCAGCAACATTGCTTGATGCTGGTCGAGAAGTTCTTGTTATGTATACATGTTATCCTTTCACACCATTAACATCATATTCACAGAGATTGTTTGTGTATGCGAATAAAACATCAGGTCCAGATCTGATTTATTAAGGAGATTATATGGCTAAAAGTAAACAAAGAAAGTTTTATGTTGTAAGTATTATAGTCTCTTTTATATTATCAGTTCTGCTTTCTATAGGTGGGTACCTTGTTGGTGCTGATATGGGTATATTTAACAAGGATACAATATATAAAAGTATGTCAGCTGCAGGTTATTATAATGGAATATATGAAGATGTAGTGTCAACAAGCAAACAGCTTGGAAGACCTATGATGCTTCATGCTGAGGTTTTTGAAAATGTATTTTATTATAATGAAGTAAAGGATGATATACAGAATAATCTTGAAGCACAGCTTGCAGGTACTATGTATACACCAGATACGTCACAGATAAGAGAAAGACTTAATTCTAATATAGAAGATTATGCCAGAAAGAATAATATAGAAATAGGAACCCAGCAGCAGACTGCTATAGATGGCTTCCTTACACAGATAGAAGATAATTATAAATCTTCACTTGGGATTACATTTATTAACTATTATGTTTCCGTGAGGAAAATGTTTGATAATATATATTTTAAGGTTCTTGCAGCAATCCTTGTTCTTATAATGATTGCGGTATTTATAATAATTAAGGAACATAGATATGTGCATAGAGCAATAAGATATATAACATATTCAACACTTGCAGCAGCATACATGACAGGAATCATTCCAATGTATCTGTATATTAAGGGCATATATAGAAGGCTGGCTATATCGCCGGCATATTATTATAATATGCTTATTAAAACAGCAGATAAGAGTCTGTTGATGTTTGTGTATATTTCTATATTTTTCCTTGTTTTATCGGCAGGGCTTATAGCACTTACAATAATATTAAAAAATAACTTAAAGAAAAAAGCATCGCATAGCCATACTCATCATTCGCATCATTCACACCATGAAGCAGAAGAGTAGGCGAAGCTGAAGCATAATAAAAGATCAGAATCACATAATACATTCAATGATGGATAATGTTATGATTCTGGTCTTTTTTGCTTTAATCCTTCAATATATTCGGTTAGTTTTTTTGAAATTTTGATGCTGTTATAAATAGAAGCGTATGTAATGTATGACATATCTTCAATATAGTTTTTTGTGTATGATACAGATTGTATGTTTTCAAGAATATCGACAACTTTATTATATGCTATGGCAGCTTCATTTTCTGACTTATATATTCCTATTATATAATTGCCGTTGATGTGTATACGGCTTTGAAAAAAAGTTCTTCCGTTTTTTTCTATCTTGTTTACTCCGTTATATTTATTTATTACGCATACGTTTTCATACCGGTAGTCATGCTCATCTCCGTTGCGGAATATATAGTCTCTGCCCTTAACAGAATGATTTCTTATACCAAAACGTGAAAGTATGCTTGTCTGCATGCCATAGTCGTTCACAAAATAATATCCACCACGGCACAGAATTGTATGATGTGAATAATAAAATAAATCATCAGTTGAGAATGTAAGTATATTTTCAGGATTAAGAAAATACAGGAAAGATTTATCACAAAGGTAAATAGGCGTTTTTATATATATTCCGTTATCACGAAAGTTAATTAGACTTATGAATTTCGCATATGGGAAAAAAGTAAAAAAATCAACAGAAGTGCCATCAGATATGTTGCTGCTTTTGAGTGAAGCATTGTTTGATAATTCTGCTGCTATGTGGTTATATGAGGTTGTATGCATATCTTTGTCAATATAGTAGGTGCCGGGTTTATATAAGACATCATTGGCTATAGCATATGCCGCAGATGCCAAAAATTCATCATCATAACTACCTATACTTATATGCTTATTCTTATATGTTATTGAAACTCTGTAATATACAGAACCATCTTTTTTAGTTGTTTTATAAACACCTGTAGCCAATATTATATTCTCCCATTAGTAGTATTTTTAATATTCGTAACATTTATAACATTAATAATATGTAAATATGTACTTTAAACATATTGTTTAATATTTATCAATCCTATATATTTTATTATAAAATTGCGAATAATTCAATATGCCTATTGTTTTTTCTGTGTGCATTGTTGTATAATGGTTTCTGTTTAAAGCATTTTAGCAGGAATCTTATTATTAAAATGTTATATGTTTTATGGACAAGGCTTACATTATATAAATATGCAGGTAAATAGAACAACAAAATATGACATCAGGATAATTAAGATTCACCTCAATAAAATAAAAAAGGTGGAATACAAGATGAGTTTATTTTACAGAAGTACAAGGGATGATAATGTAAGAGTAACAGCTTCACAGGCTATATTAAAGGGACTTGCTCCAGATGGCGGATTATTCGTACCAGAATCTATTCCTTCATTAGATAAGAGCTTAGAAGAACTTTCAAAGATGTCTTACAAGGAAGTTGCTTACGAAGTTATGAAGCTTATGCTTGACGATTTTACAGAGGAAGAGTTAAAAAACTGTATTGACAAGGCTTATGATTCTAAGTTTGATACTGAAGAGATAGCACCATTAGTTAAAGCAGAAGGAGCTTATTATCTGGAATTATTCCATGGCGCAACTATTGCGTTTAAAGATATGGCTTTATCTATATTACCACACTTACTTACAACATCAGCTAAGAAGAATGATGTCAAGAACGAAATAGTAATCCTTACAGCAACATCAGGAGATACTGGAAAGGCTGCACTTGCAGGCTTTGCAGATGTTCCGGGAACAAGAATAGTAGTGTTCTTCCCTAAGAATGGTGTAAGTCCTATACAGGAAAAGCAGATGGTTACACAGAAGGGTGCAAACACTCACGTAATCGGAATCAAGGGTAACTTTGATGATGCACAGACAGGTGTTAAGAATATATTTGGCGATAAAGAACTTGAAAAGGTTATGAATAATGCAGGCTTCCAGTTCTCATCAGCTAACTCTATCAACATAGGACGACTTGTACCTCAGATTGTATATTATGTATATGCGTATGCAAGACTCCTTGCCAATGGCGAGATAAAAGAAGGCGAGAAGATTAATGCAGTAGTTCCTACTGGTAACTTTGGAAATATTCTTGCTGCATTTTATGCTAAGAATATGGGACTTCCTATTAATAAGCTTATATGTGCTTCTAACGAGAATAAAGTATTATACGATTTCTTTACAACAGGTGAATATGATAGAAACAGAGAATTCGTTCTTACAACTTCTCCATCTATGGATATTCTTATTTCAAGCAACCTTGAAAGACTTATCTATAGAATAGCTGGAAATAATGCTGGAAAGAATAAAGAACTTATGGATTCTCTTAAGACAACAGGTAAGTATGAGATAACAGAAGATATGAAAGCACAGCTTTCAGACTTCTATGGCAACTATGCTACAGAGGCAGAGGATGCTGCTACTATAAAAGAACTTTATGAAACATGTGGATATGTTATTGATACTCATACAGCAGTAGCTGCAGCAGTTTATAACAAGTACAAGGCAGATACTAATGATGACACTAAGACAGTCATAGCATCTACAGCAAGTCCATATAAGTTCACAAGAAGCGTAATGGAGGCTATAGATCCTAAGTATGCCGCTATGGGAGATTTCGAGCTTGTAGATAAGTTAAGTGAACTTGCAAAGGTAAAGGTGCCTAATGCTATTGAAGAAATCAGAACAGCTCCAGTACTTCATAATACAGTATGTGAAGTAAATGAAATGACAGATGAAGTAAAGAAGTTTCTTGGTATCTAATATTTCATAATATCAAAAATAAACAAAACCTGAGCCTGGCAGTAAAATGCCAGGTTCTTTTATGTAAATAGTTTTATGTAAATAGCTTTATGTAAATAGTCCTATGCAAACGATTTTATATAAACGGTTTTTATATGGATATTTTTAATGAATAGCGAATCGACAGTAAAAGCAGGTATAAAGATGGCTTGCATATAGTTCATTAATAAAGTTTATAATTTATTTATAGAAAAAATTAAATTAGTTGTTGACATACCACTTGCAAAGTGATACCTTAATTATGTTGATATTAGCACTCCAGATAAATGAGTGCTAACAACAAGAAAAAGGAGGTTATGTCATGGCACTTGATGAACAGCTTGATGAGCGTAAAGTAAAGATACTTAAGGCAGTCATTAAGAATTATCTGGAAACTGGCGAGCCGGTAGGTTCAAGAACAATCTCTAAGTTTACAGACATGAAGCTTAGCTCAGCTACTATCAGGAATGAGATGGCAGACCTTGAAGAACTTGGATATATAGTACAGCCACATACTTCAGCAGGTAGAATACCTACAGATAAAGGTTACCGTTTCTATGTTGATGATATGATGTCAGAAAAGGAAAAGAATATCACAGACAGGGAAACTGAGGTGGCATCAAGGGAAAGTGAGATGGCTTCTAAGGAGGCAGAGCTTTCAACCATGAAGGATGCTCTTGGTGAAAAGGTTGAGAGAGTTGAAGAGTTACTTCAGAATGTTGCCAAGGTGTTAGCCAAGGATACGAATTATGCGACTATGGTAACATCGCCTAAGGTAACAGGCAACAAGTTAAAGTTCGTACAGCTGTCACAGCTTGAGTCTGATAAGATATTAGCTGTAATAGTCATGGAGGGTAACCTTATAAGAAATAAGGTTATAACAGTTAGTGAGGATCTGTCGCAGGAGAATCTGTTAAAGCTTAACATTCTTCTTAACACAACACTTACAGGACTTACCCTTGAGCAGATGAACTTAAGTATTGTTTCCAAGATGGAGAATCAGGCAGGTGAACATATTAAACTTGTCAAAGAGGTTCTTGATGCGATAGTAGAAACCATAAACAGTGCAGATGATCTTAAGATATACACAAGTGGTGCTACTAATATATTTAAGTATCCAGAACTTAGTGATTCAACTAAAGCAAGTGAGCTTATATATGCCCTGGAAGAAAAACAGAGCTTATCAGACCTGGTAGTTGATGATGATGCAGCAGGTCAGGAAAGCGATGGCAGTTCTAACCATGGGATTCAGGTATATATAGGAAATGAAACACCGGTTGAGTCCATGAAAGACTGCAGCGTTGTCACAGCAACATATGAGTTGCAGGATGGCATGAAAGGAACAATCGGAATCATCGGACCTAAGCGTATGGATTATGAAAAGGTTGTAGAAACCTTGAAGAATATGAGAACGCAGTTAGATGATGTATTCAAGAAATCATAGAAAGGTGAGGAGTTAAGTGTCTAAGAAGGAAAAAAACATGAATAATGTTGAAGAAAAAGATATAAAGAAAGCAGACAATGAAGCAGCTGATACAACAACAGATGCCAATGCTGCTAACACAGATAATAAAGACGCTGATACTGTAGAAACTCAGGGCTCATCCGACGCAGATGTGAAGGAGGACGCACAGTCTTTCAACGCAAGTGATGCGAAGGGAGCGGAGGAAACAGTTGATATAAATAATAATAAAAAGGACCAGAAGGACGCTGTTATAGAAGATCTGAATGACAGATTAAAGCGTCAGATGGCTGAGTTTGACAACTACAGAAAGCGTACTGACAAAGAAAAGTCAGCAATGTTTGAGATGGGAGCATCGGATGTTATAAAGAAGTTACTTCCGATAGTTGATAATTTTGAACGAGGCTTTAAGTCAGTAACAGAGGAAGAGTTACAGACACCATTTGCCAAAGGCATGGATATGGTTTATAAGCAGACTATGAAAATGCTTGAAGACTTACAGGTTAAGCCGATAGAGGCACTTGGTTCTGAGTTTAACCCGGATTTCCATAATGCAGTAATGCATGTGGAGGATGATTCACAGGGTGAGAATATCATCGTGGAAGAGTTCGAGAAGGGTTACACATATAGAGATGTGGTTATCCGCCACAGCATGGTAAAGGTTGCTAACTAACAGTCATGGCAGAGGTTTTATATATAAGCATGGCTGAAACGATACATCAGAATATGTAGTTGATGTGTATAAGTTTTGGGCTTTTACCATAATAAAAATGTAAGTAACAATAAAATGATTTATTATGTATTAAAGTGTGCTGCATTTACAAGGCACAGAAAGGAAGATAATTATGGGCAAGATTATTGGTATAGATTTAGGTACAACAAATTCATGCGTAGCTGTTATGGAAGGTGGTAAGCCAGTTGTTATTACAAACACAGAGGGTATCAGAACAACTCCATCAGTAGTCGCATTTACAAAGAATGGTGAAAGATTAGTAGGTGATCCTGCAAAGCGTCAGGCAGTTACTAATGCAGACAAGACAATCTCTTCAATCAAGAGACATATGGGTACAGATTATAAAGTAGATATTGATGGTAAGAAGTATACACCACAGGAAATCTCAGCTATGATTCTTCAGAAGTTAAAGGCTGATGCTGAGAGCTATCTTGGTGAGACAGTTTCAGAAGCTGTTATCACAGTTCCAGCTTACTTCAATGATGCACAGAGACAGGCAACTAAGGATGCAGGTAAGATTGCAGGACTTGATGTTAAGAGAATTATCAACGAGCCTACAGCAGCAGCATTAGCTTATGGTCTTGATAACGAACATGAACAGAAGATTATGGTGTATGACCTTGGTGGTGGTACATTCGATGTATCTATCATTGAAATCGGTGATGGTGTAATCGAAGTTCTTGCTACAGCTGGTAACAACAGACTTGGTGGTGATGACTTTGATAATGCTGTTACACAGTACATGTTAGAGGACTTCAAGGCTAAGGAAGGCGTTGATCTTTCTAAGGATACAATGGCACTTCAGAGATTAAAGGTTGCTGCTGAGCAGGCTAAGAAGGAATTATCAAGTGCTATGCAGACAAATATCAACCTTCCATACATCACAGCAACAGCTGAGGGTCCAAAGCATTTTGATATGACACTTACAAGAGCTAAGTTCGATGAACTTACACATGACTTAGTAGAAAAGACAGCTGAACCAGTTAAGAATGCACTTTCAGATGCAGGTCTTACAGCTTCAGAACTTTCAAAGGTATTATTAGTTGGTGGTTCTACAAGAATCCCAGCTGTACAGGATAAAGTAAAGCAGTTAACAGGTCATGAGCCTAACAAGTCACTTAACCCAGATGAATGTGTTGCTATAGGTGCTTCTATCCAGGGTGGTAAGCTTGCTGGCGATGCTGGTGCTGGTGATATCCTTCTTCTTGATGTAACACCACTTTCACTTTCTATCGAAACTATGGGTGGTATTGCTACAAGACTTATCGAGAGAAATACAACTATTCCTACAAAGAAGAGCCAGATATTCTCTACAGCTGCTGATAACCAGACAGCCGTTGATATCAACGTAGTACAGGGTGAAAGACAGTTTGCTAAGGATAACAAGTCACTTGGACAGTTCAGACTTGATGGTATACCTCCAGCAAGAAGAGGTGTTCCTCAGATTGAAGTTACATTCGATATCGATGCTAATGGTATCGTAAATGTATCAGCTAAGGATCTTGGTACAGGTAAGGAACAGCATATCACAATAACAGCTGGTTCTAACATGTCTGATGAAGATATCGATAAGGCTGTTAAGGAAGCTGCTGAGTTTGAAGCTCAGGATAAGAAACGTAAGGAAGCTATCGAAGTTCGTAACGAAGCTGACTCTATGGTATTCCAGACACAGAAGGCTCTTGATGAAGCAGGTGATAAGCTTGATGCTAACGATAAGGCAAATGTTGAGGCAGACCTTAACGCACTTAAGTCACTTGTTGAATCAACAGATGCTGAGAACATGACAGATGCCCAGGTTGATGAAATCAAGGCAGCTAAGGAAAAGCTTATGACATCAGCACAGAATCTTTTTGCTAAGATGTATGAGGCTAACCAGGCAGCAGGTGGTGCAGCAGGTGCTGGTCCTGATATGGGAGCAGGTGCAGGTTCTGATGCAGGTGCACAGGGCGGCAGCACACCTTATGGTGATGATGTTGTAGATGGTGACTATAAGGAAGTATAATTAAGTGATATATGATTGAATCTATAGTTTGTTATGCATTATAGATGAAATCAGAAAGGAAGTCAGGTCTCTATAAGGGGACCTGACTCCTTTCGGGTATAGAAAGGCGGAACCTATATGGCAGAAAAAAGAGATTATTATGAAGTCCTTGGAGTATCTAAGGATGCAGATGATGCAGCCATTAAAAGAGCGTATAGACAGTTAGCTAAAAAGTATCATCCGGATATGAATCCTGGTGATAAGGAAGCAGAAGCAAAGTTTAAGGAAGCATCAGAGGCTTATGCTGTGCTTAGTGACCCGGATAAGAGAAGACAGTACGACCAGTTTGGTCATGCAGCCTTTGATGGTGGTGCAGGAGGTGCTGGCGGAGCTGGTGGCTTTGGTGGCTTTGACTTTGGCGATATGGGAGATATATTTGGAGATATCTTCGGCGGAATGTTTGGCGGCGGTGGAAGCCGTGGACGTAACAGCAACGGACCAAGACGAGGCGCTGACTTAAGAGTAAATGTCAGAATCACATTTGCAGAATCTGTAACAGGAACTAAGAAGAAGATAGATGTAACACTTAAGGATGAGTGTACAAAGTGCCACGGAACAGGTGCGAAGCCTGGTACAAGTCCAGAAACATGTAAGAAGTGTGGCGGACGTGGTCAGGTAACTATGACACAGCAGTCATTCCTTGGCATGATGCAGAGCGTACAGCCTTGTCCAGACTGTCACGGAACAGGAAAGATAATCAAGGAAAAATGTCCAGACTGTTATGGTACAGGATATATAAGTAGCAAAAAGACTATCGAAGTTAATATACCAGCTGGTATAGATAACGGACAGTGTGTTCGTATACAGGGTAAAGGTGAGCCAGGAACTAATGGTGGTCCAAGAGGAGATCTTTTAGTAGCTGTTATGATATCGTCTGATCCGGCATTTGAAAGAGATGGATACAATATCTTCTCAGATGTTGTTATAGATTACCCTACAGCTGTACTTGGTGGAGAAGTGAAGGTTAAGACTGTAGATGGTGAAGTACTGTACGAGGTTAAACCAGGTACTGCATCTGGTACTAGAGTAAGACTCAGAGGTAAAGGTATGCCAACACTTAGAAACAAGGATACAAGGGGAGACCATTATATCACACTTATAGTTGATATACCTACTAAGCTTACAGCAGAGCAGAAAGATGCACTTGTGGAATATGAAAAGACACTTACAGGTGAAGAAAGAAAACGTCCTAAGAGAAAGGGATTTTTCAAGTAAATATTGTATGTTTGTGTTAATGTCCAGATGTCATATCGAAAATACGCAGTGGCTTTGAATAATAACACGTTTTAAGAAAAATACAAGCGAAATACATCATTTTATTGTCGTTTTTAAAGAATCGTGATATAATCATAGACACTGAGAAGTTTCAGTCGAATATTTAAAGAAAGGGGCTATTATTATAATGAGTAATATAGCAGATAAGTTTGAAGAACTT
>OIXA01005737.1_pt1 | contig 10875 bp, 7 predicted proteins | sample 1587721 | NCBI WGS metagenome assembly OIXA01 (sample SAMEA3888900, study PRJEB22519) | human gut metagenome | biome: human gut; feature: human-associated habitat; material: faeces | place: Denmark | collected 2013 | reverse complement strand
GAGAAGTGTCAGCCCTAATTTATTTTCTTTGCAAAAGTTTTACCGGACAGCAATAGTATAAAATAATTTTGAACACCTACTTAATACAAAAAACACCTGTTGATGTGGCAGTGCAAAAAAGTTTTTTCGTACTTTTGCGCATCAAAACATGACAGGGCACAAGCCCTTTTTAATTATAAACCCTAAAATGGACGACTATCACGCGGATACCAACGTTTGATGCCGACCCGAGACAGGCCTCTGCCCCTTGCACAAGCCGTTTCGTGCCGGACGAAACGTTGTGTGCAGGCAGTGAATTTCTCATCACAAAGTAAAACGACCTGTTTCTTTATGCGTACTTACTGGAACTATAACAAAAAGCTTCAAACCATTGATGAGTGGGCGCCCGACTGCTGGGTGCAGGTAACCTGCCCTACGCCAGAGGACGAAGATTTTTTGACTAAAGAACTGCAAATTCCCGATTACTTTCTTGACGACATTCGAGATAAGGACGAGCGCTCGCGTTATGAATACGACGACGGGTGGTCGCTCATTATATTGCGCATACCCTATGTAAAGGAGGTGGCCTCGCGCACTCCACATACCACCATACCTATGGGCATAATCCTTAACAAAGGCGTGTGTGTGACGGTGTGCAACTACGAGACCAACATGATGATAGATTTCGTGTCGTACCAGCAAAAGCGCAACCAGGGTTTTACCGACTCTGTCGACCTCGTGTTCCGCCTCTTCCTGTCGTCGGCCGTGTGGTATCTGAAACGGCTGAAGCAAATCAACATTTTGCTTGAAGAGGCCAAGCGCAACCTCGACCGCCAGATAGATAATGAGGACCTCGTGGGACTGTCGCGCCTGCAGGATAGCTTGACCTACTTTATCACCTCTATTCGTGGCAACGAAACGTTGCTTTCGAAGCTCAAGTTTAAGTTGCCCGTCGACGAATTGGACGCCGACCTCATTGAGGACGTGACCATTGAGATGAACCAGGCGCGCGAAACAACCAACATCTACACCAACATTCTCGACTCCACCATGGAGACGTATGCCAGCATTATCAACAACAACATGGCTGGCGTGATGAAACAGATGACCTCGGTGTCCATCATACTGATGTTTCCGACACTCATAGCCAGTATCTTTGGTATGAACCTCGTGAGTGGAATGGAAACCGTTTGGTGGGGTTTCCCCGTAGTAATCATTGCCTCTATCGTGGTGACAGGCATTTTTTATGGTCTGTTCCGCTGGAAAGCTTGGATTTAAGGCCAGTAAGGCAAAGTTTTTATCCGATTTACTTGGCGTATACGCATTTATTGTGCAAATTTGCAATTCCCACACACGGGTGTGGGCTACTACATATATAACTCACGTACGATCCTATCCTATTTATTATGGACGAAATTAAGAACACTGCTGAAACAGAAGAACAAAAGGTGGTGGCTGCCGAAGCCAACAATGCCGAAACTGCTTCAGCCGAAGTAACAACAGACACTGCTGCTCCCGAAAAGCGTAACGAACCGACCACAAAGGCCGAGGTGATTGATCGCTTGAAGGATATTGTATATAATGGCGGTAATGTGGAGCGCGCTGAACTTGACCACTTGAAGATGCTTTACTACCGCATTCACAATGCCGATGTGGTTGCTGCCCGCGACAAATTTGTTGAAGAAGGTGGTAAGCCTGAGGACTTTATGCCGGCTCCCGACACTGAGGAGGAGAACTTCAAGGCTCAACTGTCGCTCATTCGCGAACTCCGCAACAAGGCTGCCGAGGAACAAGAGAAGGAAAAACTGGCCAACCTGAAACGCAAGCAGGAGATTATTGAACGCATCAAGGAACTCTCTGCCACTCCCGACGACGCCGACAAGGGCTATAACGAGGTGAAGGACCTGCAGGCCGAATGGAAGGATATCAAAGCCGTGCCGGCTGAGAATGCTACCGAACTGTGGAAAAACTACCAGCACTATACGGAGCAGTTCTACGACCAGCTGCGCCTCAACCACGAGATGCGCGCTTACGACTTTAAGAAAAATCTTGAAATAAAGACGCACTTGTGCGAGGCTGCTGAAAAGTTGGCCGATGTGGAGGACGTTATTTCAGCCTTCCACCAGTTGCAAAAGTTGCATCAGGAATATCGCGAAACTGGCCCCGTGGCCAAGGAGTTGCGCGACGAGATATGGAAACGCTTCAAAGATGCTTCGACTGTCATCAACAAGCGTCATCAAGACCACTTCGAGGCCATCAAGGCTAAGGAAGAGGAGAACCTTGTAAAGAAAACCGAACTCTGCCAAAAGGTGGAGGCACTTGAATTTGGCGAACTCAAAACCTACAACCAGTGGGAAGACATGACCAAGCAGGTGCTGGCCATGCAGGCTGAATGGAAAACAATCGGTTTTACACCCCGCAAGGTGAACAACGAGGTGTTTGAACGCTTCCGCGTGGCTTGCGACCGTTTCTTCCAGGCTAAAACGGCTTATTTCAAGGCTAACCGCGAAAAGCTCAACGCCAATCTCACTGCCAAGAATGCACTCATCGAAAAGGCTGAGGCTTTGAAGGATAGCACCGATTGGGGGGCTACTACCAACAAGTTTATTGAACTGCAAAAGGAGTGGAAAACCATCGGTCCCGTGGCGCACAAGGTGTCAGATGCCGTGTGGAAGCGATTTAACGACGCTTGCAACTACTTCTTCGACAAGAAGAACGAGGCTAATGCCGGACAGCGCAAGGAGGAGGAAGCTAATCTCGAACTGAAAAAGGCGGTGATTGCCGACCTTGAAAAGCTGGCCGAGAACGCTGGCGACAACTTGCTGCAGAGCGTGCGCGACTTGCAGGCGCGTTGGAACGAGATTGGCCATGTGCCTTATAACAAAAAGGAGAAGACTTATCGCCGCTATCGCGAGTTGTGCGACAAGATTTACGACACGCTGCACGAAACGGCAGGTCGTCGCCGCATGGACAACTTCCGCAAGACTGTGGCTGACAAGGGTGGCTCTGAATTGACGCGCGAACGCAGCCGTCTGCAAAATGCCTTCGATGGCAAGAAGCAGGAAATTCAGACTTACGAAACCAACCTCTCATTCTTCCGTACCAGTTCGAAGAAAGGTAATTCGCTCGTGGCCGACATCGAAAAGAAGGTGGCCCGCTTGAAGGAGGACCTCGAAGAAATTGGTCAGAAAATTAAGGCTGTAAACGAACAAATCAAGGCTGAAAAGGCTGAGAAATAACATTGTAGAGCACAAGTATCAAGCATAAGTGTGGGTGGAGCACCATAGGGTGGCTCCGCCCACATCTTTTTGTATACGCTACCATCAACGCTACCTCAAAACGCAACCTCAAAACGCTACCACAAGACGCAACCACAAGACGCTAACTCAAGACGCTACCTCAAAACGCCAACTCTAATGGGGGCGACGCGTCTCGCGTCGGGAAAATATGCAGCTGTTATTTAGCAGAGTTTGTATGCCTTTCCTTTCTTTGCCCGACGCGGGACGCGTCGCCCCCATTAGAGATAGCGTTTTGAGTTAGCGTTTTGAGTTAGCTTTTTGTAAGTCATGCAGTAAGCACCGGAAGAAATCCCCTCTCAATTCATTGCGCAAATCAATTGATATACTTACCTTTGCAATAACAGAAATCGTTTGCATACCGCTTGATCTGCAAGCGAGTCGTTTTATATATGAACCAGAGACCGAGTGTAGTTTTTAGTGTTATTTCATAGTAGAATGAGGTCAGCATGAAAATCAGACATATATTCATTTCGCAACAGCTTATACGCCATATTACATACCGCAGTGCATTGTACGCCCTTGGTTTGGTATGCGCCTTTTGGTTACTTGTCACGCCCATGGGGTGCCACAAGCGCGATGCACAGACCAATGAGGTGCAAGCCCCAACGGCTGCCGACTCTGTGCGCCGGTTGGTTATGACGGTGCGCAGTAGTGCACGTTTGTATGTGACCGAAATGCAGGTGCACAAACTCGTGACCAACACCGACGAACCCGTGTTGACGGGGCAGGTGCTCGGCATGCCGGTCAATATGCCGACGCGCATTGGCAAACGACGCGTGCTCATTCCGCTCGACGTGACCATAAAGGCATACATCGACCTGCAACACTTTGACGAGCGCAACGTGGAACGCACCGACAGCACCCTGATTGTGACGCTGCCCGACCCGCAGGTGGTTATAACAGCATCGAAGATTGACAACAAGGGTATACGCCAATATGTGGACATGGCGCGCTCACGCTACACCGATGCCGAAATTACGGCTTTGGCACGGCAGGGCGAGGACAGCATTGCACGACACATGGCCCATTATGGCATAGAACGCGAGGCACAACGCAGCGCTGCCAACCAACTGTTGCCGCTATTGCATCAAATGGGCTATAAGGAGAGCCAGGTAACTGTGCGGTTTAAGAAAACATTTACTGACAACGATTTTGTACGCATGACGCGCAGACAATGAAACAGACAGATAAACAACATAGCATGACATGGCGCAAGGCCATTGGCAGCCTGTTGCGCTGGTGGTGGGTGGGGGCTGCAGCCATAGTGGCAGTGGCTGTGGCCTATATATATAAAGGAGTGACCGACAATCCACCCGTCAGTTTGCGTGTGGTGCATAACACGCGCATCGATGTCACGCCCGAACAAATAATGGCCGTGCGCGACGTCGGGCAGTGGGAGTTTCTTACCATTAACACCGAGGAGGTGGTGGAGTGGGAGCACAAGCGCACTTTCGGCACCGACCGCCTGGTGCGTATCTATCAGGGCACATTGCGGCTCGGGGTGGATATGCAAAAGGCTTCGGACGGGTGGTTTGTGTCATTGCCCGACTCCACAGCTCAACTCACCTTGCCACCAGTGTCGTTGCTCGACGAGCGCTTTATTGACGAGGCCAGGACGCGCTCCTTCTACGAACGGGGTACGGTGACGCCCGATGTGCTTGACCAGCTTTATGCGCAAGCGCAGCAAAAAATGCGACGGCGCTGTTTGACACCACAGAATATGCAAGCAGCGGAGGCCAACGCGCGGCAACAGTTTGAACGCATTTTCCGGCAAATGGGTTTCAAACGCGTCATCGTCAAATTTGATGGCAAGCAATGAGTGAGTCTTCAGAGTTTATGGCTGTCCTGTAAAATGTTCAGGCACCAAACGCTACCACTAAACGCTACCACCAAACGCTACCTCTAATGGGGGCGACGCGTCTCGCGTCGGGATTTGAGACAAAGGCTCACAGACAGAAGTGTAATTAGTGCTATCTGTGAGTCTTTATTTATTTTCCCGACGCGGGACGCGTCGCCCCCATTAGAGGTTGCGTTTTGTAGTAGCGTTTAGTGGTAGCGTTTAGTGGTAGCGTTTGGTGCTTGGGCGTTTTACAAGGTAGCAAGAGTTTCAGTTAATGGTGTTGTAACGACAGATGCAACGCGAAGCACAAATATCTCGTATTTTGCATATTTTACACGAAATAGGTGTCCGATTGGTACCAATCGGACACCTATTTGATAGCAATCGGACACAAAAGCATAGCAATCGGACACATGTTTTAATATTTACGCTTTACTTTTGCAGCATATAATCACAACAAATTAAGTGTAAAATATGAAGAAGAGAGTATTGTTTTTGCTATGCATGGCCTTTGCCATGATGGCATGGCTGCCTCCGCAACTGTGGGCGCAGACTCAGCCTTCGGGAGGAGATGGCAGCAGCGAAAGTCCGTTCCTCATTACCACAGCCGAGGAACTCAAGTGGTATGCCAACTATGTGAATGGCGAGAGTGGCGACAACGTGGTGCACACCACGGCGTGTGCCAAACTTATGAACGACATCGACCTTTCTACCGTGTGTGGCAAGGGCAAAGGCAACTGGACGCCGATTGCTAAATACGGCATTTACACGTTTAATGGTGAACATCGTTTTGATGGTGTTTTTGACGGAAACGGCTACACGATATCCAATCTCTATATAAATGACAAGAATGGTTCAAATTTAGGGCTTTTTGGATACGTAACCCCAACCACTAAAAAAACATCTGTCAAAAATCTGAAGATGGCCAGCGTTCAAATAGTTGGCAAAACTGATATTGCCGCAGTGTGTACTTCGGGCTATAATGCCACGTTTGAGAAAATAGAAGTTATAAGTGGCAGTATTGCTGGTTTTAGCGATATTTATGGCATAAGCGGTTGTCGTGGAAGTGCAAAGAACTGCATAAATCGTGCCGATGTGACGGCCAGCAGATATAATGTAGCAGGTGTTATTTCAAGTATCCAGGATGAGGCGTCCAATTGCAGTAATTATGGTAAAATTACTACAGGAACAGGTTGGGCTGGCGGCATTGCTGGTGGAAGCGACGGATTTACCACCATACAGAATTGTGCCAACTATGGTGAAATCCATGTTACCGGAACAGTAAATAGCACTGACTATGCAGTTGGCGGTTTGCTTGGTTATCCATGGAACATTGAAATCAGTAACTGCGCAAATTTCGGAAATATCTACCTCACAGAACAATCTGAATTTGTAGGCGCCATAGTTGGCACAGTTCAACTTAAAAAAGCAAGCGGTATCTTGGCCAATACATGTGAAATTTATGTTGGCGGTGCGGCTCAGGCCAATGTGCCTGTGCTGCAGTCTGGCATTAAATGGTTAGAGGACAACGTTGACAACACAGCCACTTGTATTATCCCTACGGCAGAGCAGCTTGCTTCGGGTTGGCTCGCATGGCAGTTGCAGCTGAACTGCGGCATACAAACGTGGGGACAGAACATCAGTACCGAGCCTAAGGACGCATATCCTGTCATAGGCGGCAGCGTGTTGTATGCAGAGGGATCTTGTACTGACGACCTTTCTGCTGCGACCAGTTTTAGCAATAACCCGGGTGTTGTGACTCACAAGTTTACGCATCACGATGCGGTACCCGCCACTTGCAGCAAAAAGGGTAACCACGAATATTGGTATTGCAGCGATTGCAAAAAATACTTTAAGGAGGCGATCTGTGAAAATGCTTACACTGATGATGCAGATCCCGAAACGGGCGTGTGGATAGAGATGATTCCGCACACCCTACCTATCGATTTCGACGAGAACGGAGTGAAATATTGCTCGGTGTGCGGACATATTGAGGGCGAAGCGCCAATGCTTGTGGCTGATGAGGCATCGCCGTTTAATGGCTACTACGCCTTCAGTAAGGCAGGTCATTTGGTGTGGTTGCACAATCAAGTGCAAGCTTATGACGCAGTGACAAATCCCTCTCCAATCGAAAGCATCAAGTGCTATCTGGCAAACGACATCTGTTTGAAAGCTGTTTGTCACCCAGCCGATGCTGCAAACAACGTGGCAGAGGCAAACTGGCATCCTATTGGTGGCGAAAACCCCTTCAAAGGCATATTTGACGGCAACAAACACACTGTCAGCGACTTGTACATCAACAGCTCAGGCAGCAATCTCGGGTTGTTCGGGTACGTAGATGGTGCTGAAATTAAGAACGTCACTGTGCAAGGAAACGTGACGGGCTTTTATGAAGAAGGAAATGAACAATCAGGGCAATATGTGGGTTTGGTGTTAGGTGTTGGCACAACAAAATCAAAATTGGAAAACTGCGAAAGCAGAGGTAGCGTGACGGGGTGCAGTTATGTAGGTGGCATTGCCGGACTGATAGCAAACAACTGCTTTATTACTTCGTGCACCAACCGCGCCACGGTGAAGAACTATCCAGGTACAAGCGGAGCGTACTTTGGCGGCATAGTAGGGTACGGAACTGGACTCTCTTTTTGCGCAAACTATGCAGACATTACGGCCGAAGGCAGCTCTGTCGGCGGTTTGGTTGGCTATGTATTCCCCGACATCAACAATGAAGGAATGAGCAACTGCATGAATGGGGGCAATGTAATAGGAAAATAAAATGTGGGCGGTCTGGCTGGTGAATGCTTTGCTCCCCAAAATACCAACAATTACAGCTCTGGACGTGTAGAGGCCACTAATCAATACGCAGGACTGTTTGTGGGTAAATATGGAAATGACCCGAGCAAGGCTTTTGCAAATACATATTATGTAGAGGAAGGCCTTGTGGTTGAAAATGGAACGGCTACTGCAGGCAAGTACTATGGTGATGGTACAATCTCAGCGTCGGCGCAGGCTGTTCATCAAGCTGACGTGGCTTCGGGCAAATTGGCCACTATGCTGGCATCAGTTAACAGCACCTGGGGACAAGACCTGGAACAAGAAAACTCCTATCCCGTGTTGAACGGCAAGACAGTCTACTTCTCAGGCAGCAAGTTGTGCAACGGACATCTGCTGAGCGAAGCGTATACCAACGACCAAACAAAGGAGACAGCTACGCCCGCCCACTCTCAGGAGTATGAAGATGGCGGATTTTGCACGGTGTGCCACGAAAGCCGCGAATTGCACGGCAAAGGTACTGCCAATGATCCTTACCTTATTTCAAACGTGGCGCAGTTGGAATATTTGCGCGACCAATCAAACTTAGGAAATGGACAGATTACAGCACACGCCAAACTGGTTAATGACATAGACTTGGCTTATGCTTCAGCATCAAGTTGGATACCTGTTTCAAAGTCAAATGCCTTTGCCGGCACGTTTGACGGCAACGGACACTGCATAAAGAACCTGTATTCTTCGTTCTACCAGGGTGGCTATGTCGGATTGTTCGGCTATGTCAATGGTGCTACTATCAAGAATGTCACAGTTGAGGGCGTAATCGAGTCGTCATGCTCAAATCAGGGTATGATTGCTGGTCAGTCAGTAGGTGCCAACTTTTATAATTGTGTGGCTAAGGGCCGTATCAACACAAGTGGCAGTGCTGACTATGTGGGAGGCATAACAGGCTGGGTTACAAGGAATAGTCCTTCCATACCCGTTGTGCGAAGTTGTGCAAGCTACGTAGACATCGTTTCAACCGGCACGTTCGCAGGTGGCATCATAGGCAAATCTTCCAATAGTATCATCATGGAAGCCTGCGCCAACTATGGTAATGTGACGGGCAAAATCAATGTGGGCGGTTTGATGGGATACACTGACCCCAAAAGCGATAGTCATATCATAAACTGCTATGTAGGGTCTTGCGAAGTGAGAGGAACAGGCTCAAATGTGTTCTTGACATGCTATGAACCTTCGGGCAATCGGTCAAACTTCGAAAAAGTCTTTTATTCAAAAGACGCCAAGGTGTTCGCATCAGCCGATGCCACTGAGCCTGAGGACCTTGCCACTCGCATCGCTTATGGTGATTACAACACATCGTCAGCATTTGTAGGCTTTACGGCAGAGCAGATAGCTGGTGGCGAAGCTACTTATTGTATGAACAACGAGACGACGGCTTTGCCCGTCTGGACACAAGATCTCAATCAAGCAAACAGCCAACCTGAACTTAACGGTGATGCCGCACTCCACACCGTGTACAAAATGGGCTATTTCCATGGCAGCACCGCTCTCTCGTTCAGCAACAACAAGGCTGACGAAAACACCCTCCACCCCGAGGCCGACAATAATGGCAGCCACGACGAGGCATACCGTTATGTGCCAAATGGACACGGAAGCAGAACGCACTCGGCTACATGCAGTGTGTGCGGTTATTTTGTTGAATCTCAGGATTGCACCTTTATGGATGACTTCTGCATAAAGTGCAATTATGGTGTTTTTGATTTGTTCGAACTGGCAGACGGCGAGGCATACACCCTTGCAAATGGTGCAGAAGTGGGTGAATTGAACTATGCCCGCAATTTTGGTGGCACGAACTGGACAACATGGTATGTGCCGTTTGAACTGAAGCTCACACCGGAGCTTTGCCAGAAGTACGCTTTCTCGCGCATCAACAACGTGCACCAATATGACGATAACAACGACGGTGTGGCCGACCGCACCATCGTGGAGAGCTTTAACCAAGCCGAAGGGGTGACCCTCAAGGCCAACTACCCGTACTTGGTGCGCGCCCTGACCGATGCCGACAAGAAAATGGTCATTAACCTGACCGAAGTGGAATTGGCCAATGCCGAGAGCAAGCACATTGACTGTATGAGCGTGGATCACACCTACACCTTTACCGGCACATACAATGAAATGGGTGATGGCGGCACCGAGGCAAATTCTCCCTTGTCACTCTTTGATTACTCTGACGGTAACATGTGGCTCAACTTCCACAGTCTGCCGGCTCAGCGCCACTACCTTGTAATCACACCGCGCAATGGCAGTACCCCGACATTGGCTCCGGCACGCGTCATGTTGCAGGTGATAGGCGATGAAACGGTGACTGGCATAGTCAACCTCTATGGCCGCGACAAGCGTTCTGCCGAGACTTACGACCTGTCGGGCCGCCGTGTAGGCAGCAACCAGCGCGGACTCCTTATTAAGAATGGCAAGAAAGTACTCGTTAAATAACCATTTAAGACAGATAACAACACATGAATAACAGAAAACCATACATGGCACCAGCCACCACGCTTTACCACATTGAAGCGTCGACCGTGCTCTGCGGCTCAGGCGGCGGCAATGTAACTGAAACCGAAGTGCGTCCGGGCGAATATGCACCTGACCCACCCAAAAACAGTTGCGGCATGATGTCCGACGGTGAATATTGGGACGCTGAGTGATGACAGATTGATATGAAACGCTATTAGCGCAGGGGGCGTGGAAGTTCGGCTTGACGAACTTTCCATGCCCTCTCTCTTTTGTATGTATAGCATTAAATAGACTTTTGGGTGAGTCCATTTAGGGCACCTTTATTCATTGTTATTGCTGTTTGGTAAAACCATTCTGATATTATACTCACGGATCGCACCGATTGCACGGATTCTTTCGCTCATGCAATGTGCTTCAGCACCACGGAGATGACGGATTTTACGGATTTTGTGAGCATTGCATGCTCACTTCGCT
>OIXA01005735.1_pt1 | contig 10878 bp, 9 predicted proteins | sample 1587721 | NCBI WGS metagenome assembly OIXA01 (sample SAMEA3888900, study PRJEB22519) | human gut metagenome | biome: human gut; feature: human-associated habitat; material: faeces | place: Denmark | collected 2013 | reverse complement strand
ACTACCAGTTTTCTGTCCGTCGCCTTGATCATTGTTGTTCTGCCTGTGCCTGATTCTGTTGTTGATTAGTTTCCTCTGCGGGAGCAGGTACCCAGCCCACCGCCGCGCCCGAGTCATAACGCAAATCAACGTAGCTTATCCGTTTGCCGTCGGTCTGCGCTTGCTGCTGTAGAACCGGGTAGAGTTCCATAAAGCGCTGAAGCCGTTTCATGGTATCGCCTCGGCCAAGGTTGAGCTTAATATCGTTATTCAGCGTCAACTGCCAGGAACGACGTGCGGTCATCGCCGCCACTTTCAACGTGAACTTATCCTTTGCCAGTACCTGCCCCATGTCGCGGTACCCCTGCAACACTTCGTTCTCACTGCCTTCCGGGCCGTACAACATCGGTAAATTCTGCTTATTGGTCCGATCCGCCGGGACGCTGAAGGAATTGCCTTCTACATCGACCATATGTTGATCATTCCAACGCGCAATCGGCACATATTCAACCAGATGAATCTTCAATTCGTCCGGCCACTGCTTTCTGACGCTCGCCTGCTTAATCCACGGCAGACGCTCAATCTGACTCTGGATGATATTGACATCCTGGGTCATAAAGGTCCCCGGGGAACCCAGCGCCAGAATCGCCTGGCGGATATCATCATTACGCGTGTAGTGACGCTCACCGGTAACAACCATCCTGGACAGAGGCAAACGCTGTGCATCCTCCATCCAGCCCAGAACCATCCACCCGCTGACCAACACGGTACATAGCACCGTCAGCAGGAAGACAATCCCGGCCAGACGAGTTCCATTACTCCGACGCGAAGAAGAGGCTTCCTCTTCTTCGTGGTTCCGCGTATTCAGCGCAGCCTGCGACATATCACCCCGCCAGGTCCAGAATTCGAACAACAAGCTGCGAGAAGCTCATCCCGGCCTGACGCGCCGCCATCGGCACCAGGCTGTGGCTGGTCATGCCAGGGGATGTATTTGCTTCCAGCAAATAAAACTGGCCATCGCTGTCCAGCATCACGTCAATACGTCCCCAACCTTTACAACCGAGAACATTCCAGGCTTTAACGACCAGGGCCTGAATTTCTGACTCGCGGGCAGGATCTTCACAACCAGGGCAGAAATATTGCGTCTCATCAGAGAGATACTTCGCCTCATAATCATAGAAGGTTCCAGCCACCTGGATACGAATTGACGGTAAAATTTCTTCACCGACGATAGCGACGGTGAATTCAGGCCCACTAAGCCATTTCTCAATCAGAACATCTTCATCATGCTGAAAAGCCAGCGTCAATGCATTATGTAATGCACAACTTTCGCTGACTTTCGACATGCCGACGCTCGAACCTTCGCAAGCCGGTTTAACAATCAGTGGCAGACCCAGTGCGGCAATCTGCTGTTCCACTTCAGCAGACAGGCCGGCATTGAACTGCGCACGCGTCAGCGCAACCCATGGAGCGACCGGTAATCCCGCGCCCTGCCACAACAATTTGCTGCGAACTTTATCCATGGAGATCGCCGACGCCATCACGCCGCTGCCGGTGTAAGGCAACTGAATCAGCTCCAGCAGCCCCTGCAAGGTCCCATCTTCCCCACCGCGACCATGCAACGCAATAAACGCTTTCTTAAAGCCCAGCGCTTTCAGCTGGGTAACATCCACGTCGCGCGGATCGACAGGGTGCGCATCCACGCCAGCTTCACGCAGACCTGCCAGTACCGCAGTCCCTGAATTGAGCGACACTTCGCGCTCAGCAGAGGTACCGCCGAAAAGAACCGCGATTTTATCAGCCATGGCGCTCCTCCTCCGTTTTTTGCGGCACGAGTTTGATTTCAGCCAGGTGGCGGGCGATTTTTCCAATGTTTCCCGCGCCCTGCACCAGGATCAGGTCATTCCCGGTCAGCACCGATGCCAGCATCTGCGCTGCCTGTGCCGGATCGGAAAGCAGAATCGGATCTACCTTGCCGCGACCGCGAATCGTACGGCACAGCGAACGGCTGTCGGCGCCAGGAATCGGCGCTTCACCGGCGGAATAAACGTCCAGCATCAGCAGCGCATCAACCTGCGTCAGCACGTTAGCGAAATCGTCATACAGATCGCGCGTACGGGTGAAGCGGTGTGGCTGGAATAACATCACCAGATTTTTATCCGGCCAGCCGGCGCGCGCCGCTTTGATCGTGGCATCCACTTCTGTCGGGTGATGACCATAGTCATCGATCAGCATCGCGCTGCCGCTTTTGCCATTAACCTCAGCCAGCGGATATTCACCGAGAAAATCAAAGCGACGGCCGGTTCCCTGGAAACTTTCCAGCGCCCGCAGGATCGCGCTGTCATCAATGCCCTCTTCCGTCGCGACCGCAACCGCCGCCGCCGCGTTCAGCGCGTTATGACGACCGGGCGCATTCAGGGTCACCTGCAGCACCTCTTTATCCTGACGAACCAGGCGGAAGTGGCCCTGGGCGCCAACCTGACGATAATCCTCTACGCGCACGTCGGCATCTTCGCTAAAACCGTAGGTGGTTATCTGACGGCCAACGCGCGGAAGCAGTTCACGAATCACCGGATCATCGACGCACATCACCGCGCGGCCATAGAACGGCAGGTTGTGCAGAAAGTTAATAAAGGTCTGCTTCAGATTCTCAAAGTCGCCATGATAGGTATCCATGTGATCGGCTTCGATATTGGTCACAATGGCGACCATCGGCTGCAAATGCAGGAACGATGCATCGCTCTCATCCGCTTCCGCAATCAGATAGCGGCTATGCCCGAGGCGGGCGTGAACGCCTGCCGCTTTGACCAGTCCACCGTTGACGAAGGTGGGATCAAGACCTGCTTCCGCATAAATACTGGAGACCATCGCCGTGGTCGTGGTCTTGCCGTGGGTGCCGGCAATCGCGATGCCATGACGAAAACGCATCAGCTCCGCCAGCATTTCCGCGCGACGAATGACCGGAATACGCGCTTCATGCGCGGCAACAATCTCCGGGTTTTCCGCAGAGATTGCGCTGGAAACGACGACCACGCTCGCATCGCGAACGTTTTCCGGGCGATGATTGAAATAGATCGTGGCGCCAAGTTGCGACAGCTGCTGCGTTACCGGATTCGGCGCCAGGTCGGAACCGCTAATCTGGTAGCCTTCGTTAGCCAGAACTTCGGCAATACCGCCCATACCGGCACCACCGATGCCAACAAAGTGAATATGCCGGACGCGACGCATCTCGGGCACTATGGAACGCAGTTTCGCCAGATCTTGTGTATTCATTCTTTACGCCATCAACTTCTTTATACGGGCGGTGAGATTCACCGCGATTAGCGCGCCAGTGCTGCAGCGCTCACTTCTTCTGCTACCCGTTCGGTAGCATCCGGAATCGAGGCTCTACGCGCTCGTTCCGCCATATCCAGCAGCGTTTCCCGATCCCAGCCAGCCAGCGTCTGCACGACGGCATCGACGGTGAACTGAGGCTGTTCGAGAATTTTCGCTGCACCCGCTTTCTCCAGCGGCAGTGCATTCCAGTACTGCTGACGATCCTTGTGCTGAAACGGCACAAACAACGCCGGTAAACCTGCTGCGGCAATTTCACTTACCGTCAGGGCACCGGAACGACACACAACAACATCGGCCCAGGCATACGCCGCCGCCATGTCATCAATAAATTCAGTCACTTTATGCTGCGGCTGCCCGGCATCCGCATAGGCCTGCTGCACCGTCTGCTGGCCGCCTTTCCCGCTTTGATGCCAGATAGTGACCGCCGCGCCCAGTTTCCCCGCCACCTGCGGCATCGTCTGGTTCAGCACGCGAGCCCCCCACCACCAGCACGCGAATCGCCCCCTGGCGCCCGACCAGACGCTGTTCCGGTAACGGCAGCGCAAGCACATCAGTACGCACCGGGTTGCCCACCACGTCAGCATGCGGAAACGCACCTGGGAACGCCTGCAGCACCTTCTTCGCGATCTTTGCCAGCCATTTGTTTGTCAGGCCCGCAATGCCATTCTGTTCATGCAGCACCACCGGGATACCCAGCGACCAGGCCGCCAGACCGCCAGGGCCGGAAACGTAACCGCCCATCCCCAGCACAACATCCGGCTGGAAACGCTTCATGATCGCCCGCGCCTGACGCCAGGCGTTGAAGATCCGCACCGGTGCTAACAGCAGCGCTTTCAGCCCTTTACCGCGCAGGCCGGATATACGGATAAAATCAATTTCAATGCCGTGCTTCGGCACTAAATCCGCTTCCATACGATCGGCGGTACCGAGCCAGCGAACCTGCCAGCCCAGATCCATTAAATGGTGCGCGACCGCCAGCCCCGGGAACACATGTCCACCGGTACCGCCCGCCATCACCATTAACCGCTTTTCCTGACCGCTCATCGAACACCCCGTGTAAACGCCTGGGCTTTTTCCAGACGCGTTTCATAATCAATTCGCAACAGCAACATGATGGCCGTCGACATAATCAGCAAACTGGAACCGCCGTAACTGATAAGCGGCAGCGTCAGGCCTTTAGTGGGCAGCATGCCTGCCGCCGCCCCGACGTTAACCAGCGCCTGGAAGCTAAACCAGATTCCAATGGCGCAGGCCAGGAAGCCGGAAAAGCGATGATCAATCTCCAGCGCCTTACGCCCAATCGACATGGCGCGAAAGGCGACGAAGAATACCATTAATAGGGCCAGTACCACACCGATATAACCGAGTTCTTCGCCGATAATGGCGAAGATGAAATCGGTATGCGCTTCCGGTAAATACTCCAGTTTCTGTACCGAGTTGCCTAAGCCCTGACCCCACATTTCGCCGCGGCCGAAAGCCATCAGCGACTGAGTCAGCTGGTAACCGCTGCCAAACGGGTCTTCCCACGGGTTCCAGAAAGACGTTACGCGGCGAATACGGTACGGTTCGGCAAGGATCAGCAGCACCACCGCCGAGATCCCCATGCCGATAATGGCAATGAACTGCCACAGCTTGGCACCGCCGAGAAACAGCATCGCCAGGGTGGTGACGAACAACACCACTACCGTACCGAGGTCCGGCTGCGCCAGCAGCAGAATCGCCAGCACGAAAATGACGCCCATCGGCTTTAAGAAGCCGCGCAGGTTATTCCGGACCTCATCGCCTTTACGCACCAGGTAGTTGGCGATGTAGCAAAACAGCGACAGCTTGGTAAATTCCGCAGGCTGAATACGCAGCGGACCCAATGCAATCCAGCGCGATGCCCCGTTTACCGAGCTACCGACGACCAGGACGATCAGCAACATGACGATCGACGCAATCAACATTGCCGTACTGTGCCGCTGCCAGAACTCCATCGGCAGACGCAGCGTCACGAGAGCCAGGCCCAGCGCCAGAAGAATGTATAACCCGTCGCGCTTGGCGAACAGAAAAGGATCGTTGGCCAACCGCTGCCCTACCGGCATGGAAGCCGAGGTCACCATAATGAAACCTACGGCGGCCAGGCCAAGCGTCAACCACAACAGCATCCGGTCATACATAACCAGGCTATCGTTATCTTTCTGCCGCGAGCCCATCACCCAGCCTTTCAACGCCGCAAACAGCCAGGCGAAGATAAACATCCCCGGCAGGCGCGGCAGTCTCCACTGAGGCATTTTCAGGCGCGGGAGGGATAAACGCATCAACCTAACTCCTTCGCCAGGCGGGCAAAGACATCGCCCCGTTGTTCGAAACTCTTAAACTGATCGAGGCTGGCACAGGCTGGCGATAACAGCACCATATCGCCCGACTTTAGCAGCGGGGCAATCTGGCGCATCGCCTCTTCCATCGTCCCGGTTTGCGTCGCCACTTCCGGGCGCAGTGCCGCCAGCTGCTCGCCATCGCGACCGAAGCAGTACAGGCGGATATTGTCGCCTGCCAGATAACGCTTCAGCGGCGTGAAATCAGCGGATTTCCCATCGCCACCCAGCAGCAGATACAGGGTACCGTCCAGATGCAGCCCGTTCAGCGCCGCTTCGGTACTGCCGACGTTGGTGGCTTTGGAATCGTTGATCCAACGCACGCCGTTATGATCCAGCACCAGCTGGAAACGATGCGCCAGACCGGTAAAGGTGGTCAGCGCCTTGAGACTGCTGGCCCGCGGCAGACCGGCAGCATCAGCCAGAGCCAATGCAGCCAGCGCGTTGCTGTAGTTGTGTTGCCCGGTGATGTGCATCTCTTTGACGTTCAGGATCTTCTCACCTTTCACTCGCAGCCAGGTTTCTCCCTGCTGGCGGTTAAGGTGATAGTCGCCGACATCAACGCCGAAGCTGATGCAGCGCTCATCGGCGCCGCGTACCGGCATCGTCAGCCCATCATCGGCATTCACAATGCAGGTTTTCGCATTTTCATACACCCGCAGTTTGGCCGCACGATACTGCTGCAGACCCAGCGGGTAACGGTCCATATGATCCTCGGTCACGTTGAGGATCGTTGCGGCCACCGCCCGCAGACTGGAGGTGGTTTCCAGCTGGAAGCTGGAGAGCTCCAGAACGTACAGTTCGCGGTCCGCATCGAGTAACATCAGCGCCGGCAGGCCGATATTGCCGCCAACGCCGACATTCATGCCGGCCGCTTTTGCCATCTCGCCTACCAGCGTCGTCACGGTGCTTTTCCCGTTCGAACCGGTAATAGCGATAATCGGTGCCTGCGCTTCGCGGCAGAACAGCTCAATGTCACCGACGATTTCCACGCCAGCATCCGCCGCTGCGCTCAGCGCAGGATGCGCCAGCGCGATACCAGGGCTTGCCACAATCAGATCCGCTGCCAGCAGCCAGTCTTCATTCAGGCCCCCCACGTAGCGTTCTACCTCTTCCGGTAGCTTTTCCAGCCCGGAAGGCGCGACGCGGGTATCCATCACGCGCGGCGTCACGCCGCGCGCCATGAAAAAGTCCACGCATGACAGCCCGGTCATTCCCAGGCCAATAATGACGACTTTTTTACCCTGATAATCTGCCATGATTAACGTACCTTCAGCGTCGCCAGGCCAATCAGCACCAGCATCAGCGAAATAATCCAGAAGCGCACGATAACGCGCGGCTCCGGCCAGCCCTTCAGTTCATAGTGGTGGTGAATCGGCGCCATACGGAAGATGCGCTGACCGCGCAGCTTGAAGGAACCGACCTGCAAAATAACCGACAGAGTCTCCACCACGAATACGCCACCCATAATCACCAGCAGGAACTCCTGACGCAGCAGCACGGCAATGATGCCCAGCGCGCCGCCGAGGGCCAGGGAACCGACATCACCCATAAAGACCTGTGCCGGATAGGTGTTGAACCACAGAAAACCGAGACCCGCGCCCACGATCGCCGTACAGACGATGACCAGTTCCCCGGCGTGGCGCAGATAAGGGATATGCAGATAGTTGGCAAAGTTCATGTTGCCCGTTGCCCATGCCACCAGCGCGAAGCCCGCCGCCACAAATACGGTCGGCATAATCGCCAGGCCATCAAGACCATCGGTCAGGTTGACCGCATTGCCGGTACCGACAATCACGAAGTAGGCCAGCAGAATGTACAACAGCCCCAGCTGAGGCATGATGTCTTTAAAGAACGGTACAACCAGCTGGGTCGCTGGCGTATCTTTACCGGCCATATACAGCGCAAACGCAACGCCCAGCGCAATCACCGACATCCAGAAGTACTTCCAGCGGGCGATCAACCCTTTGGTGTCTTTACGCACGACCTTACGGTAGTCATCGACGAAACCGATAATGCCGTAGCCTATCAGCACGGTCAGAACACACCATACGTAGGGGTTGGACGGATAGGCCCACAGCAGGACAGAGACCACAATGGCGGTCAGGATCATGATCCCGCCCATGGTTGGGGTGCCTTTCTTGCTGAAGTGCGATTCCGGGCCGTCGCTACGAACGACCTGACCGAAGGAGAGTTTTTGCAGACGGGCGATCATGCGCGGGCCCATCCACAAAGAGATGAACAGCGCGGTCAGCAGGCTGACGATGGCGCGAAACGTCAGATAGGAAAAGACGTTAAAGCCGGAATAATATTTGACCAGATGTTCGGCCAGCCATACTAACATGTTCCATTCTCCTGTAATGCGCGTACTACCTCTTCCATGGCGGCACTACGTGAACCCTTCACTAAAATGGTGATGATCTTGTGTTCCGCCGTCAGCTCACGGAGCCGAGCCACCAGCGATGCTTTATCGCTGAGATGCTCGCCCACGCCGCTGGCGCGGCTAATCTCTACACTCAGCACGCCGGTGCTGAGTACGCGGTCAAGCCCTGCCGCTTTTGCCGCTTCGCCAACCTGACGATGGCACGCTGCGCTTTCCGTACCCAGCTCGGCCATATCGCCGACGACCAGCACCCGGTAGCCCGGCATCTCGGACAACACCTGCACCGCGGCGGTCATTGAACCGACGTTGGCATTGTAGGAATCATCAAGCAGCAGCTGATTTTCGGCGAGCGTAATGGGGAACAGCCGTCCCGGCACCGCTTTCAGCTGCGCCAGACCGGCTTTCACCGCATTTAAGTCGGCGCCCACCGCCATAGCCAACGAGGCAGCCGCCAGCGCGTTAGCGATATTGTGGCGACCCGGCAGCGGCAGCAGAACATCCACGTTCCCCATCGGGGTTTGCAGCGTAAATTCTGTCCCGTGGCTGGTAACATGAATCTGGGTAGCCGCAAAATCGCTGTTGGCCGCATTCGGCGAGAAACGCCATACCTTGCGTGCGCCAATCACGCTTTGCCAGTTCAGCCAGTCGTTATTGTCCGCATTCAGGATGGCAATGCCGTTTTCCGGCAGGCCGGTAAAGATTTCGCCCTTCGCTTTCGCAACGCCCGCCAGGGAACCAAAGCCTTCAAGGTGAGCGGCAGCCAGATTGTTGACCAGGGCGGCTTCCGGGCGCGTCAGGCTGACGGTCCAGGCAATTTCGCCCTGGTGGTTCGCCCCAAGCTCGATAACCGCATACTGGTGCTCTTTGGTCAGACGCAGCAGCGTCATCGGCACGCCGATATCGTTATTCAGGTTGCCGGCGGTATAGAGCGTATTGCCGCACTGGCCGAGAATCGCTGCGGTCATCTCTTTGACCGAGGTTTTCCCGGAAGAACCGGTCAGCGCCACAACGCGGGTCGGCACCTGTTGGCGAACCCACGCCGCCAGCTCGCCAAAGGCCAGGCGGGTATCTTTCACCACTACCTGAGGTAAATCACACTCCAGCTGACGGCTGACCAGCAGCGCGCCGGCGCCGGCTTGTTTCGCCTGCTCCGCGAAATCGTGAGCATCAAAACGCTCGCCCTTTAAGGCAACGAACAGGCAGCCTGCCGTGATCTTACGGGTATCCGACGTGACCTCATCGATGGCCAGATCGCGACCCTGCAGTTCGCCTCGCGTCACGTCGGCGAGCTGGCTTAACATCAAGCGAATCATGCTACCGCTCCCAGCAGACGGGCGACGGTGACGCGATCGGAGTAGTCAAGACGGCGATTGCCAACAATCTGGTAATCCTCATGACCTTTGCCCGCGACCAGTACGACATCCCCCTCGGCAGCCTGCATCACGGCGTTCGTCACCGCTTCAGCCCGGCCTTCTTTGACCTTCGCATGTCCGGCATCAACCATACCAGCGAGGATATCGTTGATGATGGCGCGCGGTTCTTCGGTACGCGGGTTGTCATCGGTCACGACAACAATATCGGCAAATTCTTCGGCGATGGCGCCCATCAGCGGGCGTTTGCCCTTATCGCGGTCACCGCCGCAGCCGAAGACGCACCACAGCTTGCCGTTACAATGCAGACGTGCCGCCTGTAACGCTTTTTCCAGCGCATCCGGAGTATGGGCATAATCCACCACCACGGTCGGTTTGCCCGGCGCGCTGAACACTTCCATACGGCCGCAGACCGGCTGCAGTCGAGCCGCGGTTTTCAGCAGCTCAGCCAGCGGATAGCCCAGCGCCAGCAGTGTGGCTAGCGCCAGCAGCAGGTTGCTGACGTTAAAGGCGCCCATCAGACGGCTTTCAACTTCGCCCTTGCCCCAGCTGGAATCAAACTGAATGGTTGCCCCGCTATCGTGGTAGTTCACCGTCGTAGCCTTCAGCCAGCGGCCGTGACAGTTCGGGTTAATGTGATCTTCCATCGAGACGGCAACCGCGTCCGGCAGCTTCGCCAGCCAGCGGCGGCCCACTTCATCATCGGCGTTGACGATAGCCTGTCCGCAATGATGGGTGGAATAAAGCAGCCATTTTGCCGCTTCGTAATGTTCCATATCACCGTGATAATCCAGGTGATCGCGGCTCAGGTTAGTAAAGACCGAGGCGGCAAATTGCAGCGCCGCTACGCGGTGCTGAACCAGACCGTGGGAAGAGACTTCCATGGCCGCGAAGGTAGCGCCCTGCCCTGCCAGGCTAGAAAGCACGTGCTGGACATCGACTGCAGAACCGGTGGTATTTTCCGTCGGAATAACCTTGTCCAGCAGACCGTTGCCGACCGTTCCCATCACCGCACTGGTTTCACCAAGCAAGTTGGCCCACTGCGCCAGCAGTTGCGTGGTCGTGGTTTTACCGTTGGTACCGGTGACGCCAATCAGGCGCATTTGCCCGGAAGGCTGATGGTAAAAACGCCCGGCCAGCGCGGATAAGCGCTCGTTGAGCTGGCTGAGATAAATGACCGGCACGCCGTGCATTTCACGGATTTCGCCGTCAGCAGCCTCATCTTTGGCCTCTGCAATAATGGCAGCAACACCTTGCGCTATCGCCTGCGGGATATAACGACGCCCGTCCGCCTGATGACCTAATACCGCGACAAAGAGATCGCCGGAAGCAGCCACCCGGCTGTCCAGCGTCATCTCTCGCAGAATTCGCTCCGGCGCATTTGGCACCCACGGAGCGAGAAGGTCGCGCAAATTACGATCTGCCACCTGTTCCCTCGCCTTGATTAATCACA
>OIXA01005733.1_pt1 | contig 10879 bp, 9 predicted proteins | sample 1587721 | NCBI WGS metagenome assembly OIXA01 (sample SAMEA3888900, study PRJEB22519) | human gut metagenome | biome: human gut; feature: human-associated habitat; material: faeces | place: Denmark | collected 2013 | reverse complement strand
CCAGCCGCGGCCTGTTCGGCTACCGCAACCAGTTCCTGACCGATACCCACGGCGAAGGCATCCTCAACCAGATCTTTGATGGCTACGATGTCTGGGCCGGTATGATCGCCAACCGTTCCACCGGTTCTCTGGTCAGCTTTGAGACCGGCGATGCCGTTACCTACGGCCTGTACAACGCGCAGCAGCGCGGCACCCTGCTGGTGGGCGCTGGCGAAAAGGTCTACGAGGGCATGGTCATCGGCTACACCGCTTCTGGCGAGGATGTGGATGTCAACGTCTGCAAGACCAAGCACCTGACCAATACCCGTGCTTCCGGTTCCGATGACGCTCTGCGCCTGATCCCCGTCAGCAAGCTGAGCCTGGAGGGCTGCCTGGAGTTCCTGGCACAGGATGAGCTGCTGGAGGTCACCCCTGAGAATCTGCGCATCCGCAAGCAGATCCTGAATCACGACCAGCGCATGAAGGCCAAGAGCAAGCTGAAGTAAGCTGCTTCCCTTCCCGATCAACATAAAAAACGGCATCGCAAACCAATCGGTCTGCGATGCCGTTTTGTGTTTCGCTCCTTATTCAGCGCTGTATGCGCTGCCCATAGTCCAGGAGTTGGAAGCCGAATACTTTGCGTGGTTGCGCAGGTAGGTGACCCAGGCACCATAGCCGTTTCCGGCCGAGAAGTGGACCCCATCCGGAGCCGCCAGCATCTCCTTCAGATTCCCGTTCTCATCGGCAAAGGTCTCCCACAGGTCAAGGTAGACACAGCCCTTGTCTGCAGCCAGCTTTGCCAGCTGCTCGTTCACCGAGCGCAGGACATCGGACGCAAGACCGGGCTTTTCCGCAGCGGCCTGGGGCCGCACCGGCGGGATGGACTGGACATAGATGACGCAGCCGGGCAGGGCCTGCCTGAGCTGATCCAGCATCTGGCCATAGTAGGCCAGAAAACGGTCTGCTGCCCCCAGCGTGGTCAGCGTGTTGGTGCCCAGCAGAATATAGAGCTTTTTCGGCTGGGCCGCTGTCAGCACATCCATTGCCACCTCTGAGCCGCGCACGCTGCTCTTGACCGCGCTGCGGTTTACGATGGCATCGGGGCCAACGCCGGTATAGCCGCAGATGAGCGCCCCGCCCAGGTTGATGTTGTAATCGGAGAAGCCCACGGTCAGGCTGTCGCCCAGCAGGGCCGCATCCGAAAAGTAACTCAGATCCACCTGCCCACAGCTGGGCTGGCGGATCACGCTGCTGTCATACGCCTTGACCTGATAGGCCCCCGCTGCCTGCCGGGCGGGTCCGAACTGTTCCAGCGTGACAGCCGCCGCATCGTCGGCTCCACTGCCTTCCCCTGCCGTACCGCCGGCGCTGTCTGCCGCAGAGGCTCCCGTATCTCCCTGCATGGGCAGCGGAGCCAGGATATTGGCCGCTGTGCCCGCCGCCGGGCTTTGCTGGACAGCCTCGCTCTGCTTTTCGCCATTTTCCAGAATGGCCGTGATGGCCAGCGACAGCAGCAGGATCGCTGCAATAACCCCCGCCAGCTGCAGGCCGGTGCCTGCCTTGCTGCGCCGTCTCCGGCCATGGGTGGAATGATATTCGTGTGAGATCCCCATTCTCTTTCCCGCCTTTCCCTGTTTTCTTTTCTCTATCATTACGGTCAGTATCCCCGAAAAATTGCAGAGTTTGCATTCTGCACTCCGACCGACCCTGTGTTTTTGTAGGATACGCCAAATATTGTATCATAATTTTTTTGCCCGTGCAACCAATCAGGTCTTGCATACAACAGAGAAATAGTTTACAATAGTATTGTTGCAGGAATTGCACAGTTTTCATTGAATCAGATGCACATCCTGCATTCTTTTTGTACGACTTGCGGCGCGCATCCGCAATCTCCTTCCCCGGGCAGTGCAGGGCTCTGGGAGGACACAGAAGGACTTGCCGCGCTTTGCAGGACGTGAAATGTTGTTCTTTTGGATAAGGAGGACGTATGTCAAAAAATGTCATCATCGGCCAGAGCGGCGGCCCTACCGCCGTTATCAATTCCAGCCTGGCAGGCGTATACAAAGCTGCCTGCAGTTTGGGAGCCGATAAGGTCTACGGAATGAAGTACGGCATCGAGGGCCTTTTAAAGGAAGAGATGCTGGAACTGAATGTTCTGCTGGATGACCGCATGAGTATCGAACTGCTCAAGCGCACCCCGTCCAGCTATCTGGGCAGCTGCCGCTACAAGCTGCCAGACCCGGACGTGGATTCTACCCCGTTCATCAAGCTGTTCACCCTGTTTGACAAGTACGATATCTGTGCTCTGTTCTACATCGGCGGCAACGACTCGATGGACACCATTGCAAAGCTCTCCCGTTACGGTGCCCAGGTGGGCAGCAGCGTCCGGTTCATCGGTGTGCCCAAGACCATCGACAACGACCTCTGCCTGACCGACCACACCCCCGGCTACGGCTCTGCCGCCAAGTACATTGCCACCATCCTGAAGGAGGTCATCCGTGACTCCTCCGTTTACAACATCCGCAGCGTGACGGTGGCCGAGATCATGGGCCGCCACGCAGGCTGGCTGGCCGGTGCGGCCTGTCTGGCCGGCGGCGATGACTGCGAAGGCCCCGACCTCATTCTGCTGCCCGAAGTTCCCTTTGACCCGGACAGGTTCCTGACCCGGGTGGACGAGCTGCAGCGGGTCAAGCCCAATGTCATCATTGCAGCCAGCGAGGGTGTTAAGACAGCCGACGGCACCTATCTGTGCGATCTGGTCTCCACCGCCGGGCAGCTGGATGCCTTTGGCCACAAGGCCATCCTCAGCGGCACCAGCCGGTATCTTTCTGACCTCATCCACGACAACCTGAACTGCAAGAGCCGTGCCATTGAGTTCTCGACCCTGCAGCGCTGCGCCAGCCATCTGGCCAGCCGCACCGATGTGAACGAGGCCTATGCCGTGGGCGGCGCTGCCGCTTCCGCTGCCTTTGCGGGCGAGACCGGGCGGATGATCTCGCTCAAGCGCATTTCCGATTACCCCTACCAGTGCATCACCGAGTCGGTGGATGTCCAGCAGGTGGCAAACCTGGAGAAAAAGGTACCGCTGGACTGGATCACCCCGGACGGAATGCAGGTGACGGCGGCATTTGAGGAGTATGCCCGTCCGCTCATCCTGGACGAAGTGACACCGGTCTACGTCAACGGTACCCCGCGCCATATCTGCCTGTAAGCTTCATTTGCGCGTTTCCTCCCCCCTCGTGGTCTGTTTTCGTGCTCCTGCACGATAATATAAAAGCCGAAACAGAAGAAAAGGAGAAATCATCATGGGTAAAAATGCAATCGTTGGTCAGTCTGGCGGCCCTACCTCCGTCATCAATGCTAGTCTGGCAGGCGTATTCGAGAGCTGCAAGAGCCGCGGCGCTGAGATCGTTTACGGCATGTGCAACGGCGTTGCCGGTCTGCTGGAGGAGCGCGTGGTGGATCTTTCCACCGTGCTGACCGATGACCTGGATATCGAGCTGCTCAAGCGCACCCCGTCCAGCTTCCTGGGCAGCTGCCGCTATAAGCTGCCCGATTGGCACGATGACGAGACCGTTTACAAGAAGCTGTTCGCCATCCTGGAAAAGCTGAACATTGGCTACTTCTTCTACATTGGCGGCAACGACTCCATGGATACCATCGGCAAGCTGGCTGAATACGGCAACCGCATCCAGAGCGACATCCGCTTCATGGGCGTTCCCAAGACCATCGATAACGACCTGATGGTGACCGACCACACCCCCGGCTACGGCTCTGCGGCAAAGTACATCGGTGTGGTGATGAAGGAGATCATCCGCGATGCCACTGTTTACGGCACCAATTATGTCACCGTGGTCGAGATCATGGGCCGCAACGCCGGCTGGCTGACCGCTGCTGCCTCTCTGGCCAAGAGCGATGACTGCGAGGGCGTGGATATGATCTGCCTGCCCGAAGTCCCCTTCAACGTGGAGCACTTCATTGAGAAAGTCCGCGCCATGCAGGAGAAGAAGCCCAGCATCGTGATTGCTGTTTCCGAGGGTGTCAAGCTCGAGGACGGCCGTTACGTCTGTGAGCTGGCCGATGATGTGCACGCAGTGGACGCTTTCGGCCACAAGGCACTGACTGGTACCGCACGCTATCTGGCGAATGTGGTCGCCCGCAATCTGGATACCAAGACCCGCTGTATCGAGCTGTCTACCCTGCAGCGCTGCGCTGGTCACCTGACCAGCCGCACCGATATCACCGAGGCTTACCAGGTGGGCGGCGCTGCTGCCAAGGCTGCCTTTGAGGGTGTCACCGGTCAGATGGTCGCCCTGAAGCGCATCTCCAACAGCCCCTATCAGTACATCACCGAGCTGCACCCCATCAGTGAAGTTGCAAACCTCGAGAAGAAGGTCCCTCTGAGCTGGATGAACGAAAATCACACCCAGATGACCGAGGAATTCCTCGAGTATGCCCGCCCGCTGATCCAGGCTGAGCTGACTCCGCTGTACATTGCAGGTCTGCCCCACCACATCTACATGAAAAAGTAATTTCTCCTTTGAATCCTTCTAAGGCATAGCAAAACTCCCGCCCGGATGCGCTCCGGGCGGGAGTTTTTTGCTGTGTGGCTTATGAATTACTGTTTGCCCAGCTGCCAGAACGCCACGGCACTGGCAGCGGCAACGTTCAGGGAATCGACCCCGTGGGACATGGGGATCTTGACTGTGTAATCGCAGGAAGCGATGGTGGTATGGGAAAGGCCGTCTCCCTCCGTGCCCAGCACAATGGCAAGCTTCGGCTCCCGGGCAAGAGCCTCGTCATCGATGCTGACCGAACGGTCACTCAAGGCCATGGCAGCCGTCTTGAAGCCCAGGGCCTTCAGCTGAGCAAGCCCCTTTTCGGGCCAATCAGCAGGCGTTTCGCCGATCTGTGCCCAGGGCACCTGAAATACCGTGCCCATACTCACGCGCACGGCCCGGCGGCAGAGCGGGTCACAGCAGGAGGGGTTGATAAGAACAGCGTCCATGTTCAGCGCTGCCGCGCTGCGGAAGATGGCACCCACGTTGGTGGAATCCACAATGCCCTCCAGCACGGCCACACGCCGGGCGTTCCGGCAGAGCTCCTCCACGGTGCGGGGCTTCGGACGTTGAAAGGCGCAGAGCACACCCCGGGTCAGCTCGTAGCCTGTCAATGCAGCCAACAGCTCCCGGTCAGCAGTATAAATAGGTGCATCCCCGCAGCGGGTCAGGATCTCCGCCGCAGGGCCGGTGATCTGCCTGCGCTCCATCAGCAGGGAGACCGGCACAAAGCCTGCATCCAGTGCCCGGGAGATCACCTTGGGGCTCTCGGCAATGAAGATGCCTTTTTCGGGTTCCAGCCGACTGCGCAGCTGGTTCTGCGTCAGGCGGGCGTAGGGGTCCAGCTCCGGCGCGTGAAAATCCGTGATCTCGATGATATTGGGCATGGGGAGATTCTCCTTTTTCTGTATGAATGGTCTTATTGTAGCACAACCCGGATGCAATTGCAAAAAACATGGCAGGCATATTCGTTTTACATAGTCAAAACCGCCAAAAATCACCTTTTGTTTTTGACAAATCCGTCAACCCGCGTTATAGTATAGAGGTAAAAAATCAGAGGGGGAATTTGCATGAATTCCAAGAAAAAGCGCCGCGGCCAGATGTCGGAAGCCTTCTGCACGGCAATGTTCCTTTCACTGTCCGGCGGCCTGCAGGACGTATACACCTATCTGTTCCGGGGCAAGGTGTTTGCCAACGCCCAGACCGGCAACATCGTGCTGATGGCTGTCCATGCCTTTGCCGGGGAGTGGGGGCGTGTGCTGCATTATCTTGTGCCCCTGTGCTTCTTTGCGCTGGGCGTGTTCGCGGCAGAGCTGATGCACCAGAAGCTGCAGAATCTGCAGCGGCTCCACTGGCGACAGCTGGTGGTGCTGTGTGAGATCGTGATGCTGTTCGTGGTGGGCTTTTTCCCGCAGGAGTGGAATCTTATGGCCAATGCGCTGGTCTCGTTTGCCTGTGCGATGCAGGTGCAGACCTTCCGCAAGGTGAACGGTTATGCCTTTGCCAGCACCATGTGCATCGGCAACATGCGCAGCGGCATGGACTCCCTCTGCAGCTGGGTGCTCAACCGCAATCCTGCCGCCCTGAAAAAATCCTTCTATTACTGGGGCATCATTCTCCTGTTTGCGCTGGGCGCAGGCCTGGGCAGCCTGACGCTGGACCTCTGCGGCGCAAAGGCCATCTGGTTCTCCTGCCTGCTGCTGGCCGTCAGCTTCTGCCTGATGTTCCTGAAAGAAGATGTGGAAGAGATCAAAGAAGATCTCGAAGCACTGGAAGCAAAACATTAAATCAAAGAGTTTCCCTCAGTTTCACGCTGTTTACCGCCATGTCAAGGGCTCCCCTGGTAGGGGAGCTGGCGAGCGCCAGCGAGACTGAGGGTTTATTTTTTTCCGAATCTATCCAACACTTCCCCGGTTTCCTTCGTCTTACAGGCAGAACGACGCAATGAAAGGAGGAAGCCCCATGTGGGAGCTGCTGTACGAGACTTTCTGGGACAGGCTGGAACACTTCTGTTTCAATCTCTGCCGGGACGAGGCCCGGGCGGAGGATCTGACCCAGGAAGTCTTTCTGCGGGCACTGCAGAACCGGAGCCTTATCAACAGCTTTACGGAACGGCAGTGCAAGGCCTGGCTGTTTACCACCGCACGGAATCTCTACTGCGACCAACTCCGCCGGGCGGCAAAGGAGGAGCAGCTGCTCAGCACCTTTTTCCCGGAAGAGGACAGTGCTGAACCGGATTTCGCACTGGACACGGTGGAAGCCGCCAGTCTGCTGGCTCTGCTCACCCCGGAAGAGCGGCGGCTGTTTACCCTGCGCTATACAGCGGGCTACAATGCCAGCGAGATCGGTCAGCTGCTCTGTCTCCCGCCCGGCACGGTCCGCAGCCGCCTTGCCCAGATACGCCATCGCCTCAAAACTGAACTTACGGAGGAATAAATGATGAAAAAGAACCTGAATGTGGACGCTATGATCCTGGACCTGCGCAATGTGCAGGAGGATTTTCTTGACCGCTATGAGCAGATCAAGCTGGACTGCATGATCGCGCTGACCTCGCCCCGGGTGCAGACGCTCCTGAGCCAGCACAACATTTCTCTGGATTCGATGCTCTGCAAAAATGTCCCGGAGGAGGTCTCGGTGGGTGTGGTCAATGGCAAGGTCACGCTGAGCTCTGCCAGCCAGACCGCCGCCGGGCAGGTACTGGTGGTCAACGGCAAGCTGATGATCACACCGGATGCTGCGGAGGTTTTACAGAAGTACGCCTGCATTCTGGTCAACGGTATGATCTACTGCCCGCAGTGCCTCTCGGCAGTGGTATCCGCCCGCTGCATCCTGAACGGAAAGCTGGCGGTCTACCCCGATGATGCAGTGCTCCTGCCGGGAAGCTCCATCAAGCTAGACAACACCTTCCTGCTGCGGGCACAAAGCCGCCTGTACTGGAATGAACATCGCTTCCTGGCGGTTGACCCCAGGCTCGACACTGCCGCACTGGCCGCAAAGGGCTGCAGCTTTTCCGCTCCAAAGGCCATCCTGTGCGCAAGCCTTGCGCCCGTTCTGGCCCCGCTCTTCCCGGATTCCACCGAGCTGATCATCGTGCCGGACGGCACCGCTGTGGTGGAGGACGACCTGGAGCTGACCGCCTCTTCCCTGCGCCGGTATGGCACCCGTCTCTATGTGCTGGGCGATGCTGTCATCCCCGCAGAGAGCGCAGACCTGCTGGCTCAGATCGAATTCCTGCATGTTACCGGTGAAGTAGAGCTGCCTGATGCTCTGGAAGAGGCCTTCTTTGCCATCCCTGAGCTGGAATGCGGCAAAGTAGTCCACGAGGACGCTCTGCCCAAACAGACCCGCGCCAAAGCAAAGGATGAGGAGCCCGATCCGGATACCGTGACCCTCAGCGGCATCCAGCTGACCCTGTAATCCGCACTGTTCCTCCCTGCCCCGCTCTTTCCGGCAAAAGCTCTCTGCTGGAAGGAGCGGGACTTTTGTTGATTTTTTATTGCACCCGCTCCTCCGATATGATATACTGTTTTTGTATTGTGTAATTCCCCGGGCACACTTCCGCTGTGGAACCCGCTGCCCGGGCAGGATAAGGGAACCGAAATCAGGAAGAGGAGCAACGAATGAAAAAAGGATTTGACAACGACAAATACCTGCAGATGCAGTCGGAGCACATCCGGGAGCGGATCGCGCAGTTCGACAACAAGCTGTATCTGGAATTCGGCGGCAAGCTGTTCGATGACTACCACGCCTCCCGCGTGCTGCCCGGCTTCCAGCCCGATTCCAAGCTGCAGATGCTGCTGCAGCTGAAGGATCAGGCCGAGGTCGTTATCGTCATCAACGCTGAGGACATCGTCAGCAGCAAGGTGCGCGGTGACTATGGCATTACCTATGATCTGGACGTTCTGCGTCTCATCGATGCATTCCAGGAGCGCGGCCTGTTTGTGGGCAGCGTATGCGTGACCATGTACACCGCTGCCCCCGAGGTGGAAGCCTTTGAGAAGCGGCTGAACAGCCTGGGCATCCGCACCTTCCGGCACTATAAGATCCCCGGCTACCCCAACGACGTTGCCCGCATCGTGAGCGACGAGGGCTATGGCCGCAACGAGTACATTGAGACCCAGCGCCCGCTGGTGGTCATCACGGCTCCCGGCCCCGGCAGCGGCAAGATGGCCACCTGCCTGTCCCAGCTGTACCACGAATACAAGCGGGGCGTGAAGGCCGGTTATGCCAAGTTTGAGACCTTCCCCATCTGGAACATCCCCCTGAAGCACCCGGTCAACCTGGCCTACGAGGCCGCCACCGCCGACCTGAACGATGTGAACATGATCGACCCGTTCCATCTGGAGGCCTATGGCAAGACCGCGGTCAACTACAACCGCGACATTGAGATCTTCCCCGTGGTCAACGCCATGTTTGAGCTGATCGCAGGCAAGAGCCCCTACCACTCTCCCACCGACATGGGCGTGAACATGGCCGGCAACTGCATCGTGGATGACGCGGCCTGCTGCGAGGCTTCCCGCAACGAGATCGTCCGCCGCTACTTCAAGGCCCTGTGCGACCAGAAAGTCAGCGGAAACGCCAGCAGTGAGCTGTTCAAGCTGGAACTGCTCCTCAATCAGGCAGGCCTCACCGTGGGCAGCCGCCCGGTAGAGCAGCAGTCTCACGCTGTCTCTGAGAAGACCGGCGGTGCTCCCGCTGCCGCCATCCAGCTGCCGGACGGTACCGTTGTCACCGGCAAGACCGGCCCTCTGCTGGGTGCTGCTTCCTCTGCCCTGCTGAATGCCCTCAAGAAGCTGGCCGGCATCGACCAGGAAGAAGACCTCGTCTCCTGCCGCGCCATTGAGCCCATCCAGACCCTGAAAACCAATTATCTGGGCAGCAAGAACCCCCGCCTGCATACCGACGAGATCCTGATTGCCCTTTCCAGCTCGGCTGCCGAGAACGAGACTGCCGCCAAGGCCCTGCGTCAGCTCTCCATGCTGAAAGGTTGTGACATGCACTCGACCGTCATCCTGTCCAGTGTGGACACCGATACCATCAAACGGCTGGGCATGTACCTGACCTGTGAGCCGGTTTATGAGGAAGAGGACCGCAAGTACCACAAGCGCTGATTTTCCTCCCCTATGACACAAAAAGCCCGTTCCGCGAAGCTTTCACGGAACGGGCTTTTCTGATGCGTTTTATTCGGAATAGTGTGCCAGGAACTGTTTGGTGCGCTCCTCCTTGGGATGGTCGATGAGCTCTTTGGCAGGGCCCTCTTCCACCACCACGCCGCCATCCATAAAGAGGATGCGGTCTGCCACGTCGCGGGCAAAGTGCATCTCGTGGGTGACGATGATCATCGTGGTCTTCCGATCAGCCAGGTCTCGCAGCACCCGGAGGACTTCGCCGGTCAGCTCCGGGTCCAGCGCGGAAGTGGGCTCGTCAAAACAGAGGATGTCCGGGTGGAGAGCCAGCGCGCGGGCAATGGCCACGCGCTGCTGCTGGCCGCCGGAGAGCTGGTGCGGGTAGTGGTTTGCCCGCTCCGAGAGGCCCATCTGGGCCAGCAGCTCTCTGGCCTGTGCTTCCAGCTCGGCGTGGATGGCCTTTTTGTTGGCCTTATAATCCGGCCGCTCCTTTGCCAGCAGCTCTCCGGCCAGCATTACATTCTGCAGGGCCGTGTACTGCGGGAAGAGGTTAAAGTTCTGGAACACGAGGCCGAAGTGGAGCCGCTTTTTGCGGATCTCGCTCTCCCGCTGGGTGGCGGGGTCGGCGGCATCCCACATGGTCTCACCGTTGACCTTGATGACGCCGGTATCCGGCCGCTCCAGAAAGTTGAGGCAGCGCAGCAGCGTGGTTTTGCCAGAACCGGAGGAACCAATGATCGCCAGCGCCTCGCCTTTTTCCAAAGTCAGTGAAATGTCCTTGAGGACCTTGGTGTCCTCAAAATTTTTCCCGATGCCGGAGGCTTCGAGTAATGCCATAATGTTTCGCCCTCCTCAGCAGCGGAAATAGTCCATCTTCTTCTCAGCCCAGTTGAGCAGGAGCGTGAGGGCTCCCACAAAAACGAGGAAGAAGATCGCGGTGGAAAACAGCGGCCAGATGAGGCCCTTTGCGCTGTATTCCTTTGCCATCATGATGATCTCTTTGTTTGCAATGGTGTTGGCCAGCGAGGTATCCTTGACCAGGGTAATGACCTCATTGCCCATGGGAGGCAGGATGCGTTTGACCACCTGCAGCAGTGTGACCTGGAAGAAGATCTGGGTCTTGGTCATGCCCAGCACCTGCCCGGCCTCAGTCTGGCCCTTGGGCACCGCCTCGATGCCGCCGCGGTAGATCTCAGAGAAGTAGCAGGCGTAGTT
>OIXA01005730.1_pt1 | contig 10881 bp, 9 predicted proteins | sample 1587721 | NCBI WGS metagenome assembly OIXA01 (sample SAMEA3888900, study PRJEB22519) | human gut metagenome | biome: human gut; feature: human-associated habitat; material: faeces | place: Denmark | collected 2013 | reverse complement strand
TTTGGCTTGTATGTCTCGGGATTTTGGCATATTCATGCCAAAACACCTCGCGGAACAGTGGTGTGTGAACAGTAACAATAGTACAGGTGGAATATGTGAAACGGAACCGTCGTCATAGACGATGGTTCCGTTTTGTGATATAATGCAGAAAAACAGCATGATGAACAAAACATAATTGTTAAATATGCTGTGCAAAAAAAGCTGCTTTCAACAGCTGAACAAATGAAAAGGAGACGAAACAATGGGCGACTTGTATTCAGAATTACTGGTAAAGAAAGATAAGACGGCTAAAGACAGCCTGCTCAAATACGGTCTGATCGTTTTGACAGTGCTGGCAGTATTTGCCGGACTTATCATCACACCGCTGGCACTGATCATTGCCGTAGCGCTTGGAATTGCATGCTATTTTGTAATCCCGAAAACAGATGTAGAATATGAATATCTGTTTATCAATGGCGATTTTGACATCGACATGATCATGTCAAAGACAAAGAGAAAGAAAGTGAGCAGTTTTAAACTGTCAGAGGCAGATCTGGCAGCACCGTTAAATTCCCACAGAATGGACTATTACAACGGAAATCAGAAGATGAAAGTGATGGACTTTTCATCAGGAAATCCGGAGCATAAACGCTTTGGTGTTATCACAAGACTGGACGGAAATTTATGCAAGATCATCCTGGAACCGGATGAGGCACTTGCACAGGCTATGAAAAATTCAGCACCGAGCAAAGTTTTTTTGGATTGACATAGAATCTGATTTTTGTTACACTTGTTGAAAATAAAAGGACCAGTTGCTGGTTCCTTTTTACATTACAATAGTAATTTAATTTCATATACGCAAGGGAGGAAATGCAATGGGTACTATCATTGGTGAAGGCATTACATTTGATGACGTTCTGTTAGTTCCGGCATATTCAAAGGTAATTCCGAATCAGGTAGATGTCACAACTTACTTAACAAAGAAGGTTAAACTGAACATTCCTATGATGAGTGCAGGAATGGATACAGTAACCGAGCATCGTATGGCGATCGCTATGGCGAGACAGGGTGGTATTGGTATTATTCATAAGAATATGTCCATTGAAGCGCAGGCAGAAGAGGTAGACAAGGTAAAACGTTCTGAGAACGGTGTTATCACAGATCCTTTCTATTTATCTCCTGAACATACACTTAAGGACGCAGATGACTTAATGGCGAAGTTCCGTATCTCCGGTGTGCCGATTACAGAAGGCAGAAAGCTGGTCGGAATCATTACCAACCGTGATCTGAAATTTGAGACAGATTTCAGCAGGAAGATTAAAGAGTGCATGACTTCTGAGGGACTGATCACAGCCAAAGAAGGAATCACACTGGAAGAAGCCAAGAAGATTCTGGCAAAATCCCGTAAAGAGAAATTACCCATTGTAGATGATGACTTTAACTTAAAAGGCTTAATTACTATTAAAGATATTGAGAAACAGATTAAATATCCTCTGGCAGCAAAGGATGAGCAGGGACGTCTTCTCTGCGGTGCAGCAGTAGGAATCACAGCAAATGTACTTGCACGTGTAGATGCACTTGTAAAGGCATCCGTAGACGTAATCGTAATCGATTCCGCACACGGTCATTCAGAGAACATTCTGAAAGCTGTACGTGAGATCAAGGCTGCATATCCGGATCTGCAGGTAATCGCAGGTAACGTAGCAACAGGTGCTGCGACAAAGGCTCTGATCGAGGCCGGTGTAGATGCAGTTAAGGTTGGTATCGGACCTGGATCTATCTGTACAACACGTATCGTTGCAGGTATTGGTGTACCTCAGGTTTCAGCTGTTATGGATTGTTACGAAGTTGCTAAAGAGTATGGTATTCCGATCATTGCAGATGGTGGTATCAAGTACTCAGGAGATATGACAAAGGCAATCGCAGCAGGTGCGAATGTATGTATGATGGGAAGCATCTTTGCAGGATGTGATGAAAGCCCGGGAACATTCGAACTGTACCAGGGAAGAAAATATAAAGTATATCGTGGAATGGGATCCATCGCAGCGATGGAGAACGGAAGTAAAGACCGTTATTTCCAGGAGAATGCAAAGAAACTTGTTCCGGAAGGAGTAGAAGGACGTGTAGCTTACAAGGGATCTGTAGAAGATACGGTATTCCAGCTCATGGGTGGACTTCGTTCAGGAATGGGATATTGCGGAACACACACAATCGAAGAACTCAAAGAGAACGGAAGATTTGTGAAGATCTCTGCGGCATCACTGAAAGAAAGTCATCCACATGACATTCATATTACAAAAGAAGCTCCGAACTACAGTGTAGACGAGTAATTGGGAAGTTTGCAGATTTTATGCAGACTGATAATTTGGAAGTACTGCGGATATTCCGCATTACCTGACGGGATGAAAAATCACATCCCTGATATAATAAAATAATATATAGGAACGCCTTGAGGAATTCCCGGAGGTTCAGTGAGAGCTGGATCTGCCGGGAATTTCTCTTTTATACGAATATAAAACAGTTAAGACAAAATTCATAAATGGTTAAGAAACATATGGTATAATAGCTGAAATAAGAAGATGTTTGTTTTAAACGATGGAAATGAGAGAATTAAAAATCAGGAGAAATACCGAATGAGTACGTCAAGACGAAATCAGCTGGCAGGGCGGAAAACATTGCCGAAGAATACACGAAGGAAGAAAAAGCGAGGCAGGAAAATGCTGCGGATCATAATGATCCCATTAATGATTTTATTACTTTTTCTTCTTTTTAAATCCTGTATACAAAAGAAAAATCAATATGCTGATGTGGATGCTACGCAGCCGGAGATGGATGTACAGTTGTTAGATATAAATCCGTATTCCAGACCAGGGACAACAATTGACCATGTGAATGGGATTGTTGTCCATTACACAGCGAATCCGGGGAGTACAGCGCAGGATAACAGAGATTATTTTAATGGTCTCAAAGATAGCCATGAGACTTCGGTAAGCAGTAATTTTGTGATAGGATTGGAAGGAGAGATTATTCAGTGTATTCCGACCTGGGAGATGGCATATGCTTCAAATGACCGCAATGCGGATACGATTTCGATTGAATGTTGTCATCCGGATGAGAATGGAAAGTTTACTGATGCAACATACCGCTCACTTGTACAACTTACAGCATGGCTTTGTGCAAAATATGATCTGACAGCAGATCAGGTGATCCGTCACTATGATGTAACCGGAAAAATCTGTCCGAAATATTTTGTGGAGGATGAGGACACATGGGTAGAATTCAGGAGAAATGTGCAGGATGCGTTGGAAAAACAGTAGACATCATTTCACTGAATTGTTATAATGAAATCAATTCTTGGGATCATAGAAGAATTGATTTCAAAGCTTACGGAGTTAGATGAAAATAATGTTTGAAAAATTTTTTCCAGATGAATATTTGGGGTCGACTTATAAGATCCCTTTTGAAAAACTATATGAGCAAGGATACCGGGGGGTAATCTTTGATATTGATAATACATTAGTTCCTCACGGTGCACCGGCAGATGAACGTGCAAAGAGACTGTTTCAGAGACTGAGAGAGATTGGCTTTGAAAGCTGTCTGTTGTCCAACAATCAGAAAAAACGTGTAGAGATGTTTAATCAGGAGATCCAGACACATTATATTTATAATGCGCTGAAGCCTGCAAGAAAGAATTATCTTCATGCGATGGAGATCATGGGAACAGATCAGACGAACACGCTGTTTGTCGGCGATCAGCTTTTTACAGACGTATGGGGCGCAAAGAGGGTCGGAATACACAACATTTTAGTGCATCCGATCAATCCAAAAGAAGAGATTCAGATCGTTTTAAAGCGGTATTTGGAGAAGATTGTGCTTCATTTCTATAAGAAGAGCAAAAAAAGATTGAAAAAAGTCGCAAATTAGTATAGAATGGTAGAAGCAAAAAGTCTGTAACGAACAGTTACATTGTCTGAACGAAATGCAATTAAGGAGGATTATACATGGTTTCAGCAGGAGATTTTAAAAATGGTTTAACAATTGAGATTGAGGGAAATATTTTCCAGATTTTGGAATTCCAGCACGTTAAACCTGGTAAAGGTGCAGCGTTCGTAAGAACAAAACTGAAAAACATCATCAGTGGTGGTGTAGTAGAGAAGACATTCCGTCCGACAGAGAAGTTCGAGAATGCACACATCGAGAGAAAGGAAATGCAGTATCTGTATCAGGATGGAGATCTGTATAACTTCATGGATGTAGAGACATATGATCAGATCGCTCTCAACGCTGATGTAGTTGGAGACGCTCTGAAATTTGTAAAAGAGAATGAGAACGTTAAGATCTGTTCCCATAAGGGTAACGTATTCTCAGTTGAGCCGCCGCTGTTCGTAGAACTGGCAATTACAGAGACAGAACCGGGATTCAAGGGTGACACAGCTCAGGGAGCTACAAAGCCTGCAATCGTTGAGACAGGAGCTACTGTTATGGTACCGCTGTTTGTTGAGACAGGTGATGTTCTTAAGATCGATACACGTACAGGCGAGTATCTGTCAAGAGTTTAATTACGAATTTAGTACAGTTTAAGCTGTATTTCAAAAAGGAATCTGTATCATGCAGGTTCCTTTTTTCTTTGACAAAATCAGATGAAATTCTCTGTTTTCACTAAAAAAATCAATTTGGATTTATGCAAAATTCTGGCTTGCTTTTTAAGGGAGGCCTGTCTATAATAAAGAACACATAATATTTGTTCTAAATTTTAAGAAATTCTATTTGGAGAGATTCTGAACTCTCCGGGAAATTCTAACTCAATTGAAATAGTACATTTCGTACTGGTTTCTCATTTTAATTTTATGAACCGCAATCAGGAAGGAGAAGAGTGAATTATACAGAATTTGTAAATGCGGTAAAGGAAAAACTGACTCAGGAGTTAAATGGAGGTGTCAGGGTAAACGTCTATACGACGAAAAAAAATAATGCAACAGAGCGTACAGGACTAATCCTGGAGACGCCGGGTGTTAATATATCGCCGACAATCTATCTGGAAGAATTTTTTGAACTATATGAAAAAGGGAAACAGATGGATTGGATCATTGAAGATCTGGTGGAGCTATATGAAGAAATCCGACAGGAAAAATCATGGGATTATGAGAGAATGCTTTCTTTCGAAGGGGTAAAAGACAGAATCATCTTTCGACTGATCAACACAGAGAAAAACAAGGAATTACTTCTGGATGTTCCACATAGAGAATTTTTGGATCTGTCACTTGTGTTTGCAGTACTTGTAGAAGCGGACAATGATGGGACGGCAGTGATGCTGATCAAAGATCTGCATATGAGACAATGGAAGGTGACAAAAGAACAACTTTGGAATGTGGCAAAAGAAAATACAAAGCGTCTGCTTCCGGCAGAATGTTTCGGAATGAATTTTGCAGTGTATGAACTGCTCAGCAGATCAACTCCGGGGGAACATGATCGGGAGAATCTGTTAAGAAGAACCTGGCATATTCATGAAGAACTGGAACTTCCGGAAAAAGATAAAATGTATGTTTTGTCTAATAAACTGAAAAATTATGGGGCGGCCTGTATTGCATACCCTTATATTCTGGACATGCTTGCAGGAGTCTTAAAGGAAAATTTCTATGTTCTTCCAAGCAGTGTCCATGAAGTGATCATTGTACCGGAATCCTCTCAGATCCGTCAGTCAGAATTAGAAAGAATGGTGCGGGAAATCAATGAAACGCAGGTGCCTGAGGAAGAAATCTTAAGCAATCATGCTTATTTCTATTATGCACAGGAAGGAAAACTCCAGTTGGGGAAAGAAATGTGTATCGACAGGGAGGAAAATGAATGAAAGGACGCGGAGAGATTATAGCAATCCTCTGCATGTCAGTCTTTTTGATCTGTATTCTCTATGCAATGACATACGGAGGCATTGTCAAGGCCGAAGAACTTGAAAAACAGCCTGAAGAGGCCGGAGAAAAAACGGAGGTTGATATTGAAGAAGAACTGCGCTGGGCAGAAGAAGTAAAAAAAATCCTGAAAGATATCGGTGTGGGATTTTGTGATGAACAGGAGGATAAACAGGAAGAAGCATTCGATCAGACAGATGAAAAGAAGATACAAAGCATAGGTGTATATGCAGCGGCAAGGGCAGGAGAAACTGTTTATACAAAGGCAATCGAAAGAGGAATCGGTGCAATCGATGTAGTTGACTATAATGACCCAAACTGGCCTGTGCTACAACATTGGAATGAAGGAAGACTTGGTACGAAATCAGGAGAAAGTCTGTATTGCACCAATCCAACATTAAAGTTTCAGGAGGGCAACAAAACAGCAGTAGATGCTTCAAAACGTTATAACAAACAGACCATTCAGATGATCGCGGCAATGTTCTATTACTACGATAAGAATAAATGCAACGGCGTGAGTTCGAATTACGATTATCTCTTAAAACAATGCGCAGTATGGTGGATCATGAATGAAGTACATCACTGGTATGGAGATATGATCCAGATAGAAACAGGAAATAATGTAGCCTGTGGGAATGGTCATTGGATCTCAGCACACAAATCTGAGTATTATCAAAAAGGGATTGCATGGGCGAAAGAGAATTATAAATATTTCCCGGATGCATATGGGGTTATTTATGAAGGAAATGGCCAGCCGCTCAGTAAATGGGGCGGAACATACCAGCCGACCGGAACAGGGAGATTAAAGAAGGTGTCAGCGAATACTTCTGTGACAGAAAAGAACAGTTGCTATTCTTTGGAGGGAGCAGAGTATGGCATTTATAGCAGTCCTACTCTTTCGGGTGCATCAAGAGCAGGAACGTTTAGAACAGATGCGGCAGGAAATTCGTCATCAGTTGCGCTGAATGCAGGAACTTATTACGTAAAGGAACTAAAAGCTCCTAAAGGTTATGCACTTGTGGATGAAATAAAAACGGTTACAGTAACATCCGGGCAGGAGTCTCTGGTGACATTTTCAGACCCACCGCAGATGAATCCTGTGGAACTTTTGCTAAAGAAAACAGGCATGGAACAGGAGTATGTTGATCCGTCAGGGACAGCAGCGTATCAAGGAGCACAGTTTTTAGTGAAATTTTATGCAGAACTTCTGGATCCAGGGAAAAATCCGGAAAAGGAAGGGGAAAAGCCAGTCAGAAGCTGGGTCTTTCAAACAGATGCAAAAGCAGTTTGCCGTTATCAGGAGAAGTATAAGGTAAAAGGTGATGCATTGTATAAAGCGACAGACGGAACAGAAGCGCTTCCGCTGGGAACTGTAACAATTCAGGAGATAAAACCGCCAAAAGGGTATTTCCTGAATGAGGAAGTCTTTGTTTGCCAGATAAAACCAGAAGGTACGGGAGAAAAAATAAATGTATATCAGAACCCTACGATACCGGACAGGGTTTTCCAGATCCATTTGGTGAAAAAAGCAACAGAGACAGGACATCCTCTTTCGGGAGCGCAATTTAAGCATATCAGACCGGATGGAAGTGAAAAGATTCTCACAACGGATGAAAAAGGGACTCTGAAAGTAATGCCATTATCTCAGGGAACGCACAAATTAAAAGAAGTAAAAGCACCGGCCGGGTATCGGACAAATAATAATGAACTGATTTTTCAAGTTGATGAGAGCGGGAAAACAGAATTTTTATCTGAGGTAAATACAGAAGAAGGAGAGGTTATTATCGAATATACAGAGGATGGAATTGCGGTAGTGACGATAGAAGATAAGCCGGCCTGTTACAAGATTGAGCTGAAAAAGGAAAATGAAAAAGGTGTTGCACTTGCAGGAGCTGAGTTTACTTTATATGAAGACCAGGCATGCCAGAAAGAAATTGACCGGGTGTTGACGGATGGGAATGGAATTGCAATGTTCGAAAATCTGGAAGTAAAGAAAAAATACTATATGAAAGAAACAAAAGCGCCGATAGGTTACAGAATTCCGAAAACATCAGATGATGCAGATATTGTATATGAAATCTGTCTGGAAAGTAATCCGGAAGAGGGAAAGTGTCTGTTGGTTGTAAATGAAAAAGAATACAGAAGCAAAGATACTGCAGACAGCAAGATAAGTATTGAAGGTTCAATTAAGGAGTGGAATGTGAAAATGAAAATTATAAATCAGACAGGAAAGAAGCTTCCAGATACTGGATCGGCAGGAAAACCTGTGTTACTTACAGGAATTTTAGCAGTAGGGATCATGACAATGATTTACAGAAAAAAAGAGCAAAAAAGATAGTAGTAAAACAGTGAAAAATGAGGAGATGAGAAAATGAAAAAAAGAATGATGAAAATTTGTTATATGATGACTTTAGCTGCGGTACTCTGTACTTCTAGAACAACAGGTGTGACTGGAATCAAATCTGTATATGCAGCGGAAAATGAAGTACAGGAAAGAGCAGCAACTACAAATGGGGTTTTAAATCTTAATAATGGACCGGCAAGTATTACAATCAAAGGAAATGACGGACAGAGCCTGAAAGGAAAAAGATTCCTGGTATATCAGTTGTTTCAGGCAGAAAATGCGAAAGGAATGGAATCCATTAATTACACATTTAATCCGGAATACAAGAAATTTGTTTGTTATATCGTGGGACAGCGGATTCATAAGGATGAGAGAAATGTAACAGAGTATGATGTGATCGATTATATTCAGTCTCTGAATACGCATCAGACAGAAGGGGCGCAGACCGCTCAGGAAAAGGAAGGAGCATACAGTGAATATCGTGTTTTTGTAGAAGAATTAAGAACCCATCTACAGAGAAATGGAAAAACAGGTCAATCTGTTGAAGTGACAAGTACAAAAGCAGACAATTCATTTGAAATTAAGGGATTGCCGTATGGATATTATATTATATTATTGATGAAGTGACAGAGGTAAAAGGAACGAATTCGGCAGCCTCTTTGTGTATGGTAAGTACAGCTAATCCGGAAATGAATCTCAACATAAAATCAGACTATCCGGTTGTGACAAAAAAGATCCGGGAAGATGATGATCAGGACAAAGTTGGAAATCAGGGATGGAATGATCTGGCTGATTTTGAAATCGGGCAGACTGTTCCGTATCGGTATGAGTTAAATATGCCTGATGTTAACGGATACAACACCTATTATTACGCATGGCATGATGTGATGAGTGAAGCACTTACTTTCAAAAAGGATTCTGTTGCCATCCGGATTTATGAAAATTCAAATGCAGGAAATTATTATGAATTGAAAGAGGGTGAATTTGAAGTAAAGGAAGCTCCGGGAGGAGGAGATACGTTTCAGGTCATTGTTTCTGATATGAAAAAAATTATAGACAGAGAGTTTAATCGTAAAAATGAAGCAGGAGAAAATAAATATGGACAGAAAATAGTGCTTACCTATCAGGCAACATTGAATGAAAAGGCAGCGAAAAATACAGGACGTCCAGGATTTGAAAACGATGTTCGGCTGGAATTTTCAAATGATCCGGATTCAGCAGTGAGAGGGAGTACAGGATATACACCGTGGGATACAGTTGTTTGTTTCACTTATAAAATCAATGCATTGAAATCAAATAACCATGGACAAAGTCTGGAAAATGCCAGGTTCAGACTTTATTCTGACGCTGGATTAAAAAATGAAGTATATGTAAAACAGGGAGAAGGTGGGTACATTGTAATTAACCGGGACAGTCTTGGAGGAAACGACCATACAGATGGAAAGCAGCCGGAAAATGCGGTGGAGATGAAATCCGGTCAGGATGGAACATTTGTGATTTATGGATTAGATAGTGGCACCTATTATCTGAAAGAAACAGAGGCACCGGCAGGATACCGTCTGCTGACAGAGCCGATTGTGTTAAATATAAAAGCAAGTTTTCCAAATGATAGAAACGCATATGTAAAAGGAGACGGAAAAACAGAAAAAGGATTGAAAAAACTGGAGACATCTGCGCAGATCAAAGAATTTATTAACGGAAACTGGAAAGAATCAGAAGTCAGTCTGACAACAAATGAAGGCGAAGGATCTGCTAATCTGACAGTAATTAATACAGTTGGAAAAAAACTGCCGGTAACAGGTTCTTCAGCAGTTGTTATCTGTATTACAACCGGAAGTGTTCTTGTTCTTGCAGGAGCAATGAGAAGAAACAGAAAAAATGCAAAGGAAAAACAATAGATTACAGTCAGATCTTTTACTATGGATAGGAGTTCTTTTGTGTAGTATACCTCTTTTGACTGGCTGGTATAGTCAGAAGAAAACACAAAATGTGTTGGCAACATATGAACAGGTTGTGGAACAGACAACAGGAGATGAAATTGAACAATTAAGGAATCAGGCTGATGAATATAATAAAAAGCTTTGGGCAGAATCGAAAGGAGTCAGGGAACAAAGCGAGCCTGACCAGATGGAAGAGTATGAAGGTCTGTTAAATGCCGAAAAAATACAGACAGGAATGATGTGTGTACTGGAAATTCCGTCAATAGATCTCAGGCTTCCGGTTTATCATGGAACCAGCGAGGCAGTACTCAAGGAAGGTGTAGGGCATTTGATGGACAGTAGTCTTCCGATAGGGGGAGAAAATACGCATTGTGTGATGACGGGACACCGTGGGCTTGCAAGTGCGAGACTTTTCACTCGTCTGGATGAATTAAAGGAAGGCGATGAGTTCTTTCTGGAAGTACTGGGAGAAAAACTCGCATATAAAGTAGAAGAAATAAATGTAATCTTACCAGAAGAGGTAGAAAGTCTGGAAATCAGACCAGGAGAAGATCTGGTTTCGCTTGTCACATGTACCCCATATGGAATTAATACCCATCGGTTAGTGATTACTGGAAAGCGGGTTGTGTATGAAGAGAAAAAAGAAGAGAAAATCAAAAAGAAACGTCCGTCTGTCAGAGAAATGATCTTCACAATGATTCCAATTCTCTTT
>OIXA01005729.1_pt1 | contig 10881 bp, 9 predicted proteins | sample 1587721 | NCBI WGS metagenome assembly OIXA01 (sample SAMEA3888900, study PRJEB22519) | human gut metagenome | biome: human gut; feature: human-associated habitat; material: faeces | place: Denmark | collected 2013 | reverse complement strand
TAATTATTGAGAAACTGTTATTTTAAGCCTACTGTTTGAGGGTGGGAAACTTTAGTTCTCTAATCCGGATAGTCGAAGACAGGCAATCCAACAATTTTCTGTTAACGGTATTGATGTAAGTTCACGTGAGTATCTTCTTAATACTGGACATTGGGATGTTAAAAGAGTACCTGATAGTTTTTCAAAGTCATTAGAAAACCAGCCTCTTCAAGACACGAGTTTCTCATTTACAGACGTTCCTAATAATAACGCAATAATTGATGACGTTGAAATGAAAAAAGCTTGCATAAGTATGGTTAAAGACTTTTATGATGAAGGTATAGATCTTGATTATGCAGACGGAGGATTAAAATGTCGTTGTGAAATTGCATCATATTTCTATGATGGAGTTAAGAAAAACATGGGTATCGATGCAGAACTGAGTTTTGAAACAAAACCAACTCATCAACTGGGAGGTTATAATCCGTTAACTAACAAAATTGAACTCAACTCAAATTATTTGGAAAAATCCGATTGTGAAGATTTGTTAAATACAATATTACACGAATCTCGACATGCTTTCCAAAATAAATGTATAGACACCCCAAACTCTGTTACAGTTAAGGACAATATCATAGAAGTTTGGAAAGACAACTTTGATAACTATATCAGACCCGATGAAGATTTTGAAGCTTATGAAAATCAAGAAATAGAAAAGGATGCAAACTATTTTGCTGACAGTGTGATGAAAAAAGGTACAAACCCTTATTATGCATGAATATGAATAATGAAATTTTGACAAAACTTCTAAAAGACGAGAACTATCCTGCTCACATGGTAGAGGGTACTATTGCAAAGTTAAATAAACTTCAACCAGTTGTTGCAGATAGCTTTGATTCATGGTTGAATCATGGGAAACTCCCGATAATTGAGATAGAAGGTTATACATATAGTATTTTGGTCAATGATTATGGCATGAAACCTGTTGGTGCATTTCTTACTTTAGACTGGCTCTGTCGTGATCCTCAAAAAGCAATACTTTCGTTAAAAAAGGGAATAAAATAAAGTGATGCACAATATCATATCAGGAACTTGGGCTACAAAATCCCAGTCTTATATCGACAAAACTAGTAAGATTCTTAATCTTGTTGGCTATCTTCAACCATATCTCCATAAAGATGGACTAAAAGACGCAAAAGAAGATATGATACTGTTAATTGACTACATAACAGATGTCGCAAAAGGAAACTATACAGACTATAATGTCAATAGGCTTTTGATAGTTATAGCTGCTTTGCTGTATGTGATAGATCCGATTGATATGGTTCCAGACTTTATTGATAATATCGGTCAAAGGATACCACCTGTAGCGCTCCAAAGGATACCAGTTGTATCACTCAAAAGATACCACTCATAGCGCTCCAAAGGATACCACCTGTAGCGGTCGAAAGGATACCGCCTCTTTCGGTTTCGTATCACTCCAAAGGATACCACCCGTAGCACATTAAAGGATACCACCCGTAGCGCATGAAAGGATACCACAGTTTTTGATTTGTGTTTTCTTGCACAAGACATTATATTATTCACGGACACCAATGTCCATCAATAAACATGTCTAACAAAAAAATCACAATGATGAAACTGAAAAGAATCATTCAGATGCTGAGTGATGGCAAGTCGCAGAATGAAATCTGCCGTGAGACCAGCTCAAGCAAGAAGACCGTGTCGGGGTACAAGAAACTTGCCGATGGCACGAAGTTGAATTATCAGGAACTGCTCCTCATGGAGGACTCCGAGTTGGAGAAACTCCTGCAGGCCCCCAAGGCTCCTGCCAAGGTGGATCCCCGCAAGGAGGAGCTTGATGGCATGATGCCGAGAATCATGCATCGTCTTGGGCAGCGTTATTCCAACATCCTTCTGGTGTACACCGATCTTTACAAGAAGGAATGCCCTTACGGGTATGGCTACACCCAGTTCAAGAAGCACGTCAAGGACTACTGCGAAGCACACAACTACTCCTACCACAATGTGTACATCCCCGGTGAAGAGTGGCAGATAGACTTCGCCGGCGATGCTCTCTACCTTACAGACGCAAAGACAGGCGAGATTACCAAGGTCGTGGTGCTTGTCTGTATCATGCCTTATAGCGAACTGCCTTTCCTCATGGCTATCCCTAATGCCACGACAGAGTGGTTCTTCCTAGGTCTTAACAAAGGTCTGGAGTACATGGGAGCACTTCCTTCTATTGCGAAGAGTGACAACATGAAGCAGTGGGTGAGCAAGTCTGACCGCTACAGCCCTCAGCTATCCGATGCGTGCATGGAGTGGGCAAACCACTACGGCATAGGCTGTACCGCATGCAGAGTACGCAAGCCGCGTGACAAGGGTCCTGTAGAGTCAGCTGTCAACCAACTTTACAAGTACATCTACGCAAGGATACAAGACGAGGTGTTCCATACCCTTGATGAACTCAACAACCGCCTGTGGGAACTGCTTGATGAATACAACTCACTCCCATACAAGGGAAGAACACGCATGGAAATCTTCAACGATGAAGAAAAGCCCGAGATGGCTCCGCTGCCTCAGAAAATGCACCGCTTCCGCTATCGCAAAGAGGTTAAGCTCGGTCCGACATACCACGTGTGCGTCGGCTCTGAACGCCACTTCTACAGTGTGCCTTACACCTACGTCAGCCAGATAGTCACCGTTATGTGGGACACCCAATATGTAGAGGTTTACTCAGGCACCACGCTTATCTGCTCTCATGACCGCAAGTATGATGTATGCGGCTACTCTACGAAGTCAGAGCACATGCCAGAGGCACACAAGGCATACGAGCGTACCAGAATGATGAATGCCGCATCCATAATCAGCAGAGCCTCATTCATCGGCCCTTCTGTGAAATGGCTAACTGAGACGATGCTTACGAAGGCTCAGTTCCCTCAGCAGGCTTACGGCAAATGCCAGGCTGTGATGTCTCTTGTAAAGACCTACGGAAGCGACCGTGTTGAGAATGCATGCCACATGATGATGACTGAGACATCCATTGCTTCATTGCGTGTGCTGACCAACATATTGAAGAACAACCGCGACCTCGCAATGAAGGACTCTTCTCCATCATCTGCCGTATACAATGACAATGTCAGAGGGGCAAATGCTTTTACAAAGGTCAATGACGGAAAGGAGGTGCAGCCATGAACGCAGAGATGCTTTCAACCATGCTCAGGGAACTAAAGCTCAACGGTTTTGCCGAGTCCTTTTCTGACCTCATGAACATGCCTATGCAGATGCGTCCTTCGCTTGATGTATGCATGGCTCGTATGATAGAGGCAGAGCATTGTCATCGAAACAGCGCACGTACACAAAAACTGCTCAAGGCTGCCAAGCTTCGTTACGGCGCTCACATACAGGACATCGAGTGCTCAGTTTCACGCAACCTTACACCAGCTATGCTGTCAGAGATCGCAGACTACAACTTCATACGCAGAGGTGAGAATCTGCTTGTCACAGGTCTTACTGGCGTGGGAAAGTCGTATCTTGCATGTGCGGAGGGTAATCAGGCTTGTATGCTTGGCATCCCAACGCTCTATGTCAACCTCAACCGCTTCCAGGAGCAGATAGCTCAGGCACGTCTTGACGGTACGTTTGAGAAGATGCTCAACAAGCTGTACAAGTATGACCTGCTCATCCTCGATGATTTTGGACTGCGCCCACTCTCGCCAGACTCACGCATTGCTCTTCTGCAGATGCTGGAGGACAGGTACGAACGCAAGTCCGTCATCATCGTCTCGCAGTTGCCTTTGAAGAACTGGTATGAGTACATCGGTGATAACACCATCGCAGATGCCATTATGGATCGTTTGATCAACAACGCCATCCACATAGAACTCAAGGGCGAGTCAATGAGAGGCAGACGCAAGAAGCGTGCTACATCATCAGACCTATGATCACCAACACTCGCGGTGTCGCTCTTTGGATGCTTTGCGTCTCCAACAGCTAGGCAAACCGCCGCAGTGTTTTTCATGATCTTGGCTGTAGCACCAATGAATGGACATCACGTCACCGCAGCGTGATTTGGGAGTGTCAGTGTCGAACGAAACGCACTTCTCACCGCAGCGTGACAAGGCCCTGGAATGTGAGTGCCATCTGCAATCGAAAGGTGGCACTCGCAACAGAGCGATTTTCCGGTACTCATTCGTGCGCTACGAGCGGTACTCTTTGACCGCTACCATCAACTATAGTATGGTTGCCATGGGATAAAAAGGATGTTTGTGGGCATACGGATGGAATATTAAGATTTGTCGGCGCACAAAAAGATGGGAAACCTGTAGTGTTAACCAATCTTTCTGTATATGATGATGGTATTGCTACTCAAATGCGTAATGTATTGATGGAACATTTTTATGTTTTAGAGTTGAATCTTTCTGAATATAACGAATTAAGTTGGGCATATATCAACGCTCTTCAGACACGTGATGTTATTATTGTTCCAGGAATTGGCAATACAAAACTTGATAATGAAGCAATGAGTCATTTTATTGCTTTATATCCAAATTATAGAGGAAGAATTTATCAAGTTCAGATGAAAGAATTTATCGAGAAATGGGATGGAGCTTTGAATTGTTGTTCATGGACAATTAGTGAAGATATGTCTAAATTACATCACGATATAGAGAATGATAAAAGATATAATTCTATAATAGAGAAGTATCAGAAAGACTCTAATAGTGTATGCTTTGATGAAATCCGATTCCTTGGTGACTATTATCCTAAAAAACTAGAGAATGATAATAGGGAATTGAATCGTTTGTATTATGGTTTTTAATCTGGGTGCTTTCGGAAAATGTACTGGCATAACATTCGTTGATTCCACGATGATACCCGTATGCCATAATCTCAGGAGATATGCCAATAAGGTATTCAAGGGAATTGCCACTGACGGAAAAGGAACTATGGGTTGGTGTCATGGCTTTAAGCTCCACCTTGCGTGCAATGACAGAGGCGAGATAATAGCGTTTGTACTTACTGGTGCAAATGTCAGCGACAAGGACCCGAATGTGTTCAAGGTTCTTGCTAAACGTTTGTATGGCAAGCTGTTCGCTGACAAAGGCTATGATACATTATCGAAACCATTAACGACATGCTGAAGAATACGGCACAGATTGTACACTCACGCCATAGATCTGTAAGCAACTTTATCATGAACCTTATTTCTGCCTTGGGAGCATATTGTTTCTTTGATAACAAGCCAAAGGCATTGCAAGGATACTGCATCGAAGACACGAAGCAACTTACATTGTTCTAAGGACAGAATAATCTCTTTCGATTCTTTATATATAGCCCATGTCTGATGGCATAGGAAGAGAATTCACGTATCTGTCTTCACATGCAACTAATCGCTATTTTATTTCGAACTGGGGTAGTTTGTCTAATTTGTATTAACGACATCAGCAATTCAACGCCGCACGTGATAATTAATTGACATTATCCATTATTATATATTTGTACTAATTTGTGTTAATAGCAACTGTCGGTGATTAAATTTTATTTAATTTTTTGTCTCAAATCACCATAATGCCACATATAATCTTTAAATTTGCTATTGTGTTAATGAACCTAATATTAATTTAAAAGGTAGTTTATGAGAAACATTTTTTTGACTTTTTTGGCGTTTTTTGTATCGCTTCCTTTCTGCCTGTATGCGCAGCAAAGCAATCAGAAAAAGCTTGCCAATGAAGAGGGGGGGGAAACCTGTTCTCTTATGTGGTAACAAATCCGACTTCGGATGCGGAAACGTTTAAAACAATTGAAATCCAGTTTCCTAATGCAGCAAAAGCGAGTTTTATTCCCGACTATTTTGATTGCTTTGACTTTTACGAAGTCAAAAAGGACGGGAAAACATACCCAATCAATGACCTCGGCACCGTCTATTGCCAGAAGAACAAAATAGTTTTTGATTTTGGAGGCAAGACACTCAGTGTTGACGACCATTGGGAAATAATAATGCAACCCGGACTGTTCGAATTGCTCGATGACGAAAAGAATGTACTTGGCACCAATGAGCTGATGTCGATTGTTGCCGTCCAGGGCAAAGCGCCAGGCTCTTTAGACTACACCTTCACAAGCGAGCCAGCCGATCCAAACGGCGACTTGCTGTTCAAAGAACTTTCCAACGTAAAACTCACCTTCACCAATGTAGAGACATTGACAGTAGACCCGAATGCCGTGTCGGTTTCTTTGGACGGCGAGCAACTGGCTAAAGACAAATATAATGTGAGTGCCACAGGAAAAGACAACATCATCAATGTAACGTTCACTCCGGCATTAACCACAGAAGACAAAGACGCCACTGTTAGCCTTTCCTTCCCTGCCGGCTCAATCTCTGGAAAGAAGGGCGAAAATGCAGACTCTAATTCTAAAGACCTTTCTTTATCATACAAACTTGTTCCGCCGGTCAAATACGACCTGAAACTCGACATTTATAAGCCTGCACCTAATGAAGAAGGGCAGATAAGTGCCGAAAAATCATTTGCCATGACATTCTTCTCTTGCGACATAACTGACCTCAAGGCCGACCGCAGCAGCACAGAGCCGAATGTCACTATGAAAGAAGTGAACGGCGACTATGTGTGCACCGCGAAACTGAAGATCATCACAGGTGTCACATCCGACAAATCCACTTTCTATGCTGAGTTTGACCAGCCTGTCTATAACGGTGAATATGAGATTACGATTGAAAAGGGGGCCATTGGCAACAAGCGCTGGTATTCGGACCGCACCATTGGCCGCAGCAACGACACGCAAACTCTCAGGTTCACTCTGATTGGTGGCCAGGACAGAGTAGTCACTCCACACATTGATTTGTCGATAGAAAAAGTGACTACAGAGATTGTTGGTGTCAAGGGTATTCCTTCGGAAGACGACATATACTGGTATGCCAACGTGGTAGAAAAGGAGAACTACCCCGGTCCTCAGATTTGGAAGATGCTGGTTGAAAGCTTCTTTAAGGTAGGTGCTGAAACCTTCGGTATGGACTGGGTCAAGATATACCAGATGACTGCCAAAAAGGGTGAACACACCTGGTGGCTCGGCGGTCTTGACATGTCTACAGATTATGTAGCCTATGCTTTTGGACTGGACAATGACGGCAATCTGTATATGCCTGTCACAACTATTGAATTCCGCACTCCAGACCCTATCGTTTCCGACAACACCTTTAATGTGGAGGTGCTTTCTGTAGAAGACGGCACTGAGGATTTCACGAAAAAAGTAAACGTGAAAGTGACAACCACAAATGATGACCCGTATGCTGTTGTTGCCCTTGACAAATACATAGCAAATGAATACGATCTCACACCGGGTTCGGAAGACGAACACAAATACTTGCGCAATGTGCTGAAGCCTCTAGTTAAAGGCAAGGTGTATAATGGAAGCCAGACCGTGACCCTGGACAACATCAAGATAGACGCTCTCATGGATATTGCCGTGTTCGGTTTCGAGGGTGAAGCCACGACATCTGTAACACAGGCTGAATTCAGTACGGTGGATGATGATCTGGAGGCTATAACACTTTCTGCATACGATCCTACGATAAGTGACGTTTCTGCCACCGTTTACTCTTTCGACATGCAGCGCCCGTATATCATTGGCGTGATAAGTAAAGCTAAAGCTGAAGAAATTGGCGGCATACAGAACGTTCACGAAAAAGTAAGGATTCCTATATGGGAGGGAGAAGGTCTCGGATCTTATCCTTGGCAATACTTCGCAGTGTCAGAACTGCAGCGCAAGGCAATTGACGACAAACTGAGCAAGGCGATCGGTACGTCTGCCCTTAGATGGGATACAGACTATTATGTATACGCATATCTCATGGACGAAGGCGGCTACCGCACTTCATCCGTATACTACCAGGAGTTCAGAACGCTGAAGCGCAATGTGACAGAGCAGTCATTCGAGCTCAAGCTCAACGACATTGTTTCAAATGCTCCTATATCGACAGAGACGTTTACTGCCAACATGGAAATCATTCCTGCGGATAAGGACGCAAAATACGCATTGTACTACGGTGACTCATACGATTTTGAAAAATACCTCAACGACAACAGGCTTGACGACTGGCTGTATAGCGTGTTCATGCAGCGCAAGGTAAGAGACCTTTACAGTGGCGACCTCGACTTCGGCTATTCTGCGGTTTATCCTGGCAAGAAGTACATTCTGTATGTGACAGGATTCGACGAAGCTCCGAACAGCGAACCGGCATGGTTCCTCTTTACGACCGACGGCATCTACAAGAGCTCCAAGTCGGAAACAGACCATATAGGCAAATTGAATAACGAAACTGTCAGCGTGTATGCAAACGGACATAATATTGTAATCAACGGCGACTTCGTTTCCGCTTCTGCCTACATGCCGGACGGACGGATGGCATCGGCATCTGAAGGCAATGTATGCAGAGTAAAACAGAGCGGCTGCTACATTGTCCGCATCCAGACTGCTAATGGTCTTGAAACACGCAAGATCATGATAAAGTAATAATTCGTTAGATTTACAAAACAATGAAAGAGTGCGCCAGAATAATACTTTGAAACAGTGTATGCAACGTTTGCCACACGGTATGCCAGAATTGCATACCCTACAGTATAAAGACATACAAAGTATCGTTTTGGCGCACTTTCTAATATTTTACAAATATGAGAGCAACCATAAAAACCGTTTTCCTGACATTCGCGCTTATGTGTAGCATGGGAATGTCCGCATCGGGAACAGACAACAACACCGTAAAAAGGCGCATCCAATACGGCCCTTCCCTAATGTCAGCAACATGCAGCAGCGACAATGACGCCACTGTCTTGAAAGCAAAATCCGTCAAAGCCAACGTGGGAGTCATTGCAAATGAAGGATACATAATAAACGCCGTTATTGCAGTATCGGTAGGCACTGAAAAGGCACGCTTTTATGAAGGACAGAAATCTGGCTCTTCTTATGTCATCCAGGCAGAGAAAGGAGTATATGACATTATGGCATACATCGCATCAGAAAACTCCGATGAAGAGATATTCCTGTTCAAGGAAAACGTAGACCTGTCGTCCACAAAAAGCATTATACTCACTCAACGTGAAGCGACCATCAGCACCGAGATAAGCCAGAAGACACCTGGCGGAGGGGATATAATCCTTCCCTCCGCAGGCAACAGAGGCAACTGCTCCGTGGCGGATTACATGCTGATGATACGACACAGCCAATACGGCACATTGCTACAGTCTGAAAGTGTCAGCTTCAAGAATTCATGTAAGAGGATTTCTGTCAACCTGGTCCCTTCACGCATGTCTTTCACCCGTATGGATGTATATTCATGGGAATTCGGTCCTATATTTGTGGTAAACCCCATCGATTTTGGAAAAGCCGTCAACGGACCCGACAAAGACGGATGGGAAAATGTAGCTACAAGCTTTGCAAAGACCCCAATGAGCGACAGTTGGAACAAGACACAGGATATGCCTTACTTTGCCATGACGGGATACTTTGTTTCAATCGACAATGGCTGCAATTCTTATGTAGGCATGGGTAATTCCGATCTCAGCCTGCCAACGAATATACTTTTCTACTGGTACCCGAAAGGATACGACGGATATTATAAATTCTATCCGATGCTGCGCGACAACCTTATCCAGATGGCCAACGCATCCGTAACCTCCATGCCTTACATAATGACGGAAGAGGGTCTGCTGCCATGCGGACTCAATCTGTTCGACAATGGCAATGCAATGCTGGAGAACGGCAAGTTCCCGAAGAAAGGACACCCCAGATTCATGAAGCCTCTCCCCAAAAGAGCAGTTCTCGGCAATGCGGTACCTGCGCTCATGTGCCTTCCGTCATCTTCGAAAAGCACAGCCTGGAACAATGGATTCACATACGGCTTCAAGGGGCGCCATGGAGAAGAGTACGGACTCGACTCTTATAATTTCACAGGCCTTATGACTGCTAAACAACTTGAAGACATAGGCGGCTATCGACGGACAGTAAGTGTGAAATGCGACGGCAACGAGATATGTTCGTCTCCCGGCGATTTTTCCAACAGGATGAACTGGGGAAACGGAGAGACCTATCAGTTCGACGTGTCTATGTGGAATGTAATAATAGACAAAGAAATTGAAGGAAAGGTGACCGGCAGCATGACCTATAATGCTTCCGACGGTTTTATACCAACTGTAACCAGCCTGCAGTTCAGAGACGAAAACGACAATGTCACCGACCATCTGGTGGCAAGTGACAATTCTAATATCGAGTTTACAGCAGCAACCTTCAAATTTGTTCCGGGAGAAAGGCGCGAAAGCTATGAATACAAAGCTCCATCGTCTGTAGTCGTGGAATATGCGCCTCACGGCAGTTCTGATTTCAAGCCTCTGGTTGCGGAAGAACTGGCTGAATACTTCTTCCTTCCGGGCTACGGCAACTATTACCGTGTTTCGCTTGCAGACATACCTCTGACGGAAACCACATGGTATGACCTGAGAGTTACCGTTAACGGCGAAGGTGAAGCTCGACAGGTTCAAACACTTACACCTGCCTTCAAAGCAGAAAAGGCCACCGGTATCCATTCAATGTCCTGCGACGCGGACAACAACACCTACACAGTGTATTCTACGGACGGAAAGATGGTTGGAGAAGGCGAGAACACCTTGTCGCGCCTGAAACCGGGATTCTATATCTTGAAGAACGGTGCTTCGGTCAGGAAGATACACATTGATTAATAGTTTTTCAAATAATACCACAATGGAGGGTGTGTCAAAACAGAGGCACATCCTCTTTTTTATGCCCCCCAATGACCGATTGGAGATAAATAACAGATTACCCCAGTTCGGGATAAGAAATAGTTTATAAAAAAGTTGGTAGTCTCATAAA
>OIXA01005726.1_pt1 | contig 10884 bp, 8 predicted proteins | sample 1587721 | NCBI WGS metagenome assembly OIXA01 (sample SAMEA3888900, study PRJEB22519) | human gut metagenome | biome: human gut; feature: human-associated habitat; material: faeces | place: Denmark | collected 2013 | reverse complement strand
CCGGGTGTACCAGGAAAAGGGCATCCGGGTGTTCTGCACGGGCTTTTTCTACATCTTTGGCACTTACTACAATATGCCTAGGACATCCGCCTCTGTAGAATGCAAATGTTTTCTCCGGGAGTTTTTCTGCTACATAATGCCCCAGATTGGGATCCGGGATAAATAAGATTTTATCCTGTTCCAGTTTTCTACAGATCTCCACTGCTGAAGAGGAAGTAACACATACATCACATTCTGTTTTGAGTTCTGAAGTTGTGTTGATGTAGGCAACCACTGCATGATCCGGATACTGTGCTTTTAATTCACGCAGACTTTCCAGATCAAGCTGTTCTGCCATCGGACAGCCTGCTGCCGGATTTGCGAGCCATACTCTTTTTTCAGGACTTAATATTTTACATGTTTCTGCCATGAAGCGTACCCCGCACATGATCACGCCGCTGCAGTCTCTTTTGGAAGCCTGTACGCTCAGACCGTAGGAATCCCCTGTATAGTCTGCCACCTCCAGGATTTCCTGACCCTGATATGCGTGTGCAAGAATACAGATATCCTTTTCTTTTTTCATGCGCAGGATTTCCTGCTGAATTTCTGCTATTGTCATTGTTTTAATTCCTTTTTCCTGATTCTGTTTTCGTTATTCCTGTTTCTCTTTTTCCCATGGCTGAAGCGGAGCAATGAACCCTGCTTTCTCCAGCTGTTCTCCGATCAGGTCCAGTCTTTCCTGGCTGGAAGCTTCTACCAGATGATAATGATAACCAGAAGTCGCACTGCTTAATACTGTGGAATGGCTGCTGTTGATAGCCTCGACAAATTCATTTACATCCTGTCTGGAACGAATATCCATCTCTGCACTGACACGTCCGTAGACTCTGTGGCTGATGCTGATGTTTTTGACCCGTCCTCCGCAGTCTACGATCAGGTTTAGTTCTTCTGCTGCCTGTTCCTGTCCGTGACGTACTTTAAATTCTCTGGTACATGCAACGTCTTTATCCTGCTGCAGAACATAGCCTCTGGTAGTGGAGAGAATTCCCGGTGTAGATGCCCGTATTACCGCCATATCCTGTACGATCACCTGCCTGCTTACCCCAAACTGTGATGCCAGTGCTCTGGCTGCGATCGGCTTCTCTGCCTGATGAAGGAGTTTTAAAATTTCGTTTCTTCTCTGCGCAGTATTCATAAATACAATCCTTTCTGTAACAATATTTAAGCGGAATCAGGTGGATAAGATCATCCTCTTTGCCGCCTGATGTTCATTGGTAATATTCCGCAAAATGTTTTCTGTGAACAAAAATGTACTTGTGGGATATCCCACTTGCAGTTCCCTGCAGATACATAGTAACAGAAAAACCAAAATATATCACACAATATTTATACGATTAAGATAAATCCTGTATACTGGCAGAACGGATCATTCCCGATAATGATCATTCTTCAACTGCGTGAAGATTTTTCATTGAAATATCGAGGATCGGTGCAGAGTGCGTCAGTGCACCGCTGGAAACGAAATCAACACCTGTCTCCAGGATCTTTTTGATATTTTCTTTTGTAATGTTTCCGGAGCACTCTGTCTGTGCACGACCTGCGATAAAATCTACGGCTTCTTTCATCATTTCCGGTGTCATATTGTCAAGCATGATAATATCTGCGCCCGCTTCCACGGCTTCTTTTACCTGATCCATTGTCTCAACTTCAACCTCGATCTTACGGACAAACGGTGCATATTCTTTTGCCATAGCTACTGCTTTTGCAACGCTTCCTGCTGCTCCGATATGGTTATCTTTGAGCAGTACCCCGTCTGAAAGATTATATCTGTGGTTGCATCCGCCGCCTACACGTACAGCGTATTTCTCAAATACACGACAGTTCGGCGTAGTTTTTCTGGTATCAAGAAGTGTCACTTTGCTTCCTTCAAGAAGTTTTGCGACCTGACTGGTATAAGTAGCAATTCCACTCATTCTCTGAAGATAATTCAGTGCTACTCTCTCTCCGGAAAGAAGTACGCGGATATCTCCGCTCACTGTACCAAGAAGATCACCTTTCTTTACTGCATCTCCATCTTTGAAATTAAAATTAATTTCTGTTTTCTCATCTAAAATCTGGAATACTCTCGCATATACATCCAGTCCGGCAATAATCCCATCTTCTTTTGCGATCAGGTCTACGGTTCCCTTGACTGCGCTGCGCATAACTGCGTTTGTGGAAACATCCTCACTTGTAATATCCTCCTGAAGCGCCATACGGATCAGCTGGTCCGCCTGCATTTTCATTGTAATCTCATTCATGGCTCATTCTCATCCTTTCAATTTCATTTAAGACTGCTGTGTGATAGCCGCTCAGCAGTTCTTCTCTGTTTTCGTATATTTTCATATCGACATCGTCTGCTTTCACATATTCCGGTGTTTCTCCAAATATCATATCATCGGCAGCTTTTCTTGCAAACACTAAAGATTCCAGCAGAGAGTTACTTGCCAGACGGTTCTTTCCATGAACACCATTACAGCTTGTTTCTCCGCAGGCATAAAGCCCTTTCATGGAAGTTTTGCTTCCAAGATTAACCTTGATCCCGCCCATGAAATAATGCTGGGCCGGAACAACCGGGATCGGCTCTTTTCTTGGGTCAAATCCCTCTTCTATACACTGCTCATAAATGTGTGGAAAATGCTCCATGATCGTTTTCTCACCCAGTGGGCGCATATCTTCCCAGACAAATTCTGTTCCGTCTTTTTCCATCTGCTCAAAAATCTTCTGACTCAGCAGATCTCTTGGCTGCAGCTCATTGGTAAAGCGCTGTCCGTTTTTGTCATAAAGTAATGCACCTTCTCCTCTGACTGATTCTGAAACCAGAAAACGCCGTCCCGGTTTATGAGAAAACAATGTCGTTGGATGAATCTGTATGTAATCCAAATGTTCCAGTTCCACATGGTGTTTCATGGCAATTCCCAGACCATCTCCTGCAATATGGGAAAAATTGGTTGAGTTTTTGAAAAGTCCTCCAATGCCTCCACAGGCAAGAACCACAAACTGGGAAAAAACAGGAATTGCCTGTTCATTCTGATCTATCACAATAATCCCACAGACAGTATTATCTTTTGAAATAAGGTCTACCATTGTCATATATTCACAGATTTCTATGTTTTCTCTTGTCTTTGCCGTATTCAGAAGACTCTGTGTAATTTCTTTTCCTGTAATATCTTCGTGGAAAAGAATTCTTGGCTGAGAGTGCGCTCCTTCTCTGGTAAATGCCAGATTTCCCAGCCCGTCTCTTGCAAAATCCACATGATATCGTAAAAGATCTCTGATAATATCGTTGGAACTGCGGATCATCAGATCCACAGCTCTCTTATTATTTTCATAATGTCCTGCACGCATCGTATCTTCAAAATAATTCTCATAATCTTCTTCTCCACGCAGCATACAGATTCCACCCTGTGCCAGAAAAGAATCCGACTGGTCAGCTTCCTGTTTGGTGATCAGAAGAATATTCATTTTTTCCGGAAGATTCAACGCACAGTACAGTCCGGCAGCTCCGGTTCCTACAATAATGGCGTCATAACGTTCTTTCATTTTCTTATTCCTCATGCCGGTATCATACCGGATATTCTTTTTTGTCTGTGCCATTATACTACCTGACTATTTAGGTGTCAAGACACCTAAGTATACTATTGTAAATTTACATGATACATTGTTATTGTTTGTTCCATCTGTTCTCAGCAACGATATTCTATATACTCCACTGCTATTCCCAGGTCAATCGGATATTCGCAATTGAAGCAGGGGACTTACTTGATTTGATTAAAATTTTGTCGATAACATTTTGTAAAAATATGTTTATGTTTTCTGTATATCATAACTGCCCCTGCATCCTTCGTGATCAGTACTTTGCTTCCACTGTTTTTCAGACGCCGCAAAGTGTCCGGTGACGGATGTCCGTAAGTATTCGTTGACGAACAGGAAATCACTGCCAGTTCCGGTCTTACTATATCAAGGAATTCCTGTCCTGTAGAATATTTCGATCCATGGTGTGCCACTTTTAAAAAATCCACATTTTCCAGCCATCCATTCTGCAGCAGCTTTTCCTCTGTTTCCTTTCCGATATCTCCTGTAAAAATCCCTTTGAAATCCCCACTTGTCATCTCCATCACCATCGCATCTTCATTCACCTCTGTTCCTGTCGCCCCCAAAAGCGGCCACAAAACTTCCAGACTAATCTGTCCATACCGGACCCTGTCACCGGCTTTTGCATACAGCACCCTTGTTCCTGCTGCCTCTGCCAACTGTATCAATTCCTGATAATTTTTATTATCCTGTACATTCTGCCAGTCAGGAAGAATCAGTTTCTCTACGCGAAGAACGGTCAGTCCTTTCCCGATATATTCCAGAAGCTGGCGCACGCCACTGATGTGATCTTCATCTGTATGAGAAATATAGATTCCATCCAATCTGGAAATCCCTCTGCTCTTCAGATATGGAAGCAGCTGGTACTGTCCAAGTGCACTCTTGTTTGTGCTGCCGCCGTCAATCAGAATATTCCACTGATTCTCGATTTCTATTACAATTCCGTCACCCTGTCCGACATCCAGACACGCAATACGGAAATCTTCCCGTGGCTTATATCCGATCAGCAGGATTCCCAGACAGACTGTTACAACACATATACCACGAATCCCCCGGATTTTCATAACAGCCTCTTTACATTGGTTCTGTCTTTTATATCTTTTATGGCATTTATTAACCCCTGATTTCTGTAGTATCTGCACTCTCTTTCCAGAAATTTTCTTCTTATACAGATCAAATCCTCGCTTCCAAAGCCAAAAACTGTCATTATCCACACACACCTGCGCCGCCCGCCTGTATATCCACACAGCCACAGCTAAAATCACATAGTAACCCACAATCTGCCACACTTGGGGCTTTCCGCCTACCCAGGTACAGAACGGCAGTTTTCCTGCCAGTGCAGCCAGAAATTCATATCCTTTCAGAATAATCCTTCCCGGAATCACAGTCAGGAATGCACCTCTGTCGCTGAATAATCCCATAAGTGCACCTGCCGTTCCACTTCCCAGCACGACCCCCACTGTCGGAAGTACCAGCAGATTCAGAAAAATCCCAAGTACTGATACCTCCCCATAGAACCACAACACCACTGGCAATGTTGTAAGCAGCACTGTTCCAGAAGCCAGAAATGATTTCCAGAGTGATTTTCCCGTCGATTCCAGTAACACTCTTACACCTTTATCCTCTGTCTTCCACTGACTTTTTTCTTCTCTGTCCATCACTTCCGTGATCAACGGCCACACACATCCTATCCCAATCACAGAACCAAAAGACATTAGAAACCCTCCATCCAACAGATACGCCGGATTCTCTACCAGTATCAGGATTGCCGAAGCCGCCATCCCCGTAGGCATGTCATAAATCCGTCCTGCAATCTTTGCTCCGACCGACAGCAAAAACATGCACACAGCCCGCATCGTTGAAACAGTTCCACCAGTCATCAGCCCGTACTGAAGCATGATCACCAATGCCAGCAGGCCTGCAGGCCTGATTCCCAGACCGATTTTTTTCAGAATATTGTACAGTCCCATTCCCAGCAGACTGATATGCAGCCCGGAAATCGCCAGAATATGAATGATCCCTGCCATCTGATACCGCATTTTCAGCTCCACATCCAGATTACTCTTGTCTCCAAGCACGATTGCCTCAAATGCACCAGCCTCATTTCCACAGACTTTCTCCAAAATCCCCGCAAACTTCTGCTTCATACCAATAAGAAACTGCCCATATGCGGAATGATTTCGTGACTGTTTCTCCACTTTTCCTTTTTTCATCACATAATAAATATGACGGCATGCATAATACTGTCTGCTGTCAAATTCTCCCGGATTTCCAGGTTCTGGCACTTCTTCCAGCTTTCCGGACACCAAAATAAGACTTCCTGCCAGAAGTTTTTTATTTTTGTTATTCTCTTTTAAATAAACTCTTACATTATCAATGGAAACTTTTTCAGAATTGTAAATAAGATAAGTATCTTTCAGATATACAGATTGAAATTCTTCATTCTCCTGGCACCTGACCACCTCCCCGCAGATAGTGGATTCCGGGTGCTTTTTAATCCATGTCTGTACAGACTCAGGCAATGGATTTCCCCGTATCAGGGAAAATCCAAGCCAATCTGTCACACACAGAAAAACAACCAGAAGCAGGCACAGGATACACACAGGGCGTCTCCTCACTCTTACTGCCTCCTTTTTATTCTTCGCTTACAATTTTATCATCTTTTTCATAAAAACGATACAGTGCCATCTTATCACCGAAAGTATTCAGTTTGTCCGAACTTCCAACTGTGATCTGCACTTTGTCAGCCTCCAGCGCATTCAGCAGTGAATTTACTACTGAATAAACCGGAATCTTCTCAGACACATCCAGGGCATAAGAAGAAAATACTCTGTCAAATGCCACATAACAGATTCTGTCCGCAATGGTCACATCCAGAATCTCCGTATTCTCCGGGATTGTCGGATAATGGCCTTTCTCCAACGGACCTTTCATCAGCTGCTCCAGTATGATCCGTTCTTTTGGAATACTGCGTTTATAGCGTACCGTCCGCTGCTCTTTCACCAGTTTCTTGCCATCTTTATCTGTGAAATAAAGAGTAAAGGTATTGCTGCAGTAAGCATCAGGTTCACTTCCCGTAAACTCTGCAAAAGTATCTGCTGTCATATCGCCTACAGCCTGACCTCTGGAATCTGTCAGGGCTTCATTCTCGATAGTAAATCTTACAGATGTAATTCCCGGGATCTGCAGAAATGTTTTAACTACCCCGGCTCGCACAAGAAGTTCCCTTGCACGGCTCATATTGCTGTACTGGCTGTTAAAGTTCACAACAAGAGTCTCCCCCTCTATGCTGTAGTTCATCTGCACTTCCTCAGGAAGCAGACTGATTCCAGAAGAATCAGCTTCCTGACTGTTCATCCGCTGCATCATATCCTTGAGCAGATACTCCGAAGTTGTCTCTTCCGGGTAATATGCTTCTTTCTGAAGCTGTGTCTCATCAGCATCAATATCATAGAGATAGTATGCCGGTTCTTTTTTATTTGAATCTTCGTGTACTTCTACCGAACATCCAGACATAAGGAGGCTCAATATCAGCACGACTGCAATCATTGAAATCTTCTTTCTCACAAACGGCACCTCCTATGACGGGATATATGACAGAGGAATGCGGACAGAGAATGTAGTTCCCTCTCCCTCTCTGCTGAATACTTTGATCGCTCCGTGATGCATCGCAATGGAACTCTTAGTGATCGCCAGTCCAAGACCGGTTCCGCCAATTTCCTTTGAATGGGATTTGTCTACACGATAGAAACGTTCAAAGATTCTCTCAATACTGTCTTCCGGAATTCCCATACCGGAGTCTGCCACTGTTATATAGAAATATTTATGGTCTGCATCCAGAGACACACGGACCCAGCCATCGTCTACATTGTATTTGATACCGTTCTCAACCAGGTTGCTGATGGCAAGTGTAAACTTCACCTCATCCACATCTGCCTCTACAGGACGGAAGCAGTCCAGAATCAGATCGATATTGCGCTTGTCCGCGATCGGACGCAGACGCTTGAGAATATCCTCAAGAAGCTGATTGATATCCATATGTGTGATGTTCACATCTGCTGCCTTCTTGTCCATCTTAACAAGGGAAAGCAGGTCTGTGATGATCTTATTCTCTCTGTCGATCTCGGCAGTGATGTCACTCATAAATTCCTGATAAAGTTCCTCCGGAATTCCCTGCTGTCCTACCAGTGAATCTGCCAGAACTTTCATGGAAGTCAGAGGTGTTTTCAGCTCATGGGACACATTGGATACAAATTCCTGTCTGGATTCGTCCAGGATTTTCATACGATTGACCATCTTGTTAAATGCATCCGTGATCAGCTCTGTCTCTGTATAGTCAGGAACACTGATCTCCTCGTCCAGTACACCATCTGTCAGATCCTCGATAGATTTCGTTACTCTTGCAAGAGGTTTTACAAGGATTGTTGACAGCAGCCATGACAGAAATACGGAAAGCACCACAATGATCCCGATCATCATAACGCCCCTTTGTTCCAGTTCATCCAGTGTCTGTGCAATATCCATTGTGGAAACCGTTACCAGCATCACACCCTGAAGCTGCTGAACATCCGGACTCTGTACAGGAACTGCCAGCTCCAGAACTTTACTCTTTGCATCGTAATTGCTTTTTTCTTCACCTTTGAGACACGCCACAGCCAAAGAACTCAAAAGTGTCTTCCCTTCTTCTGTGTGAAACGTATCTCCCACTATCTTAAAATCTCTGTCAGCCAGCAGAACTCGTCCGTTATACACATTGGAAAACAGTTCCAGTTTGCTGTTTACAACATCTGAGCTTGTATCATTGAGATAATTTTCCCTGATAATGAGATTGCTCAGGATCTCACACTGATCGCTCACAGTCTCCGTCAGCATGGAAACCGCGCGGTCCTGGTAATTATGAAGCATTGTATAAGTCACAATAACACCTGGCACGATCCCCAGAATGATTAAGATAATCAGAATACGAAAACGCAGACTTCTGAAAAAATTGTTTCTTTTTTTCACCTTTTCAACTCCGTTCTCTTCTGGCACGCAGTTTGATGCATGCACTCTGTCTGTTCGTAAAACAATTATTGTTTATCGAATCCTTATCATCTTATCACAGAAAAATGGGGTTTTCTACATCTTGACAAATAAAAATATAATAAATACTCTTTCCCAGATAAAATTTTATTTCTGATCATCTGGAAAAGAGTACTTTTTTTATTTTACAATCTTCTGATAAGTTACGGGATCGTTGATATTGGAAAAATACCAGTCCGGAGCGAGGCTTTCGTAACATTCGTATCCATTTCTCCGCAAAAAAGCAAAGACTGCACCTTTTCGCTCAGTAATCTCTTCAAGCATGGCATCTGCCAATTCCGTACGGTATACTCCCATAAGAGGCTCCTCATGTCCGCTGTGGCTCAGGATCACTGCTTTTGCGTTTGAGTTCTGAGCCTGGCGGATCAGTGCAGCCAGTTCGTCTGCCGGAACCAATGGTACATCTACGCCAAGTACCAGACAGTATGGATTCTTTGCTTCACGAAAGCATGCTTCCAGCCCTCCCAGAGGACCTTTTCCCGGGAAGCGGTCTGGTATAATGGGGTATTCATATTTATTTTCACCGTGGTAGCCGGATAGAAGAATATCGCTGATCCCCAGTTTCTTTCCTTTTTCTATCTGCATTTCAAGAAATGTTTTTCCTTCTATTGTAAGATCTGATTTGTCCCGTCCCATACGGCTGCTGGCTCCGCCTGCGAGGACTACCATAGATATCTGCTTCTCCTGCATTACTATTTTTCCTCTTCTTTATTTTTTTCAATTCAGCAACCCCAAACATTATGTGGAGTAATTCATCCTTTTTTTGCTTTTAGAAAACTCTATAAATTCAGCCTCCAATCTGTGACATTCCTCTGATTTCATCCTGTTCTGTCTTTGCTTCATAGAAGTTGTGGCTGACTGGTTTATTCCAAATTACCTGGTGAATTGCATCTTTGAGCTGTTCATCTGTACAGCCGCCGCGCATCAGACCTCGTAAATCTGCGCCTTCCTGATACTGGAGGCATCCCTTCATGAATCCTTCTGATGTAAGACGTACACGGTTGCACTGGCTGCAGAATTTATGAGTCATGGCACTGATAAATCCGATTTTTCTATGCCCAAGCATCAGTAAATGCTGAACAGCCTCCTTGGCCAGTGCCTTATTGTCCACATCAATCTGGCAAAAATCAGACTCTCCATCCGAGCCATATGTTCCTATCAAAATAAATGGAAGGCTTTCTTTTTCCAAACACGCTATCAATGTATCATTTTTCCGCATTCCCATAAGAATGGCTCCATCGGCTTTCCCTGACCGGAGCAATTCCAAAATATCCTCTGTATTTCTGTTAATATCCATCAGCATTCTGTAATCTTTTTCTTTACACACATCTGCGATCCCCATCATCGCGTGCATATATACTGAATTAACAAAGAAGTATTCCGGATCATGCGCAAATGCCAAAAGAAGTGTTTTGGCCCGTTGTGCCCCCATTTCTCTGGCTGCTGCTTTCGGCACATAGTCTTTTGCCGCTGCCTCTACTTTTTTCCGCGTTTTTTCACTCACATATCCCGTCTTATTTAACACCCTGGATACAGTTGCAATCGATACACCGGCTTCCCGGGCAATATCTTCTATCGTAACTGCCATTCTCAATCTCCTTGCTGCTTTGTTAGGAAAAGGTTTTCCTTACATATGTTATATTATCACTCTCTTAAGTGGACGTCAATCGATTTTCTGAAAAAAGAATAACTTTGTATAGATTCGATAAGTTATTTTGTCCGTTTTTGTGGATTCTGCATATATCATCTTTTCATTGAATCAGATTTACTACTATGTTAAAATGACATTGTACAAAATAAGTGGATATTCGCAATCCGCTTCGCTACGTACTCATAACCGAATCACGGCTCATTGCTTTTCCTTTTTGAAGCAGCGTACTTGCCTGATTCGATTAATATCACATCAGAGGAGGACTTTATTATGGAATTTCAGAAATTGATAGAAACCAGAAGAACAATCCGCAAATACGCTGCTAACAGCGAAGTGACCCGGGAGCAGATGGAAGCTCTGATCCGTGCAGCGCAGGAGGCTCCATCCTGGAAAAACTCAGAGACAGGCCGTTACTACTGCGTTCTATCCAGAGAAATGGTTGACAAGATCCGTACATCCTGCCTTCCGGGTGCGAGAAATGCAGAGAAATCCGAAAACGCTGCACTGATTGTGACAACCTTCGTACATGACCGTGCCGG
>OIXA01005724.1_pt1 | contig 10891 bp, 7 predicted proteins | sample 1587721 | NCBI WGS metagenome assembly OIXA01 (sample SAMEA3888900, study PRJEB22519) | human gut metagenome | biome: human gut; feature: human-associated habitat; material: faeces | place: Denmark | collected 2013 | reverse complement strand
TTTCATAACCCTCAAAAGCATTTGATTGCAAAAATTTTCATTGCAAAACGAAGTTTTCGGAGAAAAGTTTTTGCCGTTCGAAAGTATTTTTATATATTTGCGTGTGTAAATATACAATAACACGGAATCTAAAGCGAAAATTAAACATCGAAAACCGTCGGACACTCCATATCCGTCGGCAATAAAGACAGATACTGTTTAACATTATTAATTCATAGTTTATGGAAAAATTTTTCTCGAAACTGATTGCCCTTGCGGTGCTGTTGATAATGGCACCTTCAGCGGTTGTCTTCGCTTCGAATGACGACGGAGACACAGAGGAGGAACAAACCCTCCAAGAGCTTCTGGACAGCTTCAAGTTTGGAGTTGACGACTATGCTTACGGCAGTGCGCCCGGCTATGTCGGAGACGAAGTTGTCTATGAAGAGTTTTACAACATCTATTCCGATGCTATCCAAATGGCAAGCAGCACAACGGCTACCGATGAGGAGAAAGCCGCAATGTGTGCCAAGCTAAAGGAAGCCAAAGCCAAAGTGGAAGCAGCCATTAATCCCGTAACCGATGGCACTTACTACATCGTTACAACCTATTCTGCTTTCGCAGACAAGGACACAATGGCTTGGTTTGCTCCTTATGAGGGCAACTATCCCGGATGGAAGAAGAAAGAACCCAAGGTTCTCTTCTTGTGGAACGTTAAAAAACTTGACAGCGGCAATTACTCCATTCAGAGTCTTGCAACCGGTCAGTATGTAAACCACAATGATGTTATCGACGGTCAGGAAACAAACATGTACATGACCAATACCCTCGAAACCGAACAGGTGTTCGACAACATCAGCCCCAACGGTCAGTTCAACATTCACTGTGTTGGCGCAAACTGGACCTACAACATTCAGCATCATAACAGTGGTAATGCCGTTACCGGTCCTATTGGTAACTGGCAGGACAAGAATGTAAGCGGCGAAGGCTCTTGGAAACTCGTTCCTGTGAGTGAGGCTGACCTCGCTCTGGTAGAATCCACCCGCAATCGCGACCTCTTGCAGGCTAACATCAATTCCTTCGTTCCCGGCGACTATACATTTGGTAAAGATCCCGGTCAGTATTCAAAAGAAGCTTTCGATGCTCTCAACGCAGAACTCACCGCTTCTAAAAATATGCTCGCAGACAGCGTAACAACTCCCACAGAAGAAGCATGCAAAGTCGCTCTCGACAAATTCGTAGCAGCAAAAGCTGCACTTGATGCTTCGCTCGTTGAAGTAACCGACGGTTATTACACAATTTCTACCAACACTTATGCAGCAGTTACCGAACAAGGCAAGGGCGGAAATGCTTGGACAGCGAAGAACAGCTATCTTTACGCTTTCAGTTGGGAAACCCTGAATCCTGCATACATTTGGAAAATCACCAAGCTCGCAAGCGGCAACTATTCAATCCAAAGCCGTGAAACGGGAGAGTATATCAATACCACCGACCTCTATCAGGCCGGCGCAAGTATCGGTCTTTCCAAATCGCAGAACACAGAAATGGTAATTACTCGCAATAAAGGAGAAAAATTCTATATCGTCGACGCTGCAACCAAAGCCCACAACATGAGCTACGCAACTGCTACAGACCTTTGCTGGGTGCAAAACGGAAACGGTTCTGACCTTTATTTGCACAAATATTCTGATGAAGAAGTCGCTTCGCTTGATGTTCTCTATCCGCAGAAGCTTCGCACCGATACTCTTCGCAGCCTTATTGCTGAAACATCCGCACGCGTTAATGTAGACTCCATATATACTATTAATATGGACGCTCCTATCATTACCAGTGCTTCGCAACTTTACATCACCAATCAGTCTACTGAAGGCGCAGACCTTAACAGACTTCTTGATAACGATCCTGAGACACACTGTATCAGTGCTTACAATAATTCTACCGTAGGAGGTACCGATTTGAACGACTATCATGCTTTGCGCATCGATGCCGGTGAAGGCAAAGTCCTTCCTCACAACATCGCTTTGCACTGGCGTGCACGCGGTTCTGTTTGGAAAGCCATGTATCGTCCCATTGACGTACAATTCTATGCAAGTAACGATGCTGTAAATTGGGAATATCTTGGCGAACGTAAGAATCCGCAAGCAGGATTCCCCACTGCGGCAGAAGATCCCGAGTACACTGCAGCCGATCCCGTGGTTATGCCGGCAGGTTATCGCTATCTTAATATGAAAGTCATCAAGACCAATACAATGGATCTTGGTAAATACGGCTATCCTTTCTTTACTTTCTCGGAATTCCAGGCATATCCTATGACTGCCGAGGTTAATCCTAACATGACAGACCCTGAAATCAATCAGGCAATCCAAGATCTTCGTGCCGCTATTGCTACTGCTCGCGTAAAGGCTGAATCCGGTAATGTTTCTTCACAGGATATTGCAGACTTGAGAGGTGCTTATACAAATCTTCTCCTTGTTTGGAAAGACACTACCGACATTTGCCTCGTGCTTAACAAGGCTAAGGCATTTGCTCCCAAAGTTGCAGAAGGTAGCGAACCTTTCTATTTCCCCGGCGACAAGATTAATGATTTCGAAGAGGCTCTTGTTGAGGTTGATGACGCTTATCCGTTTGAGGACCTCAAACAGCGTGAGATTGCCCGCCTTGACACTCTTCTCACCCGTGCTTACAACGAGCTTGTAAACTCAATGGTTGGTCCGGATCCCGATACTTGGTATTTCGTTGTCTGTGCTGATGAAACAGCTGTTGATCGTGCAAACAATCCTGTCAAAGGCAAATACTCTTACATGGGTGGTCTTACCGCATCCGACGGTTTGGGCTGCGTAGGTCTTGAGAATAACATCAAGGATTTGCGTCGTGTTTGGAAATTCGAGGCTACCGGCACTCCCAATGTCTACAACATGATTTGCGTTGCAAATGGTTATCCCATTAATCGCGGACCTGTTCGTCTCGATGCCATAGGTGATGGTCAGTTTGCCATTTACACCACCGCCGATCTCAATTCTGCTTATTATATTAATGGTGCTGTTCTTCCCGGTGTGCCGAGCATGGGCGGCAAAGCTCCCGAAGCTAACGGTTGGGGTGCTTGGGCAATGGAAGAGATTTCTCCCGAAATGACAAGCAGAATCACTCTCAGAGCTGACAAGGTGTTTGCAAGAGTTAATCCGTTCGACACCGAAGACATGCCTTCTGCTTATACCGAAGGACACAACGTTCAAACTTACAGCGTATGCGGTTATGAAGTTGGCGATGACGGCAAGACCATCACAGCCATCAACCTTACCGAGTATGTTCCCGATGAAGAGTTGGGCGGTATCCCCGCAGGTACTCCGTTTGTAATGATTGTTGACGATTTGGATGCTTACGATCCCGAAACTCCTGTAGTTATCGATCTCCATCCGGCTCACGGCGGCAACGTTACCCACGAGGCTAAAATGGTTAACGGTCTTGGTGGTAAATTCGCTTCATGGCCTTATCCTACTGAGATGCTTTATTTCGAATCTAACGTAGCTAAGGTTCACGGTGGTGCTGCCGGTACTTGGATTCTCGATCCTCAGGATGCTTATCTCGATCCTTCTCAGATTGTAAACGATCCTGAAGCTTCCATCGATGCTGTCATTCCTGTTGATTCTTCCAACGGTACAGTTGAAATACCTAACGGAATTGCATCTTTGATTAACTCACAGAAAGCAATCGTTAACGTTTACACCACCGACGGTGTGCTCGTTAAGAAGAATGTTAAGGCTGTTGAGGCAACCAAGGGCTTGAAGAAGGGTGTTTACGTAGTAGGCAAGAACAAGGTTCTCGTTAAGTAATACGAACGCCTTACATAGAATTAAATCCCGCACGATAACCGTGCGGGATTTTTTGTTTTCGGCATTGCCGGGTTCTATATATTTGCATGCCTTTGCGCGTGTCGTGAAATCGGAATGCCCGATTATTGTGCATGTATGCGTTCGCATGGGGACATAATGCTTGCCTGCATGCTGTAAGCGGTGCACGGCGCGATGCTGTTCTGATGTTTTGAATATCCTGTGCGGTGAATGTGCATACGGTTCGGGAAATGTGCGAAACGGCATGGCAATTTAAGTGTAATTTGCGGGTTATTGGAGCACCTTTTTACCACGGTTCGAAAAACACATGGCTTATCGCAAAAAATACAAGCCATATATTTTAAAATACAAGGCACTTATTTTAAAATATGTGCCTTATGTTTTTTGCCGTAATAAGTATCTGAATCACAATAACTTATCCGGGTGTCTGTAAAATGTATACAAGGTGTTGTGTGTCAAGAAGTTATCCCGGATTTTGCAGTTTTGGGGTCGGAAAGCTCTGTGAGGCGTGTTTTCCGACAGTTTCCCGCCGAACGGTATGCCTTTCGAAACGTATGCAAAAGAAAAAATGTCCGCTAACACCCCGGGGCGTTGCGGACATTTCCGTTTGCGATATTAGTATGTCCTGTTTATTTTTCCTTGTTTCTTATGTGCTCTTCGTATTCCGCAAGTTCGCGCTCTCCGAAATGGGCGAGACCGTAATGTTCATCGTGCTGGCTGAGGTCGAGACCCACTTTTTCGCTCTCAATGCTTACACGCATGGGAATGAACTTGTCTATGAGCCAATATCCGAGGTAGCTCATTCCGAAAGTATAGGCTATGACGATTGCCACGGCAAGAAGGTGGAACAGGAAAACCACTACGCCCTGCGATGTGCCCGAAATCAGACCGTCGTGAATGAATATGCCCGTCATTATGGTGCCCACAATGCCGCCCGTGCCGTGTGTGGGGAAAACGTCGAGGGCATCGTCAATGCGGCTGTGCGACCTCCAATAAACGGCAATGTTGCAAATTATGGCTATGACAAACGAAATGAAAATGGTTTGCCCCACGCTCACGTATCCGGCAGACGGCGTACATGCCACAAGTCCCACAACGCAGCCCACGGCGGCTCCCATTGCCGACGGCTTGCGTCCGCGAAGACAGTCAAAGAATATCCATGTCATCATGGCTGTTGCCGAAGCCGTGGTGGTGTTCAAGAAAGCTTTCACAGCCTGACCGTCGGCGTGGAGCGAGCTGCCTGCGTTGAATCCGAACCAACCCAGCCACAGCAAAGCTGCACCAAGGAGTACGAAAGGTATGTTGGCGGGTTCCTCGTCTTTGGTCGACGTGCGGCGTTTTCCCAGGAAAATCGCTCCTGCAAGGGCTGCAACGCCCGAAGAAGCGTGAACCACGATACCGCCGGCGAAATCGACCACGCCCCATTTGAGGAAAAGTCCGTCGGGATGCCATGTAAGGTGGGCGAGAGGGCAGTAGATGAACACAAAGAAGAATATCATGAAAAACAGATAGGCGGAAAACCTCACCCTCTCGGCAAACGAACCCGTTATAAGCGACGGCGTGATTATGGCAAACTTCATCTGAAACAACGCATACAGTGCGAGTGGAATGGTAGCTCCTCCGAGAATCTTGCCGGTGGGTGTGGTGTAGACTGCAGCCCCTACGTTTTGAAACATGGCGAATGTACAGGGATTTCCGATTATTCCGCCTATGTCGTCGCCAAAGCAAAGGCTGAATCCGAAGGCTACCCACAGCACGGTAATGATTCCCATGGCTATGAAGCTCTGCAACATGGTGGAAATGACGTTTCGCGCGCCCACCATTCCGCCGTAAAAAAACGACAGACCCGGTGTCATCATCAGCACAAAGATTGTGGCGGTAATCAACCACGCCACGTCAGCCCCGTTAATCTTTGAAAAATCACACTCAAAGCTCGGCTCCGATGCGAAAAGCCCCGCAATGGTAATGATAACCATCAGCCCCATAAGGACAATCCATTTCTTTTTGATTTTCATATTAAGTTTCGTTTTTGTTTGTATATGGCGCAAAAATAAATCCTTTGTTTGGAAAAATAATAATAAATCAATGAAAAAGAAAGATAAATGTGTGTTTTGCTGTAAAAATGATAAATATACATTGAAAAAGCAGGGATTTTGCGCAAAAGCCCCGCCCGTGATAATACATACTGACTTACAACGCCGTGCGAACCTACGTTTTGGTGCGTAACGGCGAATTACGTCAAACTAAATTGCTATCTTTGCGCCGGAATTGCGAAGCGTACAGCCGCAACAGAACATATAACGATAATTAAGATGGATTACGAGTTTCAGAAGATAGAGGAAAAATGGCGTAAGGCATGGGCGGAAAAGAAAATATATCATGTAACGGAAGATAGCTCAAAGCCCAAATATTATGTGCTTAATATGTTTCCTTACCCCTCGGGTGCGGGACTTCATGTGGGACATCCCCTCGGATATATAGCAAGCGATATTTACGCAAGATACAAACGACTCTGCGGATTCAACGTTTTGAACCCAATGGGATATGATGCTTACGGATTGCCTGCCGAACAGTACGCAATACAAACCGGACAGCACCCCGCCGTAACCACTGTAAAAAACATAACACGCTATCGCGAACAGTTGGATAAGATAGGGTTCTCGTTTGATTGGGACCGCGAAGTGCGTACATGCGACCCCGCGTATTACAAATGGACTCAGTGGGCATTTATATTGATGTTCAACAGCTATTATTCGAACGCCGCGAAAAAAGCACTCCCTATCGAGGAACTTATAAAGCATTTCGAGCAAAACGGAACGCAGGGCGTGGATGCCGCATGCAGTGAAGAAACGGAATTTACCGCAGAAGAGTGGAACGCCAAGAGTGAAAAGGAAAAACAACAGGCACTCATGAACTACCGCATTGCTTATCTCGGCGAAACGGAAGTGAACTGGTGCGCCCAGCTCGGCACAGTGCTCGCAAATGACGAGGTTGTGGACGGAGTTTCTGTGAGAGGCGGCTACCCGGTTGTACAGAAAAAAATGAAACAATGGTGTCTGCGCGTTTCGGCATACGCACAGCGTTTGCTTGACGGGCTTGATACGATTGACTGGACCGATTCCATTAAAGAAACACAGCGCAACTGGATTGGACGAAGTGAGGGAACGGAAGTTGTTTTCTCTGTTAAGGACAGCGACAAAAAGTTCACGATTTTCACAACTCGCGCAGACACTATGTTCGGTGTTACTTTCATGGTGCTCGCTCCCGAGAGTGATTTGGTTGACGAGCTTACAACTCCCGCGCAGGAGACGGCTGTGAAAGAATATGTCGATGCCACGAAGAAACGCACCGAACGCGAACGCATTTCCGACAGGAAAGTTACAGGCGTTTTCTCGGGTTCTTACGCCATAAACCCGTTTACGGGCGAAGAAATACCGGTGTGGATAAGCGATTACGTACTTGCGGGCTACGGAACGGGAGCCATTATGGCTGTTCCTGCTCATGACAGCCGCGACTACGCTTTTGCAAAGCATTTCAACCTGCCTGTTATTCCTCTTATCGAGGGATGCGATGTGTCAGAAGAGAGTTTCGACGCAAAAGAAGGCATCGTAACCAATTCTCCACGCAAAGATGCAAAACCGTATATAGATTTTTCACTCAACGGACTGACTGTAAAAGAAGCCATTGCGGCAACAAAGAAATATGTGAAGGAACACAAGCTCGGAAGAGTCAAGGTTAATTATCGTCTTCGCGATGCAATTTTCTCGCGTCAGCGTTATTGGGGCGAACCTTTCCCTGTTTATTATAAAGATGGCATGCCTTGCATGATTCCTGTGGAATGTCTGCCGCTCGAGCTCCCGGAAGTTGACAAATACGAGCCTACCGAAACCGGCGAACCTCCTTTGGGACGCGCAAAGATGTGGGCTTGGAACGAAAAAGAACGCAAAGTCGTTGACAAAAGTCTTGTCGACAATGTAAATGTGTTCCCTCTCGAGCTTTACACAATGCCCGGTTTTGCAGGTTCTTCGGCTTATTATCTGCGCTACATGGATGCTCATAACGACAAAGCCCTTGTTTCGCCCGAAGCCGACAACTATTGGAAATGCGTGGACCTTTATGTAGGCGGCACAGAGCATGCCACGGGACATCTTATCTATTCCCGTTTCTGGAACAAGGTACTTCACGACTACGGATACTCGGTGGCAGAAGAACCATTTGCCAAACTCATCAACCAAGGTATGATTCAGGGACGCTCAAATTTCGTTTATCGTGTGAAAGAAGGCGAAGACAAAGGAAAATTTGTGTCTCTGGGATTAAAAGATAAGTATGATGTAACGCCCATTCACGTTGACGTTAATATTGTTTCCAATGACGTTCTCGATACAGAGGCTTTCCGAAACTGGAGACCCGAATACAAGGATGCGGAGTTTATTCTTGAAGACGGCAAATACGTTTGCGGCTGGGCAATAGAGAAGATGTCGAAGAGCATGTTCAATGTTGTAAATCCCGATATGGTTGTTGAGCGTTACGGAGCCGATACATTGCGACTTTATGAGATGTTCCTCGGTCCCATAAACCAAAGCAAACCTTGGGATAGCAACGGAATTGACGGCTGTTCCCGTTTCCTCCATAAATTGTGGAATCTCTTCAACGGCAAAGGCGGTTCGTTTGTTCCCAACGACGCAGAACCGACCGAAGACAACCTACGTACTCTCCACAAACTCATAAAAAAAGTAACCGAAGACATAGGCAATTTCTCTTACAATACGGCTATTTCGGCTTTCATGATAGCTGTGGGAGAATTCAACAGCCAGAAGTGTACGTCCAAAAAGGTTCTTGAGCCACTTGTAGTGCTCATTGCGCCGTTTGCGCCCCACATAGCTGAAGAGCTGTGGGAACAGCTCGGACACACAAGCAGTGTGTGCGATGCAAAATGGCCCGAGTTCAACGAAAAGTTCATTAAGGAAAACAGCGTAACGCTCAGCATTTCGTTCAATGGCAAGACGCGCTTCACCATGTCCTTCCCCGTGGAAGCCACAAAGGAGGAAATAGAGAAAGAGGTGCTCGCCGGCGAACAGGCAAAGAAATACATTGACGGCAAACAGATTGTAAAAGTCATTGTAGTGCCCGGACGCATTGTTAATATTGTTGTGCGCTAAAACATGTTGCAGCCTTTCGGGGCAACAATAGTGATATGGAACATTCTTTGAGTATGCCGGGTGTCAAGATGACACCTATGCAATATGTTCACGATTATGCGTTGATAACATTCGGACTGTTGTGCTACGCGGTGGGATTTACTTGTTTCATTCTGCCGTACCAAATCACAACGGGTGCCGTGGCGGGTATCGGTGCTTTGATATTCTATGCCACACACGGTGCTTTCCCTGCACACTATACGTTTCTTATAATAAACTCCGCCTTGTTGATAGTCGCCATTAAGGAGTTGGGCTGGCGATTCTGCGTCAAAACCATCTATGCAGTGCTTGTGCTCAGTGCTTTCATGGCTTTGGGCAAGGACTTGATGCAAAGCGTACAAGGCTTTCCCCTCAATTCCGAGCATCTGCCCATACTTCTCGGCGACAATCAGGGATTCATGGCGTGCGTCATAGGTTCTCTGCTCGAGGGCATAGGCATAGGACTTGTCTTTCTTCAGGGAGGCAGCACCGGAGGTACGGATATTATTGCCGCAATAGTCAACAAGTATCGCGATGTAACCATTGGTCAGATGATGATAGTGCTTGACATAATCATCATAACCTCTTCGCTTTTCACGCCGGTGGGAAATCTCACTAAACTTCTCTTTGGCTATTGCACGCTAATCATTACCAACACCACGCTCGACTATGTTCTGAATGCCGGAAGGCAGAGCGTGCAGTTTCTTATCATTTCGCGCCATTACGAAAGCATTGCCTCGGCAATAGAATACTATCATCGCGGAGTTACGGTGCTTGACGGTCATGGCTGGTACAGTAAGCAGGAACAGAAGGTGCTTGTTGTTCTTGCGCGTCGCAGAGAAAGTAAGGACATTTTCCGTATCATAAAACACACCGATCCCAATGCTTTCGTTTCGCAAAGCAAGGTTATCGGCGTATATGGCGAAGGATTCGATAAAGTTAAGGTAAAATGATATCCCCGACCTCAAAACGGTTTGTCGTTGTGCCTCAGGGCGGACTGGGAAACCGTATGCGGGTTATTCGTTCGGCTTATGAGCTGGCACGCAGCGGATATGGCGATGTGCATGTGGCTTTTGCCCGCAACAATGAGTGCTATTGCCGTTTTGAGGACGTGTTCGGTGAGATAAATCCCCCTTTACAAAATTTCCGCATTGCACCGGCAAAATGGATTGATACGCCCTCTTCGATACGCAATCTGCATTTGCCCGGCGCAGTCCGTACTTTGTATTACGATTTGCAGCTTAACGGCTTCGCCTCGTTCCACCGCGAGAAAATCATGACCCTTTCGGCTCATGCCCGAAAGGTTTACATAGCCACCTGTTACGAGTTTTTCGACACAAAGCTCGAGATGTCTTCCCTGTTCACCCCTTCCGCAGCCGTTAAAACCGCCGTAGAATCCGCCACAAGACGTTTTGAGGGAAGAGTGGTGGGTTTTCACATCCGCGCCACGGACAATGCGCCTGCGCTGAAGCAAAGCCCTTATACTTTGTTTGAGCAAACGGCGCGCAAAGAGCTTGAGTCGTATCCCGAAACCGTTTTCTTTCTCGCCACCGACAATCCCGAGGTGAAACGCAGGTTTCTTGCCGCGTTCGGCAAACGGGTTGTTACTTCCGCCGGCGAACTTTCGCGCTCTTCGGTGGGAGGTATGGTTGCCGCTGCCGCCGATATGTTTGCCCTTTCGCGTTGCAATGTCATTTACGGCAGTCATTATTCTTCGTTTTCCGAAATTGCCGCCGAACTCGGGGGAAAACAGGTAAAGGTTCTCCGACTTTCTTAGCAAAATACCCAATTCCGACACGGAAAAAAGGCTCAAAAATCCCCTCTTTTCAAGTATTTGTTTTTCAGACATTTGAAAAGACGAAAAATACAAGGCACTTATTTTAAAAT
>OIXA01005721.1_pt1 | contig 10898 bp, 8 predicted proteins | sample 1587721 | NCBI WGS metagenome assembly OIXA01 (sample SAMEA3888900, study PRJEB22519) | human gut metagenome | biome: human gut; feature: human-associated habitat; material: faeces | place: Denmark | collected 2013 | reverse complement strand
AACATGAAAATAGGAGATAAACACCTATGATTAGTGTTTACCTCCTACTCGATTACATGCAAAATATTTTACCTGCGTCTGGTGCTTCAGCCGAAGAATGAAGAATGAACTCAACTGTTCTTCCGATAGCTCAATATTGCCCAAGTGCTGGTAAATGTGGCAAAGCCGATGAGGATGTAGAACTGCGGAAGGAGTTCGGTAAAGGTGCTTCCTTTAACGTAAATGAGACGCAAAGCCTCGATGATGTGACGCATAGGGTCGAGCATGGAGAGCCATTGCGCCCATACGGGCATGGAACGGATGGGAGTGAGAAGTCCTGACATGAGGATGAAGATGACGAGGAAGAAGAACATGGTGAGCGATGCCTGTCGAGTGCTTTCGCTATAGTTGCTGATGATAAGGGCGAAGGATGATACCAATACGCAGAAGATCAGCAGGAAGAGGAACATCACTGGAATGCTGCCTTCTGGTAATATGCCGAATATTCCTTTGCCCGCACCAAGTGCAAGGATGCTCATCAACATGCCGACACACCAGTACGGAACCAGCTTTGAAACTATAAATTCGACCTTACTGATAGGGGTTACATTGACCTGCTCAATGGTGCCCTTTTCTTTTTCGCCTACAATGTTCAGTGCCGGAAGGAAACCCACGATGAGGGTCAGTAACAGTGCAAAGACGGCTGGCATCATGTAGATTTTGTAGTCGAGATGAGGATTGAAGGCAAAGCGTATTTGAGGTTGTAAGGTTGTTAGGTTTGTGCTAGGTCGCAAGGTTCCACTTTCCTCTGCAATTTCTTGAACGTATGAGACGATTATCTGGTGTAAATAGTTCTGCCCCATAGCACCTTTCATGCCGTTGGTGGCATTGGCCGCAATGTAAAGCTGTTCATTGTCCTGGCAATATACCCCTTTTTCGTACCCTTCGGGAATAATAAGAAACATGTCGGACGAAGCATCATCGAGCGACTGCATTGCTTCTGTTTCGCTCTGTGCCATTCGACTGAGGTCGATGTATGCCGATGCATCAATCTTCTGGATGAGTCGGCGCGAGAGAGACGAATGGTCATTGTCAACGATGCAGATTTTCAACCCCTTTATCTCCTGTGTGGCTACACGTGGGATTATATTCGTCAGAGCCAAAGGCAGAAGGACAAAGATGATAGGCAGCAAGATGTTGCGACGCATCTGCTTGAATTCCTTACGTATCAAATATAGTATTCTCATGAAAGACGCTTTTTGAAGAGTTTGACACTAATACCCATCAGTACCACAGCCATGATGACGAGAATGACAAAATCCTTGGCCACGTATCGCACCTCAACTCCTTGGATAAGGATGCGACGAGCGGCATCGATGTACCATTTGGCCGGTACGATATTGCTCACCCCCTGCATTGGTAAAGGCAGGGAATCGAGTGGAAATACGAAGTTAGACAGATACATGGTTGGCACGATGAGCAGGAGTGAAAGCAAGAGTGCTGCCATCTGCGTGCGAACAACCGTAGAAATGAGCAATCCCAAAGCGAGCGACACAATTATATATAATAATGTGACAGCCACAAACGCCACAAGGCTACCTACAAAGGGCACTCCCAGCAGATAATGCGAGAGCAGCAGGATGGTGATGAGATTGAGCCCAGAGAAGAAGAAATACGGGATGAGCTTGGCAGAGATAATGGTGAGAGGCGACAATGGTGAAGCCAAGAGCAGTTCCATGGGTCCGTTCTCCTTCTCGCTGACAATGGCAATACTGGTCATCATAGCGCAGATGAGCAGAACGATCAAACCGATCACGCCAGGTACGAAGTTGTATTCAGAACGTTGCTGAGGATTGAACATAGACCTTGCCACTATCCCTCCCGTATAGGATGGGGAGCTGATACTACTGCCATCTGAAAGCAATGGGGTTATTATCTGCATCATATAGGTTCCTCGCATCTGAGCTTGATTAGGTTCGCTTCCGTCGCAGAGGATAAGTACATTTCCATCACGATTGATGCACACTGCCACATCAGCTTCGCCTGAACACAGTTTCTCTTCAGCTGCATCTGTACTGCCACAAGGTGAAGTCAGCGAAAAATACTGACTTGCGCTAATCGCTTCGACAATGCGGCGGCTGTCCTGGGTCATTGCTTCGTCGCAGATAGTGGCAATGACACCTCGTACCTCGGTGGTAACAACGTAACCGAACAGCGTGATCAGCACGGCAGGCATCACCAGCAGAATGAGCAGGGTGCGCGAGTCGCGGAAGATATGGATAAATTCCTTGCGTGTAAAACTTATAAATTGCTTCATGTTCGCTTTGCCTTTCTTGCTAATTGGATGAAGACATCATACATGGTTTCTGCACCGAATTGTTGGCGAAGACACTCTGGCGTGTCCATGGCTTCTATGCGTCCATCAACCATGATGCTCACACGGTCGCAGTATTCTGCTTCATCCATGTAATGAGTTGTGACGAATATGGTAGTGCCACGGTCGGCAGCACGATAGATAAGTTGCCAGAACTCCTTGCGTGTCTCTGCATCCACACCACCGGTCGGTTCATCGAGGAAAACAATCTCGGGAGAATGAATAATACTAACAGAAAATGCCAGCTTCTGTTTCCAGCCGAGAGGTAATGCTCCCACCATCTCATGTCGCTTGTCTCTGATGCCCAGTTCCACAAGCATCTCCTCTGTTCGTGTCTTGATCTCGCTCTTATTCATGCCATATATGCCTCCGAATAGGGTCATATTTTCCTCAATGGTGAGGTCATCGTAAAGCGAGAATCGCTGACTCATGTAGCCGATGTGGCGCTTCACCTGCTCATGCTGTGTGGAGCAGTCAAAACCTGCTACAATAGCCTTGCCAGAGGAAGGTTGAGAAAGTCCGCAGAAGATGCGCATGGCGGTAGTCTTACCAGCGCCATTGGCTCCAAGGAAGCCGAAGATCTCGCCTTTGCGTACAGAGAGTGAAATGTCGTTAACAGCTTTGAAATCACCGAATTGCTTGGTGAGGTTATGGGCTTCAATGACGAATGTCTGGTCTTCGTTATCGTGATCGTTATCGTGGCGAAGCCTGATTTCCTCTGGCATCACCTCTGCAGGAGTGCCAACAGCTGTTACTTTACCTTCGCTCATCAAAGCTATACGCTCGCACTGAAACACCTCGTCACGATAAGGTGTACTTGCCACGATGGTGATTCCGTATTCCTTATTAAGTTTGCGTAGCATTGCCCACAATTCCTTGCGACTAACGGGATCAACACCAGTGGTCGGTTCGTCAAGAAAGAGCACTCGCGGGGCATGGATGAGCGCGCAAGATAGTGCAAGTTTCTGCTTCATGCCGCCCGAAAGTTTTCCTGCACGTCGTGTCTTGAAAGGTTCTATCTGCTGATAAATATCCTTGATAAGATGGTAGTTCTCACTGATGGTAGTTTGGAATACAGAGGCAAAGAACTGCAGGTTCTCCTCGACCGTAAGGTCCTGGTATAGAGAGAAGCGACCAGGCATGTAACCTATCCGCTTGCGCACTTCACGGTATTCGGCCACAGGATCAATCCCATCGACACGAATGTTTCCGCTGTCGGGCACAAGCAGCGAAGTCATCAGTCGGAAAAGTGTTGTCTTACCAGCACCATCAGGTCCTATCAAGCCGAAAATCTCGCCTTTGCGGATGTTGAGCGAAACATTGTCGAGCGCCGTGACCTTTCCCTTCTGATAGCGTTTGGTGACATTATTTATTGAAATAGCATTCGCCATATTGTCCTATCTTAATCATTCCATCGTTCTTGACGCTTACCTTGATGGCATACACCAGGTTGGCGCGTTCGTCCTTTGTCTGTATGGTCTTAGGGGTGAACTCTGCCTTCTGTGCTATCCAGGTCACCTTACCCTGATATTCGCGCTGTTCCTCGCTGCCATTATCCACCATCACCTTCACCTGCTGTCCGAGTTTCAACAGGTCAAACTGGTCGGCTGTGATGTAAGCGCGAAGTATCATTTCCTGAAGGTCGGCCACCTTGAAGAGAGCCTTGCCCGGAACGGCATACTCGCCACGCTCAGCATATTTTTTCAGGATGGTTCCGTTGATAGGCGACTTGACGATGGCATCGTCCATCTGACTGCCCACAATTTTCATCTGCTGGTTGGACGCATCTGCCTGATGCTGAATGCTCTCGTTGGCTGCACGTAGCTGTGACTGCGTGGCTGCGAGCTGTGCCTTCAGCACCTTGATCTGATTGGCAAGGTCATCAACCTGCTTCTGTGTGGCTGCACCTTTGGCCAGCAAACCGCTGAAACGCTCATGTTCCTGCTGCAGGTTGCTGATCTGCTGCTGAATGCTGGCTGTCTGCTCCTGCAAGTTAAGGATGCGAGCTGTCTGAGCATCACGATTGTCCTGCAACGACTGCTGCTGAAGATTCAACTTAGTTGCATCGATGAAGCCAAGCGTGCTGTCGGCTTTTACCTCGTCGCCTTCATTCAGATCCAAACTGATAATTTCGCCCTGAGCCTTGGCAGAAACCACCACTTCCGTGGCTTCAAACACACCCATGGCATCGTAGTTGTTCTCGTTGTTGGAGCACGAGAATAAAGTTAAAAGTGAAAAGCTAAAAGTGAAAAGTTTGAGTATGTTACTTGGTTTCATATCCTTTAATGTTTTGAAGTTTATACTGATGTTGCAAGAGTTCTGTCTCGTGGATTACCTTGTTGATTTTTGCTTGGTTCTCACGGCTGATTTCGAGGATGAGAGTATTTACGTCAATGATGCCCGCCTCAAGTTTTGCCTCTGCCGCCTCTCGCACATTGTGGCGCAACTGGCAGATGCCATCGTCCTCGCTGATGAGCTGGCGGTAACGGCGGATGTTGCTGTCCTCTTGGCTGGATTGCTGTTTTTGGTTAAAGAGAAACACGTCACGGTCATTGTTAATTGTCTGTCGTTCCAATTCCAACTTTGCCCGGTCGTTCTTATGGGTGTAGAGAGCTGAAATATTCCACGATGCCTTGATGCCTATGATGCCATTGAGGGTTGGCGTACGATTCATCATGTCGCGAAACATATTCATACCTAAATAGCCATAGTAGCCTTGGGCGAAAGCACCGATTTTAGGAAGAAGAGATGCTCGTAAAGCTCGTTCTTTTGCATCGGTAAGAGAAAGCTGCGAATCAAATAGACGGAGTTCGGGACGAAGAAGCCCCTCCCCTGTCCCTCTCCCTAAAGGGCAAGGAGTAGATACTTCTGTGATTTCCTTGCCAGTAAATTGCGACAGCACCCTGATCAAGGCTCCGCGTTGCGCCTCAATGTCAGTATGTTGCTGACGGGCTGTGGCAAGTTCGGCACTCATGGCATCCACATCGGCTTGCATCGCCACACCCCCTTGGAGCATCGTAGCGAGACGTTGGCGATTAGAGTCAATAGTGCGTTGCATCTCCTCGTTGAGTTTGAGACGTTGGTCAATCAGGAGGATAGCAAAACAGAGGTCGTTGACACGCTCACGTAAAGCATACATCTGCACGTCTGCGACGGCCTCTTTCACCTTACTGCTCGCCTTAGCCACATCGCGCTTGGAATTTATCACTCCACCATCGTAGATGGTTTGCTGCACATCTATGGTGGCTTTGTACTGTAGAGGACTTATACCCTTCATCTCCGTGCCCATCTGACTGAGCATGTCCGACAATACTTTGGGATATTCGGGCACTGCACTCTGGTAACTGCCCTGAGCCGTAACTCCAATCTGTGGCAGCCATCCCTTGGCAATGTTCTTCAGGGTGAATCCTTCCGTCTGACGGATAATGTCATATCGTTGGGTCAGCGGATAATTCTCCTGTGCCCATTGCTGACATTGCTCAATGCTTGCCGATTGAGCCATCGCAATCATCGGCAAAGCAAGCAATAATGAGGATAAAAACTTTCTCATATAAGTAGGTGTGCAAAATTATTTTTATAATGATTGTATTGATTAGTGATGCATAACCAGTATGTGACAAAAAGGAGTGTAGTAAATCCTACTCGACTGTTGTCACTTGCTGATAATGCGCAGTAGGCGGTGCAAGGATTATATAAATAATTTTGCACACCTACTTATAGTTGGATTTATTCAATTTACGAGTGCAAAGATAATCTCAATATCGCAAAAATACGAAACCAATACTACTTTTAAATGTGCAAATTGTGACATTTTACGCTTTTTGTGCCGTATTCCATATAAAAACTATTAACTTTGCACCAACAATAGTACAAAATGCACATAAAATATGGCAAATAAACTAACCACATTCTCACTTCAGGACATACAGTCAGACACAATCCAGCAAAGTCTTGAGTCATTTCAGATGACGACAGATTATGCCGTGGCAAAGGGTTTGCGCTTTGTGGGTAATCCGTACGTCAAGAGTGGAATGTTACTGCTGCTGAAGGAAGCGCGTGTTGGTATTGTAAGCGCTGGAGAGGCTATTGTCGAGATAGATCTGACGGAGTATCACGTCACGAAGGGGATGATTATCCTGTTACCTCATGACACAATTGTCAACATACGTTCCGCATCAAGTGACTATGCTATTAATGGCACAGTCTTGCTGCCTACAATCAATGTGGACGCCCCCATCATCCTTCACCCCGATGACGATGTGCATCAAGACACCATGCGCATCTATGAGACACTCTGTATTTTCTGTCAGAACCAACCTGAGCGCAAGAATGTTATAGAACATCTGCAACGCGCCATCGTAGATAATGTGCGTACCATACAGACAGCTACGAGTCCTCGCTGGTCCTTGCAATCACCAAGCATTCGTAGCGAAGAAATATTCCATAAGTTCAAGGTATTGGTAAGTCGCAACGCACGTACAGAGCGTAAGGTCAGTTTCTATGCCGACCAGCTTTGCGTCTCGCCACATTATCTTATGTCGGTCATACAGCGCGTCAGCGGCCAGAGCGTCATGGAATGGGTAGAACATGCCGCTATGCTTCAAGCCAAGATTCTGCTCACAACCAATAAAGCTACGATCTCTTCGATTGCCGAGGATATGAACTTCCCCACTACTACTGCATTCTGTCGATGGTTTAAGCGTATTGAGGGGAAAAAGGCAGGAGAGTACACGAAAGCACACAATAAACTTGCTGAATCTTAAACTTACCACCCATGTTCACGTTGGTGTTCCTATTATATGTGACAACACCCATAATAATGTGACATAAAATAATAATCGGTTGGCGATATGCAGCATAACATGCATTAAAGCCAACCGATATTATTTCAGTTAAAAACTACTGGAGTTTAACGTTGTTAGCAACCAACAACTCTAAACAGTGTTTGCTTAATTGAAGAGCCTCGCAAGTCTCAGTCTTTAATCTTAGCATCTCCGTTAAGGTATCATTCTTCTCCTGTAATTTTTTAAGTTCCTTTCTCAACTCCTCATTATTAGAATCCAGAACTTCTACTGGTTTAGTATTTTCTTGAAAATCCCCCTTCAGAATTTCATCTTCATCATAAGGGTTATTCAACCGGAAGTAGTCTATAGGCTTGTTAAAAGCATCTGTTAATATTTCAAGTTTACTCAAGCTGACTTTTTTTGTACGCCTAAAATAAGCCATCGTTTGGCGACTATTCTTGAACAATTTTGTCAAGAGTTCTTCTTTTTTTCTCTTGTAAGAGAATCGTAATGTCTATATATAAGATCAATGTTCAACATAATATCTCAATTTTTACTTGCCATTTTCGTATATTTCGCACATTTTTCGTGCAAAATAAACACAAAAAGAATAGAGGCAAGCCTTTGTTTTGAACAAAGACCTGCCTCTAAACTGTTGATTATCATACTTTTACTCCTCTACGGCTGCTTGCGCGGCCGCCAATCTTGCTATGGGCACTCTAAAAGGTGAGCAGCTGACGTAATTAAGACCTACGCGATGGCAGAACTTGACAGATGAGGGTTCACCTCCATGCTCGCCACAGATACCACACTTGAGATCGGGACGTGTAGAGCGACCCTTCTCAACAGCCATCTTAACAAGCTGTCCAACGCCGTTCTGGTCAAGCACCTGGAAGGGGTCAACGTTGAGAATCTTCTTCTCAAGGTAAACGGGGAGGAAGCTGGCGATGTCGTCGCGGCTGTAGCCGAAAGTCATCTGTGTGAGATCGTTTGTACCGAAGCTGAAATATTCGGCCTTCTTGGCGATATAGTCGGCTGTGAGGGCAGCACGAGGAATCTCAATCATGGTACCAACCTTGAATGGAATCTCGATGCCTTCCTGAGCGAAGAGCTCCTTGGCCGTATCACGGATAACCTTCTCCTGAAGGTCAAACTCGTTAACGATACCGATAAGAGGAACCATGATCTCGGGATGAGGATCAAAGCCTTCCTTCTTCAACTGAATGGCAGCACCGAGGATGGCGCGTGTCTGCATCTCTGTAATCTCAGGATAGGTGTTGCCCAGACGGCAACCACGGTGTCCGAGCATGGGGTTAGCCTCAGAAAGACTATTCACACGCTGCTGAATCTTCTGTACCGATACGCCCATCTCGTCTGCCATGGCCTGCTGACCTGCAAGATCGTGGGGAACGAACTCGTGCAAAGGAGGATCGAGCAGACGGATGTTTACGGGATGTCCGTCCATAGCCTTGAGTATGCCGTAGAAGTCTTTCTGCTGGAAGGGCAACAGTTTGGCGAGAGCCTTCTTGCGTCCCTCCTGATTTTCAGAAAGAATCATCTCACGCATGGCCTTGATCTTGTCTGCTTCAAAGAACATGTGCTCTGTACGGCAGAGACCAATACCTACAGCACCAAATCCGCGAGCCACCTCAGCGTCGTGTGGCGTGTCTGCATTTGTGCGAACCACGAGCTTGGTATACTTGTTACAGAGATCCATGAGCTTTGCAAAGTCGCCCGACACCTCAGCGGGCTTGGTCTTAACCTGTCCGAAATAAACCTCGCCTGTAGAACCGTTGATAGAGATGTAGTCGCCTTCTTTCAGCACAACGCCATCAATCTCTACTGTGCGCGTCTTATAATCTACGTTGATAGCACCAGCACCCGATACGCAACACTTGCCCATGCCGCGAGCCACAACGGCAGCGTGAGAGGTCATGCCGCCACGAGCTGTAAGGATGCCCTCGGCGGCAGACATTCCTGCGAGGTCTTCGGGAGAAGTCTCTATACGGACCATCACTACCTGACGGCCTGCCTCGTGCCACTCTTTAGCGTCGTCAGCAAAGAACACAATCTGTCCGCATGCTGCGCCTGGTGAGGCAGGGAGACCGCGTGTTAGCACCTTGGCCTGTGCCAGAGCCTGCTTGTCGAAGATGGGGTGGAGGAGCTCATCAAGCTTGTTGGGCTCGCAACGCTCCAAGGCTGTCTTTTCGTCAATCTCGCCTTCTGCAAGAAGATCCATAGCAATCTTTACCATGGCTGTGCCTGTGCGCTTGCCGTTACGAGTCTGGAGGAACCAGAGTTTTCCTTCCTGAACGGTAAACTCCATGTCCTGCATGTCGTGATAGTGTTTCTCAAGTTTGTCTTGCAGAGCGTTAAGCTGAGCATAAATCTCGGGCATAGCCTCTTCCATAGAAGGATATTTAGAGGCGCGAACCTCTTCTTCAATACATTGCTGCTTTGCCCAACGCTGTGAGCCTTCCTTGGTGATCTGCTGCGGTGTGCGGATACCAGCCACAACGTCCTCGCCCTGTGCGTTAACGAGATACTCGCCGTTGAAGATGTTCTCGCCTGTAGCAGCATCGCGGCTAAAGCATACGCCTGTAGCAGAGCTGTCGCCCATGTTGCCAAACACCATGGCCATTACGGTCACGGCTGTTCCCCATTCAGCAGGAATGCCCTCCATCTTGCGGTAAAGGATGGCACGTTCATTCATCCAGCTATCAAACACAGCGCAGATGGCACCCCAGAGCTGCTCCATTGGGTCGTTGGGGAAGTCTTTGCCTGTCTGCTGCTTTATAGCTTCTTTGAAAAGGGTTACAAGTTGCTTTAGCTCATCCACGGTAAGCTCATTGTCGAGAGTTATGCCGCGTTGCTCCTTTACCTTCTCTATGATGGCCTCAAACGGGTCAATGTCTTCCTTGTTTACTGGCTTCATGCCGAGCACCACGTCACCATACATCTGAACGAAGCGACGGTAGCTGTCGTAAGCAAAACGCTCGTTGCCTGTCTTGGCTGCCAATCCGGCAACCACGGTGTCGTTAAGACCAAGGTTTAGAATGGTGTCCATCATACCAGGCATAGATGCGCGTGCTCCAGAGCGAACAGACACAAGCAGAGGATTCTCTGCATCGCCAAACTTGCTGTTCATCAGGTTCTCGATGTGTGCAACCGATTTTGCTACCTCATCCTTAAGAAGGGCCACTACCTCGTCTTTGCCTTTCTCAAAATATTCGTTACAGGTATCTGTGGTTATTGTGAAACCAGGAGGAACTGGCACTCCAATAAGGTTCATCTCTGCAAGGTTGGCACCTTTGCCACCAAGCAAGTTTCTCATGTCGGCCTTTCCTTCAGCCTGGCCATTTCCAAATGTATAAATTCTTTTTTCGCCCATAAAAATTGGTTGGTTTATTGTGTTAATTTATTGTTTATTTTGCTTAGGTGGATTTAGAACGATTACATATATAGAATGTTTCTGCTCTAGTTCTTTTTTATGCTTGCAAAGATAATATGTATTTTGAAATCTTCCAAATAATATTGCAAGAAAATGTAAAGTCTACTTTGCATTTTTGGCTGTTATCGCAAACAAACAGCCAAAAAGCCGTGTTTTATCAGTTTGTTAGCAGATTTTAGCCCAAACATATAATGGTTGTTTTTGACAGCCTGTTTTTAACGTAAAAAACAGAATCATGTTTGACAAAACATAAGGACTAAAGTTTCCCACCCCTATTTTATGGGCACTCTCGGCTTAAAATGCTTCGTGA
>OIXA01005719.1_pt1 | contig 10905 bp, 9 predicted proteins | sample 1587721 | NCBI WGS metagenome assembly OIXA01 (sample SAMEA3888900, study PRJEB22519) | human gut metagenome | biome: human gut; feature: human-associated habitat; material: faeces | place: Denmark | collected 2013 | reverse complement strand
ATAACGTAGCAACACATATTAGTAACCCGCCAGGTAGTTTGACATATATTTGCAACAATTAGCGATATCTGGAGAAATACGTGGAGTATTCTCGCACCTATCATGAGACATGTAATAAAGCGCGCCTTAATGCAATTCCATAGAAAAAAAACATCGAAACATATTATAATACTAAAATTATATATATTTTTGAGCCGCGCATTAATTCATCACAAAAATGAATAGGCATATTCACATCGTATTCACCAGCGATTTATGGTGTCTTTATATGAGTAATAAAAGACTCCTATCTCAGCAACATGTCAATAATGTTGCTAAGTAACGCTCCGAAAACGAACTGCATCATCAGGCTACCTAAACTCACTTTCACAATCAGAGATTAAAATAGAATAATATGAATAAAGTATTAAATACCATTTTTGAGTCTGGGATGAGAATCCTACTCGTTCTCGGTATCATTCTCGCAGCGCAAGGTTGCAGCAAAGACTCATATACCCAGCAGGATTTGGATGCCTTTATAGCGGCAAACCAAAACGAGTTCTTGGGAGTATCAGAGAAAATTATCGGCGATAATCCGCCAAGCCGACCTCACGTATACATATTGGGGAATATTTATCACATGCCTGTTTCAGATGGGTCCAGACTTTTTTTTGAAATCGATAGATTTGATAAGCCTAGTAAATTTTATGAAATAGATGACCCGAAATATGGAAAATTGTTTTTCGATTTAGCATCGGATAACAAAATTCGGTCGAATGTTCTCGGCGGCACTTCGGTATTTAATCTGATCAGCGTATCGAATTCCGAAATACGTTTTTCAAAAGACAAGAGTAATTATTCTCTAAAAAAAGTGACAGAGAGTTATAAAATTGAAGCGTTGAAGAATGCCCCTAAGGTAGATACTCACTATTTGGAAACCGAGTATAGTGGCATTTATCTTCCAGGTAATTAGCATATTACTGCAGACTTCTATCGCGCCCGTCCGGAGGTGCGGCCATGGGAGGTTCGCTTCGCTCATCCCTGACGGGCTGCGCCCGTCTTCCCATTCACATAGCCATGGGCGGCTATGCCTCCCATGGCCGCACCTCCGGACTGGCTTCGAAGTAACAGGGTTTTGTATAAGAGCCTCCGAAACCGGACAACCTGGCGGGTTGGGAAAGTCATAAAGGTTTCGCTGTTTATCTCTCTGGCGGCGCCTCTTGATGCCTCTAAGACTGGACAACCTGGCAGACTTGAAAAGATGTAACCATTTGAGTGATAATCTGTTGTGACAAAATACACCTGTCGGGTCCTAATAAAAAAGGTACAACCTGGCAGGATCGGAAATCCTTTGTTATAGGCGCAAATGCTTAACTATCAAGCTATTGTAGCTATAAAGTGTAGTATAGTAACCCGCCAGGTGGTCTGACATATGTTTGCAACAATTGGCAAAACCGCGTGAAAAACGTGGTGTTTCACGCGCCAGGTCTATTGTTTCGCCAGTCTTGCGGTGAAAAACCGGTGTGACGTTTGAAGAATCTGGAGAGATAGGACTGGTCTGCGAAATGGAGTTGGTCGGCTATGGTCGTTATACTAACTGTCGGGTCATCCAGGAGCACCTTGATTTCAGCCACCAATTGAGCATCTATCAGTTCTTTCGGAGATTTTCCATCTAGACAGAGCGTCGTTGCTTTGTGTAGATATCTTGGTGATACACAAAGCTTTGTAGCGTAATAAAATACTTCGTGGCTTTCCACGCCGGACTCGCGGACTAGCTGGAGAAACTTTTGACAAAGAACCTGAAGCGTCGACAGTTTCGGACTCACCTCTATCTTGTCAGGCACAGTGCTGAAAAGCCACAAAAGCAGTCCCTGCAAATAATTGAACTCCTGCAACTCCCTATACTGGGAACGGCTACCGCAGAAAAGACTTTCTGCGAGATTGAACCATGTTTTCACAATCTCCCACGACTTGCGGTTACGTGGAGACGTATCATGATGAAAACACGGATGTCCGTAAGAATAATTCAGATAAGGCGTATCGATCGGCAGCATTGCCTTCATGAACATATCCTTCGGAAACAAAATCAGACGCGCATGGAAATCACTTGACATCCAATCTATATGGAACAACGTGCCCGTGAGGAAAATCAGTTCCGTCTCCGGAATTACGTCATATTTTTCCACACCGGTGATGACACGGCACTTCCCGGCTGTGCAAATCATGAACAATCCACACTTGAAATGATAACGCGTAGCATTAAGCTCAGAAAGACTGCCTTCGAAATATGAAATACCATTCACATCGGCAGGAATACCATTTTGTACCATATCAGTTCCGATTTTTAGGCAATATAGTAATAATATCGTTTAAATACACCTATTTGTTCCGAAAAGTACATAAAATATACTATTACAGAAACGGAAACGCACGTGAATGCGAACTAAATTTGCAGCCGGTTAAAAAATCAGGCCCCAGCATAAACAGATGCGGTCTTTTCATAGCAATTTGGAACATGAAGTCATTCAGCACAAAATACACAGGAGCATTTCTTCTGATCTTCCTTGGAACATTAAGCGCCTTCGGGCCATTCGTCATGGACATGTACCTGCCGGTTTTGCCATCCATGACCTCCTGGTTCATGACTTCAGATGCCCTCGTCCAGCTCGGATTGACTACGGGCTTGATAGGTTTGGCTGCTGGACAACTTCTTTTCGGACCGATAAGTGACAAATACGGACGCAGAAAGCCGCTTATCACAGCCATGATCATGTTCATAACCACTACAGCAGGCTGCATCTTCGCAAGCAACATCTGGCAATTCATCGTCATGCGTCTATTCCAAGGCCTGGCAGGATCCGGTGCCGTAGTACTCTCCAGAAGCATCGCTACAGATAAATATAAAGGTGATAATCTGACAGTTACAATGTCTCTCATCAGCGCCATAAACGGAGTCGCCACTGTCGCCGCCCCTATCGTCGGAGGCGTCATCGGCGCATTCGGAGGCTGGCGCACGATATTCTGGAGTCTGCTCGCTCTCGGCATCGTAATCCTCGCCGGAGCGTTCAGGATGCACGAGTCCCTACCGGCCAGAGTGAGGCTTGTCAATGCCCGTGATACGGAGTATGTGTCACATCGTACCAGTCCGTTTATCAGCGTGTTACGCAACAGGCTCTATGTAAAATATGTATTGATTTACACTTTCTCTCTCGGAGTTTTGTTCACGAATCTTGCTTCGGCGCCATTCATCATGCAGGATCATTTCGGATTGTCGGCGATGGATTTCAGCATCGTGTTCGGTTTTAATGCAGTGGCTTTCGCCATAGCATCAGCTTTCCTGCCGAAGTTCAAGAGCAGGAGTCAGGCGATTACGTTTGGAACTGTCGGAATGGTAGTCGTTTCATGCTTGATAATGATAGCATTTGCTACAGGATGCGGTTTCTGGATTTATGAAGGGTTAATATTCATATTACTGTCCATGGTCGGCGTTACGTCGACCGCCGGGAACGTCTCGGCCATGGATTATGGCCGTGACATTGCAGGAGCGGCTTCAGCGCTCCTGGGAGCCGTAGGATACGGCTTCGGCGGTCTGATCCCTGTCATAGTATCCTGTGGCGACATCTTCGTCATGACCGGTGTCATGTTCCTCCTCTGCTCTGCCATGACAGCCCTCTGCACTCAAATCCCCGAATACAAAATGTCCGACAAACCCCGCACCGTCTGACGTCACCGAGCTCCTTTTCGCCTATTACAATCTCTACACAACATCTGACAATTATCCGCTGTAGTTCTACCTCCGTCCCTCCACGGAGTTATATGATCTGCCTCCATCTCACTGATATCCAGAATTTCATCTTTCCGGAGACACTCCGGATTTGCGCAATGCCCCTTCTGTCGTTCGTACACTTCACGTTTAGTATTTTCATCGAAAGCCCTTAGGTCAAGATGATGTTCGTCACCGTCGAGGACATAGGAATATATACCGGACTTCTTTTTCACATCGCTGTCCATCATTAATGCCTTGATTCTATCTTCAAGAGCTTCCGTATCGATGATTTTCCTTCCGTATTTGTTATATAGGTCACCCCAGGGAACGCCTTTCATTTCTTTACGATATTTCTTGAAAGTAGCTTCCACCCATCCGATTACGTTAGTAAAATAGAGCCACAACTCATTTGCATTCGGATCATGTTGATGCTTGCCCATGTATATTTCAATGTTACCATGAGAAATCCAACGGATGGTCGTTTCCAGGAAATCCTGCCGTATGGGAGATCCGTTCAGATATCTACTACCAATTCCATATGCCGCACATCCGTTTTTACTGAAGTAACGCTTGGCGTCAGATAGCCACGGACCGCAATAAACAGCATTGCGAAGCTCCTGATCCATTAATTTTGCGCCAGCGATATTAATAGTCTTAAACCATTGAAGTTTTTCGCTATCCGTCCCAGTACAAACATATATCATTAACTCATAATCCAATATACGAGCTTGCTCATCATTGGTAAGATTGCAGAAAGACTTGAACGCAAAACTGAAATCATTGTTCACATATTGGCAAAGAGATATCGTACGTTGTTGTCCATCAATAACTTCGAATGTTCCATCCTCTCTAGTGGCCCAATACATGACGTTTAGAGGAAATCCTTTCATGACAGTGTCGATGACTGCGGCTCTCTGCTTGTCATCATAGACAAATTCTCTCTGATATGGAGGTCGGATATCCAGGCTGCCTGAATATCCCTTCACTCCACCCTCTTCATAGTCAATGTAACCCGACGTGAGTTCCCTGACTGTTATCTTTTTCAATGTTATGTTCATAGTGAGGTATGTTTTAATGTTTTTTGCGGATTAATATTCGTGAGTATACCCTCTTTCCGTGCACTACACCACAACCGCCTCTATCTTCAGGAAGAGGATTATACCCCAATTCATTGAGTATCTCTTTTGGAGCACTTGCTCTTGTGTTTCCAGAAGCTTGCCAGATAATTTCGAATTGTTCAGGATTATATTTATCGAGAAACGTTACAGGAACTCCCATAATACCATCATAATCACACGGGATATCGGCTGTAACATTCACATTGATTGCGTTGTAATTATCATACTTTGGGTATTCTTCTTTAGAATATTTTTTGTACAGAATTAACTCCTCATGTCTCTTTTGAATATCTAAGTTAGTATACCATGTAACACCTGAAACACGAATCATTCCTTCTCTATGGTCTCCAGCAGTCGCGACATCTGAATATTTAGAGTAAAAATGTCCCGCATTACCTTTAAATCCGAATCCTAACCATATTTTGTTTTCTTTTAGAAGGGGAAATATCTCTTTACAAATTATAGCGTTTTGGTTCCCAATGATTATGAACTTCTTGTCATACTTAATAAGCTGTGCCACATACTCTCTGAATAGACTGAACGGTGGATTGGTGACGACAATATCGGCCTGCTTAAGCAATTCAATGCACTCCTGACTGCGGAAATCACCATCTTCCTCAAGATTATGAATCCCAATTTCTTCTGGACTTGGAACTCTATCTCCATCTTTGTCCCCATTATATTCAAGATAAATCGCAGATTCACAGGTATTCATGCTAAATATGTTCATATCTTGACTCTTATAGCATGTCGTAATTAGTTTCTTCAGTCCCAGATATTCGAAATTATAGGAAAAATAATGAAAGAAATTGCTGACACGTGGATCGTCGCAGTTGCATAAGACCGTCTTGCCTTTAAAATGTGACTTGTAGTGACGTAATTCATTTTCAATGTCCGACAACTGTGTGTAGAATTCGTCCTTTTTCGCCTTATTGGCGGCCTGAAGTTTAGCGTTATTTGCCATATTGACTGATAGTTACGCATTACTATCAGTCGCCAAAGCGCAACAAGAAGGGCGTGAGCCTCTTATTGCGTTTACCAAGGTAGCCCAGGAAGGAAACCTTTAACCTACATAAGATACTCACACCCGAAATCGGATGCGAGCATTGCCATTACTGTAGGCTAAAGGCGACTCCTTCCATATATGAGAGTCCCTTACTAATTATTTCTTCGTTTATTTCCTAAAAAAGTTTCCTGGGCTTTTCGGTAAACGCGAAATAATAGCAAATGCTTCGTTATAAAAATATGTCTTGCTGCGCGGACTAATCCGCAAACGCAAATGTACATTATTTTTTTATTAATGTCAAATTCAATAAACAACAAGCAAGAATCAACTATAAAGCCACATATAAACATTACCTAAAGTTCAATTATTGAAGTTTAAATAATTGAACTTTAAATAAAATCGCTATCTTTGTGGAAAACCGTAAGAAAAATGATAGCGAATCCGTTCATAATCACTGGCGAATATATTTCGAAGGATTACTTCTGTGACAGAGACTTTGAGACTGGTGTGATTACATCCAACATTCTCAATGGCAGAAACACTGTACTCATTTCCCCTAGACGTATGGGAAAGACTGGACTGATTTCACATGTGCTCAATCAAGACGAGATAAAAAACAACTATCGTTCTTTCACTATCGACTTATACTCGACGTCTTCTCTCGCTGAGATGGTCATGATGCTCAGCAAAGAAATAATCCAGAAGAATAAAAGCAAAGGCGAAAAGACATTGACTTCATTCATTCAAGTGGTGAAATCATTGAGGCCTGGAGCGAAAATAGATCCGGTCTCCGGCGAATTGAAATTCGATCTCTCGCTCGGAGAAATCACACAGCCATCCAATTCCATCGAGGAGATCTTCGATTACCTCGAACAGCAGGAGCAACCTTGTATTGTGGCTATCGATGAATTTCAACAAATCGCGGACTACCTGGAAAAAAACGCATTGGCTCTCCTGAGAACTCATATACAAAAGATTAAGAATACTTGGTTCATCTTCTCCGGGAGCAATAGGCGTATGATGGAAAAACTATTCAATTCGCCATCCGAGCCTTTTTACCAGAGCTGTTGTCCACTATATCTTGGAGTCATTGACAAAGAAGAATATTATAACTTCGCATCCAAACACTTTGCGAATGAAGGTCGCACAATTTCAAAGGAATGTTTCGATCTGATTTACAACACATTCGAAGGTCATACCTGGTACGTGCAACGTATTTTGAACGAACTCTATGCCCAAATCAAGTCCAGTCCAATCACCACCGACGATGTCGTATATGTTTTGGATTACGTGACCAGACTAAGCGCACGAGGCTTTGAAGAACAGTTCCATTCGTTTTCTTACAACCAGAAACAGCTTCTTATCGCAATCGCCAAAGAAGGCAAAGCGAATGGAATAACATCCATGTCATTTATAAAGAGGCACTCGCTAAAGAGCCCAAGTACAGTTCAGAGTGCCGCTAAAGCATTGTATGACAATGAGGTGATTACCAAGGAGGATGACGCATATCTGATATATAATCGATTGTTCGCTCTCTGGATACGTAAGAAATATACTACAGAACAGTAATAGATATAAACGACAAAGCCCCCGAAGTCCATTTCTGAACTTCGGGGGTTTATCGTTACCTCTTGCGAGGATTATTTTCGTGTTTCAGGATTACTGCTCGTCAGGACCCTGGTTGTCCGGGCCGTTCTGTGGACCATTCTGAGGACCGTAGTTACCGCCCTGTGGACCCTGAGGGCCACCCTGAGCACCGCCGTTCATGCTCTCGGAAGCAGCATGCCAAGCCTCTTCAAGTGTCTTGGTATATGTCTCGATATCAGCAATATTCTGAGTCTTGACAGCCTCTTTCAAGCTTGTAAGGGCAGCATTGATAGCATCCCTCTTGTCAGCAGGAATCTTGTCGCCATAGTCTTTAAGATTCTTCTCGGTCTGGAAGCAAAGCGCATCAGCACCATTGATCTTATCGACTCTCTCCTTCTCAGCCTTGTCGGCAGCCTCATTGGCCTTAGCCTCATCACGCATTCTCTGGATTTCATCCTCGCTAAGTCCTGAAGAAGCCTCGATACGGATGTTCTGCTCTTTTCCGGTAGCTTTATCCTTTGCGGAAACATTCAAAATACCGTTGGCATCGATATCGAATGTAACCTCGATCTGAGGAATTCCTCTTGGAGCAGGAGCGATGCCGTCAAGATGGAACACACCGATCTGCTTGTTGTCCTTAGCCATAGGACGCTCACCCTGGAGAACCTTAATCTCTACAGAAGGCTGATTGTCTACAGCGGTAGAGAATACCTCTGACTTGCGTGTAGGGATAGTGGTGTTAGAAGCGATAAGCTTAGTCATCACACCGCCAAGTGTCTCAATACCAAGTGAAAGCGGAGTAACATCGAGAAGAAGCACATCCTTTACATCACCTGCAAGTACACCACCCTGGATAGCAGCACCGATAGCTACGACCTCGTCAGGGTTTACACTCTTGTTAGGCTCCTTGCCGAAGAATTCCTTAACAATTTCCTGAACCTTAGGGATACGGCTTGAACCACCGACGAGAAGAACCTCATCAATCTGAGAAGCGCTCAAACGCGCATCCTCCAATGCCTTACGGCAAGGAATGATAGTTCTCTGGAAGAGATCGTCGCAAAGCTGCTCGAATTTGGCTCTTGTCAATGTCTTTACGAGGTGTTTAGGAACGCCGTCTACAGGCATGATGTAAGGCAAGTTAATCTCTGTAGAGGTCTGGTTAGAAAGCTCGATCTTAGCTTTCTCGGCAGCATCCTTAAGTCTCTGGAGAGCCATAGGATCTTTCTTCAAATCTGCGCCGCCGTTCTCTGCAGCGAATTCCTGTGCAAGCCAATCGATAACCTTCTGGTCGAAGTCATCACCACCGAGGTGAGTATCACCATTAGTAGACTTAACCTCGAACACGCCGTCACCAAGTTCCATGATAGAAATATCGAATGTACCGCCACCGAGGTCGAACACTGCGACTTTCATGTTCTTGTTCTTCTTGTCCAGACCATAAGCAAGGGCAGCTGCGGTAGGCTCGTTGATAATACGCTTAACATCGAGACCTGCGATTTTGCCGGCTTCCTTGGTAGCCTGACGCTGTGAATCTGAGAAGTATGCAGGGACTGTAATAACGGCCTCTGTTACAGGCTGTCTGAGGTAATCCTCTGCGGTCTTCTTCATCTTCTGAAGAATCATGGCTGAAATTTCCTGTGGTGAATACTGACGTCCCTCGATATCCACACGCGGAGTATTGTTCTCGCCCCTTACTACAGCGTAAGGAACTCTTTCTATCTCTTTAGTTACCTGATCATAAGTCTCACCCATGAATCTCTTGATAGAGAATACGGTGTTCTTAGGATTGGTGATAGCCTGACGTTTAGCTGGGCTACCTACTTTTCTTTCACCGCCGTCGGTGAATGCAACTACTGAAGGGGTTGTTCTCTGACCTTCGTTGTTGATTATGACTGTAGGCTGGTTACCTTCCATAACTGCTACGCAGCTGTTGGTCGTACCCAAGTCGATTCCAATAATTTTTCCCATAATATTTATCTCCTATTTTTTAATCTTGTTATCCGGATCCGGAACCATTCCGAATCCGGCCGCAGACCTGAAGTCTGACAGCGACTAACCTTTTATCCAATGCCGTGCCAATTCCAAACGTCAGCTGAATTTCTGCCAGTTTGTCATGACTGAACCCCGCAGCAAACGACACTGTCAGTATTTTTCGTCAGTGTGCCAGGACACTTGCATCTGTTTCACTCCGCCAGGTTGTCCGACTTTTAAGACGGCCAGACGCCGACGTGACTATTGGTATTGTCGAGTTTATCAGTTATATTTGCGAAAAGTAACGTTATAACGTCAGTTTATGAGGATGAGATTATATCACGGGTCTGTCAATATGATAGAGAAACCGGAATTTCTTCCGGAGTATAAGAATGCTGATGTTATCCAGGGCTACAGAGCCGATGATTCATACTTTTCATTTGCCTCGGCCTTTTTGAACAATACGATTACTCTGGAACAACTAGGGAAAGCCATGAAGTTGGGGAAACTTGGAGAGCAAGTGGTTCTTAAAAGCAAGAGGTCCTTCGCACAACTCAAGTATTCACGAGCGATTCTTGCTGATAATCAGATATATTATCCTAAAAAAGCAGCCAGAGACAGGTCTGCCCGTGAGTCCTTTAGGGAAGAAAGAATGAATACTGTACTGGAAGGTATATATGTTATAGATATAGTCAGAAATAATTGGAAAAACGATGATCCGCGCTTACGATAAAATATATCTGGAAGATGCTATGCGAAATCTGGCCGTTGCTCTTGATTACGGAGCAGCAGCATGTATTGGCGGTATCGCAGAGTTTTATGACAGGATGCTTGTCGGGGATGTTATACCTCATTTTGAAAAGGGTAATCCGAAATATCTCGTCGGTATGTCCGGCATTGACTTGGCCAAAAGGATTATCGAAGGTACAGGCGGCAGTTTCGAAGAATTCGACTATGTCCTGGACGACCGTTCTGTTGAGTTCTGGGCCGGCTGGGTACTTGCTTATCTTCAATGGTATACTGGTATGTCGTTTGTGTCAATGACGAGGAAAGGCCTTAATATCCAAATGGTTATGAAAATGTATCCTGCTTTCCATGAGGCTGATGTCAGCAAGTTCGTAGATTCTGCATTAAGAATTATGGCTAATTCGGAAACGGGGATATCTGCTTTGAAGCGTCAACGCAAGTCTGCCGGATATACTCAACAGGAACTTTCCGAACGATCAGGAGTCTCATTGAGAATGATCCGCGCCTACGAACAGAATAAACAGGATATTTCTAAGGCGGAATCTGCTGCCGTGTTTAATCTTGCGTCTGTCCTGGGCTGTTCACCATATACATTATTAAGATAATATAGTAATCCTTAAAAAATTGCTATAGAGTCTCGTGAATATTTCACGTTTTTCCCAGATATAGTTAATTATTGCAAATATATGTCAAACTACCTGGCGGGTTACTAATATGTGTTGCTACGTTAT
>OIXA01005718.1_pt1 | contig 10905 bp, 8 predicted proteins | sample 1587721 | NCBI WGS metagenome assembly OIXA01 (sample SAMEA3888900, study PRJEB22519) | human gut metagenome | biome: human gut; feature: human-associated habitat; material: faeces | place: Denmark | collected 2013 | reverse complement strand
TTCTTCTTGTTCTTCATCGTGTTGTAGTTTCTCTGCTTGCACTCATTGCATCTCAGGGTGATCTTCACGCGCATTAACGGCACCTCCTTATTAGATTAGGTCCGAGGACCCTTTGCCTCCCTGCCGGATGCCGGCTCCCTGCGCGCCCGAAGCGAAAAGCGCGCAAAAAGAAAGCACCCACTCACAGGTAATGCCCAGTATAGCACGGTTTTTGGCAGAGGTCAACTGATTTTTTGGAAAAAATACAGCTTTTTCGGGGGTTTTCCGACTTTTCCGGTTGCAGGCGGCGTTCTTTTTGTGTATGATAATGCCACTGAACGGAAAGCGCAGGTGCATTACCTATGAAAATCATGGCTATCGACTACGGCGACGCCCACACCGGCATCGCCATTTCGGACTATACCGAGACGCTGGCGGGGCACTCCGAGGTGCTCCACAGCCGGAAGCAGGAGGAGGTACTGGCGGGTATCCGGCGGCTCATCGCAGAGCACGACGTGAAGCTGCTGGTGCTGGGCTATCCCCGCAACATGGACGGCAGCGAGGGGCCCCGGGCGGAGAAGTGCGCCGCCTTCGGGGAGCTGTTGCGGCAGGAGACGGGGCTGGAGGTCATCCTCTGGGACGAGCGGCGCACCACCATCGACGCCCACAATATCCTGTTCCAGAACGGTCAAAATGCCAAAAAGCGGAAAAAGACCGTGGATGCGGTGGCGGCGGCGCTGATGCTGGAGGGTTATCTCACCCGCCGCAGGCTGGAGGCGCAGAAATGAGCCGGGATGTCATCATCATCGGCGGCGGCGCCAGCGGTATGATGGCGGCGCTGGCCGCCGCGGAAAACGGCTGCCGCGTCACGCTGCTGGAGCGGCAGAGCCGGGTGGGACGCAAGCTGCTGGCCACCGGCAACGGGCGGTGCAACCTGACGAACCACAACGTCTCCCCCGCCCGCTATCACGGCGGCGACGGATTCTGCGCCTACGCGCTGGACGCCTTCGACGTGGGGGCTACGCTGCAATTTTTCGCCTCGCTGGGGCTTCTGACGGTCGCCGAGGACAGCGGACGCGTCTATCCCATGAGCAACATGGCGGGCAGCGTGCTGGATGTGTTGCGCTACGCACTGGAGCGTCCCGGCATTGAGGTCGTCACCGGTCAGGCGGTCTCCTCCGTGAAAAAGACGTCCGCCGGCTTCACCGTGCGGACGGAAACGGACACATTCTCTGCCGAAAAGCTCATTCTGGCAGCCGGCGGCTGCGCCGGCAGCAAGGTAGGCGGCATCATGGACGGCTATCAGCTGGCCAAGAGTCTGGGACACCACAGGACGCAGCTCTACCCCTCCCTCGTCCAGCTGAAGACCGACCCCGCCTACCCCCGCGCGCTGAAGGGCATCAAGGCCGAGTGCGGCATTGCCATCCGGCGAGGCAATGCGTCGGTGGCAGAGAACCGCGGCGAGGTGCTGTTCACCGAGTACGGCGTCAGCGGCCCTGCCATCTTCGACCTCTCCCGCGCCGTGTCCACCGGCGGTGAGGGGCTGACCTGCGTGCTGAACTTCTTCCCCGACTGGGATCTCGAGGAAGTGCTGCACTGGCTGCACCTGCGGCGGCAGACCATGGCCGCCCATGAGGCGTCCACCCTGCTGGTAGGCTCCTGCCACACCCGGCTGGGGCAGATGCTCTGTAAGGCCGCCGGCTTCACCAATCAGCCGGCCGCCTCCCTTACTGACGATGACCTGCGCCGCATCGCCGCACAGGCCACAGGCTTTACCCTGCCCATCACCGGCACCTGCGGCTTCGATCAGGCGCAGGTAACGGCGGGCGGCTTACAGACCGGCGAGTTCGACCCCCGGACCATGCAGAGCCGTCTGGTACCGGGGCTGTACGCCTGTGGCGAGGTACTGGATGTGGACGGTGACTGCGGCGGTTTCAATTTGCAGTGGGCGTGGTCCTCCGGCTGGCTGGCCGGGCAGCTCCGATAAAAAAGAAAACGAACCGACCCCTATTTCCGGCGGCAGCCGCCGGAAATAGGGGTTTTTGCCGTTTTTGGCAAAAGGCCGCCTCCGACCATTTCCGCCGGAAACGGATGCTATAATCCTCCGCGAAAGGCAAGAGGCTTGCCGCACTGACGCAGGACAGGAGGACGGAGCGATGAACAGGTACGGAAGGACAGGACTGCGGGTACTGGGCGGCCTGCTGGCGCTGGTGCTGGCGGCCACGCTGCTGCCCGCCGCAGTATACGCCGCAGGCGGCGCGTATCAGGTGGACGAGGACAGCGTCTATATGAACATGGAGGACAGCCGCCCTGCGGCCTTGGCGGCGCAGGTATCCAGAGCCCCGGCGGACAACGTGACCATGCAGCTGTTCAACTACACGGGGGCCATCAACGGACAGGGACCGCTGGAGTTCTATCACAGCTGGGGCGCCTCGGTGGACGGAGACGCCAGCGGAAGCGGAGCGCGGCCCAGCATGTCCCCCACGCTGGAGGACAACAAGTGGCCCTACGTCACCGGCATCCCCGGCAGTAAAGCCAGCGGCAGTCTGGGCTATCTGTTCAGCGACAGCACCGTCCCCGGCAAGACCGTCTATTCCGTGGGGCGCGGCGGCAGCACGGGGCTGTTCCAGCGGGACAGCAAGGGCTATCTCTACTATGATTCTCTGCGGAATGCCGCCAGCTATGACGCGGCCAGCGGGCGGTTCCAGCTGTACGACGGCATCGTGCGGCCCTGGTACACCGGCTATGTGGAGCCTGACGGCAAGACAGTATTCGACGACAGGACGATCGCTTTTAACGGAAACTTCCTGCCGTTCAACGATCTGACCGGCGCCACAGAGACCCCCAGGGGCAGGAGTCCCGCCGCCTACCGCCTGCCGGACGGCAAGGTGGACCTGTGGTTCGGCATGTCCATGTCCTTTGACTTCTACATGCCCGCCGATGGAAAGATCAACGGCGAGGACATGATCTTCCAGTTTCTGGGGGACGACGACGTGTTCGTCTACATCGACGGCGTGCTGGTGCTGGACATTGGCGGCACCCACGGTGCCAACAGCGGCTCCATCAACTTTGCTACCGGTGATGTGACCCATCCCAGAGAGGGGGTATCCGGCGCGGCGGAGGCCGATGACTACGTCACCACTACGCTGGCGAAAAAGTTCCAGACCGCCGGTGTGACCGGCAGCTTTGACGGCAGCACCTTTGGGGACTACACCAAGCACACGCTGCAGTTCTTCTATCTGGAGCGGGGCGGCAATGTGTCCTACTGCTATCTGCGGTTCAACACGCCTACCCTGCCCAACAACTCCCTGACCGTGGCCAAGGAGCTGTCCGGCGGCGAGCAGGAGCTGAACCGCTATCTCGCCGGTGCCATGGACTATCGGTTCCGCGTGCTGCGGCCGGACGGCAGCCTGTACGTGCCGGAGGGCACGGCGTATCAGCTGCTGGAGAACAGCACCGCTGTGGGCAGCGGCGCCGTGGGGGCAGGCGGGTACTTCACCCTGAAGGCGGGGCAGATGGCCCAGTTCACCGACATGCTGACGCTGGGCGGCGGGAGCTATGACTATCTGGTGGAGGAGACCATGCCGGACCGGCTGACGGGACAGTACCGGCAGGTGCAGTACACCGTGGGCAGCGGCACCGGCACCACCGTCAGCCCCACGGCGGAGGAGGATTTCACCGGCTTCCGCACCGATACCCTCACCGCCGCGGCCACCCAGCTGGTGACGTACCGCAACGTGGTGGATACCAGCGCTCTGGGCGAGCTGCGGGTGACGAAACAGGTGGCGGAGGGCTCCGACGCCGCGGCGGGGCGGGCGTTCGACATTGGCGTGGCTCTGGGCGGCGAGGCGGTACCGGCGGGCACGCCCTACACGGTGAACGGTGAGGGGCGGACGGTGGAGACGGCGGGCATCGTGCCCCTGGCCCATGGAGAGACAGCGGTGTTCACCGGACTGCTGGCGGGCACGGCCTACGCCGTGACGGAGACGCCGCCGGAGGGCTGGCGCGCCGCTTTTGACGCCGCCGTCACGGCGGAGGGCGTCACCTCCCCCACAAGCGCCGACGGTGAGGTGCCGGTGGGCGGCAGCGTGGCCGTCACCGTCACCAACGCCACCTATGACTACGCCATCTCCCTGCCGCTGACCAAGACGCTGCTGGGCGCGGCGGCAGGCCAGCGCCAGACGTTCCGGTTCCTGCTGGAGGAGACGGACGCGGAGGGAAATGTGCTGCGGCAGGTCCACGAAACGGGCATCACCGTCACCGGTGAGGAAGCTGCCGATGGGCGGCTGGTCATCGGTCTGGCCGCCGGCGACACCGCGCCCCGCTGCTACCGCATCCGCGAGGCGGAGGCCGACGGCTTCTGGTGCGGCGGCGAGATGTACCGTGTGGCGGTGCTGCCCAACGGTGTGGATGACGCGGTGCGTATCACCGTCAACGGCAGCGTATGGGACGGCGGTGCGCTGGCCTTTGTAAACCGCACTTCCCGGAGTCTGACCGTCCGCAAGACGGTGGAGGGCGAGATGGGCGACCGGTCGAAGGCATTCCCCTTTACGGCGGTGCTGACGGTGGACGGTCAGGCCGTTCCCTTCCCGGCCGGCGAGGGCTACACCGTGTCCGGCGGGCAGGCGGTCTTTGCCCTGCGCCACGGGGAGAGCCTGACCTTCACCGGACTGCCTTACGGCGGGGTCGTGACGGTGACGGAGACGGAGCACGCCGGTTACACTGTCACCAACAGCGGCCGCAGCGGCGACAGCGGTGCGGTGACGCTGGGGGACGGCGGGGAGCTGGTGTTCGTCAACACGAAGCAGGCCGTCCCCGATCTGGGCGTAGCCGGAGGCACCCTGCTGCCGGCAGGAGCGCTGGTATGCTGCGGCGGCGGGCTGCTGCTGTGGAGTCGGAAGCGCCGCGCCTGACCCTTTTTTGTGCTGCGCCGCATGTGCGGTCTTGATACAGCAGAACACATTATATTGCAAGGAGGACTACGTATGAAAAAATGCTTTGCACTGCTCCTGACGCTGCTTCTGGCGTTGGGACTGACCGCCACGGCCTTTGCTGTGGAGGGGGAGACGCCCACGAGACCCAGCATCACAGTGGACGGCCAGACCTACGAGGACATCACCGAGGTACCCATCACCAAGCTCTATCAGCTGGCGAACGACGGGACCGTCAGTCCCGCCGAGACGTTCCGCTTCTCCATCGCGGCGGACAGCGTGACGGACTCTGCCATCACCGCTGCGGCGGATATGCCTGTCTTTACGCCCAGCACCTTTGACATCGCCTTCAGTGAGGGCGCCGCCACGGCGGCCGGTGCGTCCAGCAGCTTCGCGCTGCCCCTGCCGGAGTTCTCCAGCGTGGGCATCTATACCTATAAGATCACTGAGAGCGCGGGCAGCACCGCCGGTGTCACCTACAACGGTCAGGCGCTGTATCTGAAGATCACGGTGCTGCAGCCGGAGGGGGAGGGCAAGGTCCGCGTGGCCGCCGTCCATCTGGGCAGTGCGGATGGCAGCAAGCAGGATAACATCCTCAACACCTATTCCGCCGGTACGCTGAACGTGACCAAGACCGTTGCCGGTCTGCTGGGCGACCGTGACAAGGACTTCCGGTTTCACGTGACCCTGACCAGGCAGTCTGGCTATGACATGAACAGCACCATCGGCTTCTCTGTGGCCGGTGTGGATCAGAGCTTCACCCCCGTGTGGGATGACAACGGCCAGTGTACTGTGGACTTCACCCTGAAGCACGGGCAGACCGCCAGCCTGACCAACCTGCCCTACGGCATGGGCTACACCGTCACCGAGGATGACTACACCGGCGAGGGCTACACCACCGCCGTTACCGGCGACAGCGGCACCATCGAAGCTGCCGCCGCCACGGCGGAGTTCACCAACACCAAGGGCGGCAGCATCGACAACGGCGTGCTGCTGGACAGCGCTCCCTACGCGGTGCTGCTGACCATGGCGGTGGCAGGCGGCGCAGCGATGTTCCTGCGTCGGCGCAGCCAGAGGAGCTGACGGCGGTATGACGAGAAGGATACCGGCCGCAGCGGCGCTGCTGGCCCTGCTGACTGCGCTGTGCGTCGTCACCGCCATGGCCGCCGGCGCAGCGGTAGAGCTGCCGGTGCGCGTGACGGTCAGCGGCGATGCGCCTGACGTACCGGAGGTGTTCACCCTGACACTGCGGGCGGCATCCGACGGCGCGCCCCTGCCGGAGGGGAGCCGTAACGGCGCGTATACCTGCGCCGTCTCCGGCGGCGGCAGCGCGGTGCTGACCATCCCCTGCACCCGGGAGGGTCGGCATGTATACACGCTGCGGCAGGAGGCGGGGCAGCGCCACAGCGGGCAGTACGATGACCGTGTGTACTACATCGCCATCACGGTGACGCCGGAGGGCCGCACTGTGGCGGTGTACGGTGATGCCGACATGCAGGGCGGCAAGTACGACGTGCTGGAGTTCCGCAACCGCTATCACGGTGGGCACAGCCCCGGCGATGCGCCTACCGTCTCCCCCAAGACGGGGGACGGCGGGATGGCGGTGTACGCCGCGCTGGCGCTGGTCAGCGCGGCGGGCATGGCCGTCACCGCGGGGCAGAAGCGGGATTTCTGAGAACAGAGGCGGAGGCGTGAAAAGCGTCTCCGCCTCTGTTTCATCTTAATGGATTCTTAATCCGGCGGTTCCTTGTTTCTTAATGGCTTTTTCTCTACCATAGGAGACACAGAGAAAGAAAGGAAGTGTCTCTCATGGAAACTGCTCTGCGGACCGTGAACGCGCTGATCTCGGCGCTGTTTTTTATCTGCTATGCCTATCAATTCCTCTACATACCGCTGGTGCTGGCCAAAAAGCAGCGCCCCCTTCCCTGCCCTCCCTCGCCCCACCGCTATGCTGTGCTCATCGCGGCGCGGAACGAGGCTGCCGTCATTGGCGGTCTTCTGGACAGTCTGCGGCAGCAGACGTATGATCCCGCGCTGCTCACGGTGTTCGTGGTGGCGGACAACTGCACCGACGGCACCGCCGACATCGCACGACGCCGCGGCGCCGTGGTGTATGAGCGGTTCAATCACATCAACGTGGGCAAGGGCTACGCCCTGGACTTTCTGACTCAGCACATCAAGGCCGACTATCCCGACGGCTTCGACGGCTATTTCGTGTTCGACGCGGACAATGTGCTGTCGCCGGACTACATCGAGAGGATGAACGCCGTGTTCTCCGGCGGGTACGAGATCGTCACCAGCTACCGCAACAGCAAGAACTATGCCGACAACTGGATCAGCGCCGGCTACGCCCTGTGGTTCCTGCGGGAGAGCCGCTACCTCAATGGCGCACGCATGCGGCTGGGCACCAGCGCCGCCGTGGGTGGGACAGGCTTCCTGTTCTCCCAGCGTATTCTGGACAAAACCAACGGCTGGCAGTTCTACCTGCTGACGGAGGACATTGAGTTCTCTGTCCGTCACATCACTGACGGCGAGATCATCGCCATCTGCGAGGACGCGGTGCTCTACGACGAGCAGCCCACGGATTTCCGCCAGTCCTGCCGCCAGCGGCTGCGCTGGGCCAAGGGCTACATCCAGGTGTTCCAGAAGTACGGCGGCAAGCTGCTGAAGGGCGCAGCCCGGGGCAGTTGGAGCTGCTTCGATATGGCCATGGCCATCATGCCCGCCTTTGTGCTGACGTGCGTCAGCATCCTGGCCAATGTGACGCTGGCGGGCATCGGTCTGGCCGAGGGCGCAGGACTGTGGTTCGCCATGCGGTCCCTGCTGGAGTGCCTGGGCGGCATCTATCTGACGCTGCTGGCCATCGGCGCCGTCACCACTGCCACCGAGTGGGACCGCATCCAGGCTCCCGCCTGGCAGAAAGTGATGTACACATTCAGCTTCCCCCTGTTCATGTTCACCTATATCCCCATCTCCTTTGCGGCGCTGTTCATGAAGGTGGAGTGGAAGCCCATCCGCCACGGCGCGGCGGCACGCCTGCCGGCAAACTTAATGAAAAACTAAACTTCCCCTATTGTGCCGCGCCTCATTTTCCCGTATGATAAACGGAGTATGAAAAGGAGGCGCGGCACATGTATACCATTCTTGTCTATGACGATGAGCAGGATATTGTTTCAGCACTGGAGATCTATCTGACGGCGGAGGGCTATCGCGTGCTGAAGGCCTACAACGGGAAAGAAGCGCTGGCTGTGGCTGCCCGGGAGGAGGTGCATCTCATCCTGATGGACATCATGATGCCGGTGATGGACGGGCTCACCGCCATGGCGCAGCTGCGCCAGACCAGCAACGTGCCGGTGATCCTGCTGACGGCCAAGAGCGAGGACACCGACAAGGTGCTGGGTCTCAACGTGGGGGCGGATGACTACATCACCAAGCCCTTCAACCCCGTGGAGCTGCTGGCCCGTGTGCGGTCCCAGCTGCGGCGCTATCTCCAGCTGGGCGGCGGTACGGTGCAGCCCAGCACGCTGGTCATCGGCGGTATCCGGCTGGACGACAATGCCAAGGCCGTGACCGTAGACGGTGAAAACGCCGCACTGACCCCCAAGGAGTACGACATTCTGCGCTTTCTCATGAAGAACGCGGGCACCGTGTTCTCCCCCAGCGAGATTTACCGCCGTGTGTGGGACGACGTGCCCCTCAACGCCGCCGGCGCCATCGCCGTCCACATCCGGCACCTGCGGGAGAAGATCGAGATCAACCCCTCAGAGCCGCGGTACATCAAGGTAGTCTGGGGAAAAGGCTATAAAATGGAGGGCGGTATCAAGTGAGAAAATGGCTGGACAAGGCCTGGGCCAAGGCCGCTGCCTTCGTGCTGACGCTGGTGTTGGGCGGTCTGACCGTGCTGGGCGGCATCGGCATTGGTATACTGGTCAGCTACAACGTCTTTCTGGACGACGGCGCATACCTGCGGCAGACCCTGTATCAGGAGCAGTGCTATGACAGTCTCAGCATGGCCAACGACTATCTCTGCGCCCAGCTGGACAGCGTAGGGCTGCTGGACAAGTCGTACTACTTCGTCAACACGGACGCGGCCGACTCCGCCGAATATAACCCGGAAGCCGCCCAGCAGCTTTTGTCGGAGCTGCCCCGGCTGTTTGCCGATGCATTCTCCCGGGAGCTCTCCTCCTGCCAGCTTGTCGTATCCGACCCGGACACTGGCGAGACATATCTGGCCAACTTTGATCTGACGGAGAGCGACAAGCTGCTGTATGACACGCAGGAGCTGTATGTCTACCACCTGTCGGAAAGCACGGGTCTTACCTCCATTCAGGTCGCCATCACTGCTACCTTGCTGGAGAAAAGCGGTCAAGCCCCCAGCTACTCCTATCTGGTCTGCTCGTGGCTGCTGACGCATACCGGTCTGACCATTTTTCTCACGGTGCTGTGCGGCCTGCTGACGCTGTTCTGCTTCGGCTTCTCCATGGCTTCCGCCGGGCACTGGCATGGCCGCGAGGATATCCACCTGACGTGGCTGGACAAGATCCCCGCCGACGTGTTCGCGCTGGCGCTGCTAAGCGCCTTCTTCATCGGATGGGACGCCTTCTATTCAGAATGGGGGCGGGTTCTTTTCTGTGCAGCGCTGATACCGGTCATGCTGCTGTTCCTATGCGTCTTTGCCGCCCAGTGTAAGGCCGGCACCGTCATCCGCGGCTCCCTGACCGCCCGGGTGCTGCGGCTGCTGTGGCGCATCCTGCGAGGCGTGACTCTGTGGCTGTGGCGCATCGTTACCGGCATCCCGCTGGTGTGGAAAACGGCGCTGGTGGGGCTGGGTCTGGCGCTGCTGGAGATCGGACTGTATCAGATGAATTACTACGGAGAGTATTTTCTGGTGCTGAAGCTCGTAGAGCTGCTGGCGGTGCTGGCCATCGCCCTGAACCTGCGGACGCTGGAGAAAAACGGCAAGCAGCTGTCGGAGGGCGACCTGTCCACGCCGGTGGACACCAAGCGGCTGTTCGGCGCCTTCCGGCGGTACGGACAGGCCATGAACCGGCTGCAAAGCGGCATGGAGAGCGCCGTGCAGGAGCAGATGCGCGCCGAGCGGATGAAAACGGAGCTGATCACCAACGTGTCCCACGATATCAAGACGCCGTTGACCTCCATTGTCAACTACGTGGATCTGCTGAAGAAGGAGGACATCCCCTCCCCCGCCGCCCAGCAGTACATTGCGGTGCTGGACCGGCAGAGCAAGCGACTGAAGAAGCTGACGGAGGATCTGGTGGAGGCGTCCAAGGCGTCCTCCGGCGCGCTGCCGGTGGACGTGCAGCCCATAGATGTGAGCGTGCTGTTCAGCCAGATCGCCGGCGAGTATCAGGATCGGCTGGCGGACTGCCATCTGACGCTGGTGACCCAGTCGCCGGAGGGGCAGCCCGTGGTGGCCGCCGACAGCAAGCTGCTCAGCCGCGTCATGGACAATCTGGTATCCAACATCTGCAAATACGCCATGCCGGAGACCCGCGTCTACGTGTCCGGCGTGGTGTCCGACGGGCAGATGACCCTGAGCTTCAAGAATGTGTCACGGGCAGAGTTGAACATCTCCCCCGACGAGCTGATGGAGCGCTTTGTGCGCGGGGACGCCTCCCGCCACACGGAGGGCAGCGGGCTGGGGCTTTCCATCGTGCGAAGCCTTGTGCAGCTGATGGGCGGCACGTTCCGGCTGTCCATCGACGCAGATCTGTTCCGAGCAGATGTAACGCTGCCGCTGGTCCAGCAGGACTAACAGTGAGAGAACGATGCAAAAAAGCAGCAGAAAGCGGGCAGAAAATCGCCCGCTTCCTGTTGCTTTTTTCCGCGCGGCATGGTAGGATGGGAGAAATGTAAAATGACCACAGACAGAAAATCCTTGTTTTTCCTCTCCGCCGTGGTATCATGGCAGAAATTGAATATCCGGGTGTAGCGAAGTTGGTATCGCGCCTGGTTTGGGAGTGCCGTGGCGGTA
>OIXA01005712.1_pt1 | contig 10917 bp, 9 predicted proteins | sample 1587721 | NCBI WGS metagenome assembly OIXA01 (sample SAMEA3888900, study PRJEB22519) | human gut metagenome | biome: human gut; feature: human-associated habitat; material: faeces | place: Denmark | collected 2013 | reverse complement strand
TACTAATCCTAACATTACTGCTACATATTTTTTCTTCATAAAAAAGTTCCACCTTTCTATACTGTACTGCGGTTCTGATCCGCTTTGTTATCTCGTTTCGATAAGTACACTATACAGGTGGAACTTTAATTTTACTTTAAAGTAACTGTGAAGATTAGGTGTATTCTGTTTTCAGTATTTCTTTTTTATCTGTAATATTGTCTGCCGTCCAGTCCAACAAGAATGAGCTCCACTCCCTCAATGATCATAAAGCCTCCTACAAGCACACCCATGGAAAGGATCGTGATCATCGGCCGGAAGATCAGAAGGATTCCAACGAGCAGACCAAGGATATTCAGAATCAGTGAAATCGTATAATAAGTCATTCCGTAATGCATCTTCATATACTGCAGATGGGAAAGTCTGGAAATACAATGCGCAATAATCCAGATTGGAAGAATCATTGCAAGCGCCCAGTTTCCTGCTTCCGGATGTGCCGTGAGCATAAATCCGGCCATCACACTCAGGATTCCTGTGACAAGTGAAACTATCGGTCCAAACCCGGTAAAGTGTTCCATTTTGACATACAGAACAATATCCCCAATTCCGCTTAAGATTGCAAGCACACCACACAGAATCACGATCCAGGTAAGTACCCCTACCGGCTGACGCATGATCACAACACCAAATATGATCAGAATGATACCCACGATTAATTCAAACCATCCAATATCAGATTGTCTGTTCATCTGCATCCGCCTCCTTCTTCTCAGCTCCTGATTCTATTTTCGTTTCTGTATTTGTCTCATTTTTTGCCTCACCATTCAGGATTGCCATAAATTCATCTCCTGTGATCGTCTCTTTTTCATAGAGATAATTGGATAACTCATCCAGTTTCTGACGGTTATCAAGAAGAATTTTTTTCGCTTTCTCATGCTCTCTCTTAACCAGTTCCACAACCTTACGGTCAATCTCATTCTGCGTATCCGCAGAGCATGCCAGGGATGCGTCACCGCCAAGATACTGATTTGTCACGGTTTCCATAGCCACCATATCAAAGTCATCACTCATACCATAGCGGGTGATCATGGCCCGGGCAATCTTGGTTGCCTGTTCAATGTCATTGGATGCACCGGTCGTTATCTCACCAAATACCACTTCCTCCGCAGCACGGCCACCGGTAAATGTTGCAATCTTATTCTCCAGTTCCTGCTTTGTCAGAAGATATTTGTCTCCCTGCTCTACCTGCATGGTATAACCAAGCGCGCCGGAAGTTCTTGGAATGATCGTAATCTTCTGAACCGGTGCAGAATGTGTCTGCATTGCTGCTACAAGAGCGTGTCCAATCTCATGATATGCAACTACCTTTTTCTCCTGATCTGAAAGTACCGCATTTTTCTTCTGATATCCTGCAATAACAACTTCAATGCTTTCTTCCAGATCTGCTTCTGTGACTACTTCACGATTATCACGAACAGCACGAAGAGCCGCCTCATTTACAATATTGGCAAGCTCTGCACCGGAAGCTCCTGAGGCCATTCTTGCGATCGTATGGAAATCCACATCGTCAGAAAGCTGAACTTTTTTTGCATGTACTTTAAGGATTGCTTCACGACCTTCAAGATCCGGAAGTTCTACAGGTACACGGCGGTCAAAACGGCCCGGACGGGTCAGTGCCGGGTCAAGAGATTCCGGACGGTTGGTTGCTGCCAGAATAATAACACCGTTATTTCCCTCAAAACCATCCATCTCCGTAAGCAACTGGTTCAGGGTCTGCTCACGTTCATCGTTTCCACCTGCCATCTGTCCGTCACGTTTCTTACCAATGGCATCGATCTCATCAATGAATACGATACAAGGTGCTTTTTCCTTTGCCTGTTTAAAGAGGTCACGAACTTTGGATGCGCCCATACCAACAAACATTTCCACAAATTCAGAACCGGACATCGAGAAGAACGGTACATTGGATTCTCCGGCTACTGCTTTTGCCAGCATGGTTTTACCGGTACCTGGAGGGCCGACAAGCAGAACACCTTTCGGCATGGAAGCTCCCACCTTGGTGTATTTCTCCGGATTATGCAGATAATCAACGATTTCCTGCAGATTTTCTTTTGCTTCTTCTTCACCGGCTACATCACTGAAGCGGATACCTTCGGTTGACGGTACATAAACTTTGGCATTGCTTTTTCCCATTCCAAATGCCATGGAATTCTTACCGCCCATCTGATTCATCATTTTGCGGCTCAGGTACTGTCCCAGGGCGATAAAGATGATCAGAGGAAGTACTCCTGTCAGCAGAAAGCCTGCAACCGGTGACAGTTGCTGATCGATCTCTTTTGAGAATTTTGCACCAGCCTTGTAAAGACGTTCTGTCAAAGTCGGGTCTTCCATCACGCCTGTTTTATAGATGGTATTTTTATCATCTTTATCTGTAAAAAGGATCTGATTATCCTCAATCTGGACATCATCAATCTTTTTATCTTCGATCTTCGACATAAAAGTTCCATAATCGACTTCTTTGACCATTGTTTTTGTGAGCATCGGGGTTACAAGCACATTAAAAACAATTATGATCAGAAGCACGATTCCATAATAATAAAGTAACGGCTTCTTTGGCGATTTTACTTCTTTCATTCGTGTCTCCTCCGATTTTTCTTCTTTTTATATATTATAATTCCAGTTTCTGTCCTTTTGTATAGACAAAAAAAGAAAAGTGTTCGGTTTTTCCACACTTTTCCTTTTCTGTCCCAGATATTTTTCTTTTCCTGCGCGCCTTTTTCTATATAATGTAGGAAAAGTGAAAGAAGTGAGTCGCGTGATATTTCAATTCAGAACTTACGAAAACGGGCGTATCTTGTTTCGAGGAGTTCTTCCTCGGAAAGAGATGTATATTTTTGAAGGAAAGTACAGATTTTATCGTTCAGGCGTTCAGCCACCTGCCACATACTTTCCGGTGTCAGATTCTCCGGTTCAGGAATCACCTGCTCAATGATTCCTTTCTCATACAGATCCGATGCTGTCAGTTTCATGACCGCGGCAGCTTCTTTTGCCTTAGTACTGTCCTTCCAGAGAATACTTGCAAATCCTTCCGGTGAAAGAATAGAATATATGGAATTCTCCAACATCCATACCTGATCACCTGCTGCCAGGGCAAGTGCCCCACCGCTTCCACCTTCTCCTGTCACAATAGACAGAACCGGTGTTTTCAGTCCGGCAAGCTCCCAGAGATTACGGGCAATAGCCTCGCCCTGTCCTCGTTCCTCTGCCTCGATACCACAGAAAGCTCCCGGCGTATCCACAAAACAGATTACCGGACGATGAAACTTTTCTGCCTGCTTCATCAGGCGCAGCGCCTTGCGATATCCTTCCGGCATCGGCATGCCGAAATTGTGTGCAATGTTTTCTTTGGTGTTGGTTCCTTTTTCCTGCACGATAACAGTGACCGGTTTTCCATGAAATTTTGCGATTCCACCGATGATTGCCTTATCATCTCCGTAATTTCGGTCTCCATGAAATTCCATAAAATCCGTAAAAAGTGCTTCTATATAATCACTGCCGGATGGACGATCAATCTTGCGTGAGATCTGTACACGATCCCAGGCTGTGAGGTAAGGGTTGATGCCAGCTGGATTAGAATCTCCTCTATCCGAATCACACTTGTCATTTGTCAGATTTTCAGAATCTGATCCCGGATGATCCGCGTGATGTAATTCAGCTGCATCCGTTCTGATCCTGTTTTCTGTTTTCCAGGATACCGCATGTATCTCCAAGATCTTACCAAGTGTTTCCTTCAGATTCTCACGCCTTACAATATCATCTACAAAACCATGCTCAACCAGAAATTCTGCTCTCTGAAATCCTTTCGGCAGTTTCTGACGAAGAGTCTGCTCAATGACACGCGGGCCTGCGAAACCGATCAGTGCACCTGGTTCCGCCAGAATGATATCCCCCAGCATCGCAAAACTTGCCGTCACGCCGCCTGTCGTAGGTTCTGTCAAAACACTTACATAAAGCAGTCCGGCCTTGCTGTGACGTTCCAGCGCCGCGGAAGTTTTTGCCATCTGCATCAGAGATGTGATTCCTTCCTGCATTCTGGCACCACCAGAACAGGCAAAAATGATAACGGGAAGTTTTTCCTCCGTTGCACGTTCTACTGCTCTGGTGATTTTTTCGCCAACTGCCCAGCCCATGCTTGCCATCAGGAATCTTCCATCGCAGACTGCGATCACAGTATCTCTGCCATTTATTTTGCCTTTGCCTGTGACAACAGCCTCTTTGAGCCCGGTCTTCTCCTGAAGTGCCTGTACTTTTTCCGGATACCCTTTGTAATTTACAGGATTTCCACCGATCAGATCCTGATTCCATTCCTCAAAAGTTCCCTCATCGATCACCATCTGGATTCTGCGATATGCATGTACACGGAAATATCCTCCGCATTTCGGACAGATATAATATCCCTGTTTTACATCCTCTGCGATGATGGCAGCTCCGCACTTGTTACATTTACGAAGAAGTCCTTCCGGTACCTCCGGCCTGGAAGCACGGACCGCACTATGGCTCTGTATTCTGGAAACAATTCTTGTCTTTTTGAACATGTTATCCAACTTCATGATCGTTCACTCCTGTTAATACCAAAACTATACGTTACTGTTCACTCCATTTACAGTAACACTTTATTTATCTGCTTCCATTCTTTCGATGAATTCTACATCTGTATTTCCTGACTGAAAATCCGGATGATCCAGGATTTCATACTGATAGTCTACATTGGTATCGATTCCCTCTATGATCACTTCACCAAGCGCACTCTGCATCTTACGGATTGCTTCGGTACGGTTCTTCGCCCACACGATCACCTTCGCGATCATGGAATCATAATACGGTGGGATCGTATATCCACTGTACACAGCGGAATCAATACGGATTCCTTTTCCTCCTGGAAAATACATGTCCGTGATCGTTCCTGGTGACGGACGAAAACCTTTGGATGGATTTTCTGCGTTGATCCGGCATTCAATCGCATGCCCTGTCAGCTGAATATCTTCCTGCTTACAGGATAGTGGAAGCCCGGATGCAATGCGGATCTGCTCTTTGACAAGATCCACACCTGTCACCCACTCCGTAACCGGATGCTCCACCTGAATTCGGGTATTCATTTCCATAAAATAAAATCTGCCTTCTTTATCAAGAAGGAATTCAATCGTTCCGGCATTTTCATACCCGGCTGCTTTTGCCGCTTTCACCGCTGCCTCTCCCATTCTGGCACGAAGTTCATCGGAGATCACCTCACATGGGGATTCCTCGATCATCTTCTGATGATTTCTCTGAATGGAACAATCACGTTCCCCCAGGTGAATTACATTACCGAATTTATCTGCCATGATCTGAAATTCAATATGTCTTGGATGACGTACAAAATGCTCCACGTACATCGTAGAATCGCCAAAAGCCATCTGCGTTTCTTTCTGTGCGGTACGGAAACTTTCTTCAAAATCTGCCGGTGTATCAGCAACTCGCATTCCCTTGCCGCCTCCACCAAGAGCAGCTTTGATGATGACCGGATAACCGATCGTTTCGGCTTCCTTCATTCCCTCTTCTACTGTATAGATTGGATTTTTGCCACCAGGAATGATCGGAACCCCTGCATTTGCCATTGTATTTTTTGCCGCCTGCTTGTTTCCAAGACTTGCGATCACAGTTGACGGCGGCCCGATAAATGTAATATTGCACTGTTCACAGAGTTCCGCAAAACGACTGTTTTCGGAAAGGAAACCAAATCCCGGATGAATTGCATCCGCACCTGTAACGATCGTTGCACTGATGATATTTTCCATGCTGAGATAGCTCTCGGATGACGGTGCCGGTCCGATGCAGACTGCCTCATCCGCAAGCTGAGTATGAAGTGCATCTCTGTCTGCCTCTGAATAAACAGCAACCGTCTCTATTCCCATTTCTCTGCATGCGCGGATGATCCGTACTGCAATCTCCCCTCGATTCGCAATCAGCACTTTTTTAATCATAGTGTGTCACCTATCCAATCATAAAAGTCAGTTCTGCATCAACTACCACTTTGCCGTCAACACTTGCAACTGCATGACCGACACCAACCGGTCCTTTGCATTTGATGATCGTTGTTTCCAGACGAAGTTTATCCCCCGGAACAACTTTTCCACGGAATCTGCAGTTCTTGATCCCGCCAAAGTATGCAATCTTGCCTTTGTTTTCTTCCAGGCTTAAGATTGCCACAGCGCCTGTCTGCGCAAGAGCTTCCACCATCAGGACACCCGGCATTACCGGTTCCTGTGGGAAATGTCCTTTAAAAAAGTCCTCACGGAAAGTCACGCATTTATAACCGACGGCAAATTTGCCCGGCTCATAATCCTCGATATAATCCACAAGAAGAAATGGATGTCTGTGAGGAAGAATCTGTTCAATTTCTTTTACCCCTAATTTATTCATAATCTATACTCCTACAATGGAAACTTCGTTTATCCACATTAATTTCTCTGTACATTCGAATGATCCACATTTTTTCAGGTTTATACCCTGAATTTATGCAATCCGGAACAACGGCTGTCCATACTCTACTGCCTGTCCGTTTTCCACATAAATTTCCGCAACTTTACCGTCAAAATCACTTTCAATCTCGTTCATCAGTTTCATTGCTTCCACGATGGCAAGCGTCTGACCTTTTTTGACCTGATCTCCAACAGAAACAAACGGATCTGCGTCCTCGGCAGGTGCTGCATAAAAAGTTCCCACAAGAGGAGATTTTATAAGCATACCCTCTGGTTCACCATCTGCAATATCTTTCTCCATCTTTGCTTCTGATTCCGTGATCTGTCCCAACGGCTGCACTGTTTGGAGTCCCATAACCGGTACATTTGAAGAAGTGCCAGAAACCACAACGGTTTCTTTTTTCTTCTTCAGTCGGATGCGGGTACCATTTTCTTCGTAATCAAAATCTGTCAGTTCAGAATCTGATACTGTTTTTATTAATGTAAGAAGATTTTCAAATTCCATAATTATCAACCCTCATATTTCTTTACAAGAAGTGTCGCATTGTGTCCGCCAAAGCCAAGAGAATTGCTCATTGCATAATGGATCTCTTTTTCTACCGGAGCACCGATCGCATAGTTCAGATCACACTCTTCGTCCGGATCTGTGGTTCCAACTGTCTGGTGGATAAATCCCTCTTCCAGAGATTTAACGCAGGTCACAAATTCCACTCCACCGGCTGCACCAAGAAGATGTCCGATCATGGATTTTGTAGAATTTACAACCAGATTTTTTGCCGCATCTCCAAATGCTTTGTGGATCGCTCTTGTCTCAAACAGGTCATTGTGATGCGTACTCGTTCCATGCGCGTTAATGTATTCTACCTCAGATGGCTGAACACCAGCTTCTTCCATTGCAAGTTCCATTGCTCTGGCTGCGCCTGCTCCGTCCTCAGCCGGAGAAGTGATGTGGAAAGCATCCGCTGTTGCACCGTAGCCAACCAGCTCAGCATAGATTCTTGCGCCTCTCGCCTTTGCATGCTCCAGTTCCTCAAGAACTACGATTCCGGCACCTTCACCGAGAACAAAACCGCTTCTTTCTTTATCAAAAGGAATGGATGCTCTTGCAGCATCTTCGGTCTTGGTCAGTGCAGTAAGTGCGGTAAAGCCAGCCACTCCTGTCGGACAGATGCAACTTTCGGTTCCACCTGCAAGCATAACCTCAGCGTCGCCATACTGGATCGCACGGAACGCATCTCCGATGCTGTGTGTTCCGGATGCACAGGCTGTCACAACATCTGTACATTTGCCGCGGAGTCCCAGCTGAATAGAAATATTTCCTGCAGCCATGTTGGAGATCATCATCGGAACCATCAGTGGATTTACTTTTCCAGGTCCCTTGGTGAGGATCTTTTCATAGTTGTTTTCTACCTGCGGAAGACTTCCGATACCAGAACCAACAATAACACCCACACGGAAAGAATCCTCTTTTTCCATATCAAGGCCAGCATCCTCAAAAGCTTCTTTTGCTGCTGTCACTGCATACTGGCAGAATGGATCCATACGTCTTGCGGCTCTCGGATCCATATGATCTTTTGCATTAAAATCCTTAACTTCTGCTGCGATCTTTACCTTGTAATCTGTTGTATCAAATTTTGTGATCGGTCCGATGCCGACTTTTCCTTCACGGATTCCTGCCCAGAAATCCTCAACATTATTTCCAATAGGAGTAACGGCGCCAAGTCCGGTTACAACTACTCTTCTCTTACTCATATGACCATTCCTCCATCAACCTGAATTACCTGTCCGGTAATGTATGCTGCATCGTCAAATGCCAGAAAAGCTACTGCTTTTGCAATGTCTTCCGGTCTGCCGAAATGTCCCAGCGGAATCTGCGCAGCAGATGCTTTTTTTACTTCTTCAGATAATACTGCTGTCATCTCTGTCTCAATAAATCCCGGTGCAACTGCATTGACCGTAACACCGCGGGATGCAAGTTCCCTTGCTGCACTTTTGGTCATACCAATGATTCCTGCTTTGGACGCTGCATAGTTTGCCTGTCCTGCATTTCCTGCAATTCCAACTACAGATGCCATGCTGATGATGCGTCCACTGCGCTGACGGAGCATCTGTCTGGAAACAAAGCGCATCATATTGAAAGTTCCTTTGAGGTTGACATCGATCACCTGATCAAAGTCTTCTTCTGACATTCCCATCAGAAGTCCGTCTTTTGTGATTCCGGCATTGTTTACCAGAATATCAATGCTTCCATGAGTTTTTACAATGTCCTTTACGGCACTTTCACAGGCTTTATAATCCGCAACATTCCACTGTCTGATCTCAGCCTCGCCGCCTTTTTCCTCAATCTCTTTCTGCACTTCTCGTGCCCGTTCCTCAGAACCGTTATAATTGATTACAACTGCTGCACCTCTGGAAGCAAGCTCCAGGGCAATGGCTCTTCCGATTCCTCTGGAAGCACCTGTTACAACAGCAACTTTCTTCTTACTCTGCTCTGCCACTTATTTCTCTCCTCTCGGCATCTGCTGTGACCAGATGTACCTTTATCCGGTCTTATCAAATTTTATTTCAATTCCTCACACACCTGAACTGCTTCTTCCCAGCTGCCAATGTGATAAGCTTTTACATTTTTATCAATCTTACGAAGGAAACCTGTCAGGGTTTTGCCCGGTCCGATCTCAACGAAGGTGTCCACACTTTCACGAAGCATGGTTTCCACACTCTGCTGCCAGTGGACAGATCCACTGACCTGATCCACCAGAAGTCCTTCGATTCTTCCACAATCTGTGATTACTTCTGCGTTAATGTTTGCCACATACGGAACCTTTAATGGATTCATACTGACTCCTGCAAAAACCTTCGCCAGTTCTTCTCCTGCAGGTCTCATCATCGGTGAATGGAATGGTCCGCTCACCTTAAGTGGAAGTACTCTTCTTGCTCCTGCTTCTTTTAAAGCAGTTCCTGCCTCAGCAACCGCAGCTGCCTCACCAGTGATAACGATCTGTCCCGGGCAGTTATAGTTCGCAATAGAAACGCCCTCTCTGCCATTTAAAACATCCTCGATCACCTCTGCATCCATTCCAAGTACTGCAGACATTGCACCGCTTCCTTCCGGTGCTGCATGCTCCATAAAGATTCCTCTGGAACGCACTGTGCGGATTGCATCCAGATCACACATACCGCCTGCAACAGCGATCGCGCAATATTCGCCAAGGCTTAAACCTGCTGTCATATCTGCATGAAGTCCCATGGATTCAACCGCTCTTGTCATTGCCAGACAGGCAGTCACCATTGCAACCTGTGTATATTCTGTTTTATCCAGAAGATCATTTTCTTCAAAGCAAAGCTTCTTAAGGTCGAGATTCACTGCCTCAGATGCCTGGTCAAATATTGTCCTGGATAAAGGACTTTTCTCATAAAAGTCTTTTCCCATTCCAACTGCCTGCGCGCCCTGTCCCGGATAAATAAAAGCAATCTTACTCATTTACACTTACTCCATTCATCAGTCTGCATGCATCGGATACAGTAGATTTAATAATATCCTCACAGGAACGTTCTTCTTTGATCATGCCTGCGATCTGTCCTGCCATCAGACTGCCATTCTTAGCGTCACCATCCTGAACTGCTCTTCTGAGACTGCCAAGAGTCATCTTTTCCAGTTCCTCAAACGGTGCGCCCTCTTTTTCCAGTTCCAGATATTTGCGCACCATATCATTACGAAGAACACGGATCGGATGACCGGTGCTTCTTCCTGTCACACGGCTGTCGATGTCTTTTGCCTTAAAAATACTGTTTTTATAATTCTCATGGATCACAGATTCTTTGGATGCCGCAAAAACAGTTCCCATCTGAATACCCTTTGCACCAAGCATAAACGCTGCTGCCATTCCTCTGCCGTCCGCAATACCACCGGCTGCGATCACCGGGATGTTCACTGCATCAACTACCTGCGGAACCAGAACCATTGTGGTAAGCTCTCCAATATGTCCGCCTGCCTCTGTTCCCTCTGCAACCACTGCATCTGCACCGCAGCGTTCCATACGCTTCGCAAGTGCCACAGACGCAACAACAGGAATAACCTTAACTCCGGCTGCTTTCCAGTCAGCCATATATTTCTCCGGGCTTCCGGCTCCTGTGGTCACGACTTTGACGCCCTCTTCCACGATCACCTTTGCAACCTTCTCTGACTCCGGATTCATCAGCATAATGTTGACGCCAAATGGTTTATCCGTCAGCTTCTTTGTCTCCCGGATCTGCTCTCTCACCCACTCTGCCGGCGCTCCACCTGCTGCGATCAGACCAAGACCTCCTGCATTGGATACAGCTGCTGCCAGATGACATTCAGCAACCCATGCCATACCGCCCTGGATCACCGGATACTCAATTCCTAATAATTCTGTGATCTCTGTCTTCATAAATTTAT
>OIXA01005710.1_pt1 | contig 10919 bp, 9 predicted proteins | sample 1587721 | NCBI WGS metagenome assembly OIXA01 (sample SAMEA3888900, study PRJEB22519) | human gut metagenome | biome: human gut; feature: human-associated habitat; material: faeces | place: Denmark | collected 2013 | reverse complement strand
CACCGGCTGTGGCAATCCGCTTCTCTGCTGCGCGGCAAAAATTATACGCACAGCAGGCTATAAACTCTTTGGCAGAAAAATCGCGGATTTTTCGCCAGTGAATCTTAGCCCATCTGCCGTCTGCGGGAGAGGTTCACGGTGCCGTCCTGCATATCGTTCAAGGAATCCAGGCTCTTGCCGGTGCCCTGGGCCACGCAGGAGATGGCATCCTCGGCCACCATGGTATGGATCCCCGTCCGTGCCTCCACCAGCTGGGCAAAGCCCTTTACCAGGCTGCCGCCGCCGGTCATGACGATGCCGTTGTTGGAGATGTCGCCCACCAGCTCGGGAGGCGTGCGCTCCAGCACGCTGTGAATGGCCTCCAGGATCCGCTCCACCGGCTCCTCAAACGCCTCCAGCATTTCAGAGGAATGAACGGTGATGGTCTTGGGCAGGCCCGTCACCAGGCAGCGGCCCTTCACATCAATGCTGGCGTCCTCCTCCTGGGGATAGACGCAGCCGATCTCGATCTTCATCTGCTCGGCTGTGCGCTCACCCACCAGCACATTGTGCTTGCGGCGCATATACTTCACCACGGCCTCGTTGAACTGGTCGCCGGCCACCTTGATGGAGGCGGACTCCACCACGCCGGAGAGGCTGATGACGGCGATGTCGCTGGTGCCGCCGCCGATATCCACCACCATGTGGCCGTCGGGCTTGGTGATGTCGATGCCGGCGCCGATGGCCGCCGCCACAGGCTCCTCAATGAGGTAGACACGGCGGGCACCTGCCTGACGGCCAGCGTCGATGACGGCACGCTCTTCCACCTCCGTGATGCCGGAGGGGACGCACACCATGATCCGGGGCGGGAACAGGTGGAAGCCGCCGGTGACCTTGCGGATGAACTCCTTGAGCATCCGCTCCGTCATATCGTAGTCGGAAATGACGCCGTCCCGCAGGGGGCGGATGGCCACGATGTTGCCGGGGGTACGGCCCAGCATGGCCTGAGCCTCGGCGCCCACCTTCAGCAGGCGGCCGGTATTCTTGTCGATGGCCACCACAGACGGCTCGTTGAGCACGACGCCCTTACCCTTAATATAGACCAGTACCGATGCGGTACCCAGATCGATCCCGATATCCTTTGCCAATGAACACATACGCTGCACCTCGTTTTCTTCTGTTATGGGACACGGCTGCAGGCAGCCGATTCTTCTCTAAGCTACAATTATAAAGGCGCTTTCCGCATTTTGCAAGAGTGTTTTCCCGGTTTTATGGCTTCGTAAACAAATGTTCACAGTTTTTTAGGAAATCACGTCCCGCCGCAGACAAGTCCCGGTGCTATTGTGCGCCGTTTGCGGCATTTCCATACCGGCGGTATCTCGCCGCAGGCTGCGTTCCCCTTAATCAGTGTTCCTCCTCGGTGCGGGCCAGCGTCAGGCACACCACGTCGGCGGCCCCGGCCTCCCGCAGCACCCGGACGCACTCGGTGAGGGTGGAGCCGGTGGTGACGATATCGTCGATGAGCAGGAGGCGCTTGTCCCGGACGTTCTCCGGCAGGGCCTCGTAGACTCCCAGCACGTTGGCCCGGCGATGCTCGGCATCGGTGAGCCCCGACTGGGCGGGGTTGTCCACCGCCTTGCGGAGGGTCTCCACCGGGGCCACGTGCCAATCCACGCACAGGCTGGCCGCCAGCAGACGGGACTGGTCAAAGCCCCGCTGCCGCAGGCGCTTGCGGCTCACCGGCACCCACGTCACGGTGTCAAACTCGCCGGAATACCACCGGGCGGCGCAGTCGGCCAGCAGACGGCCGAAGCAGTCCAGCCCGCCGGTGTGGCCCTGAAACTTGAAGCGGAGGATAGCCTCCCGGACGGGGGCGGTATAGTACAGCGGCGAGGCGCAGCGCCCGAAGGTCCCCTGACACAGGGCGTTCTCCCCGGTATAGGGCAGAGTCCTTTCGCAGCTGCTGCACAGCAGGCGGCCGCCGGTGACGGCCCCGCAGAAGGGACATTTCCGGGGAAAGAGAAAATTCCCCAGCTGCTTTTGCAGCCGGTTCAGATCATCCTGAAGCGCCATCGCTGCCACCTCCCTGCATGAGTCTGCGGCGCAGGCCGCTGTATCGCCGGGCCTGCCGGTCGTTTTCTGCCATTTTTCCGGGAATCACATCGTCCCCCACCATTACCAGCAGCTCTCTGGCCCGTGTGATGGCAGTATACAGCACCTCCCGCACCATGAGAGATGCGGCAGCAGGGGCGCTGACCAGCACCACGGCCCGGTACTCGCTGCCCTGCGCCTTATGTACCGTCATGGCGTAGGCCATGTCCAGCTGGCCCAGCAGATCCGGGGTATAGACGCTGGTGCGGTCATCGAAGCGGATGGTCACCAGCTCGCCGCCGGGATCAATTTCCTGAATGATCCCCACGTCGCCGTTGAAGATGCCGGTACCCATCTCGCCGTCGTCCTTCTGCCAGAGGACGTCGTAGTTGTTGCGGGTCTGCATGACCCGATCCCCCTCCCGGAAGGTCAGCTCCCCCCACGTTTTCTGGCGCTTGTCCGGGGCAGGCGGGTTCAAAGCCGCCTGCAGCGCCCGGTTCAGGCTCACGGTGCCGGTAAGGCCCCGGCGGGTGGGGGACAGCACCTGGATCTGATCGGCGGGGATCCCCATGTTGTCCGGCAGGCGAGTGCGGCACAGGTCCACCACCGTCTGCACCAGACGGTCCGGGGCCCGGCGGCACAGGAAAAAGAAGTCGTTCTGGCCGCTGCCAAGCTCCGGGGGACGGCCGCTGTTGACGGCGTGGGCATTGCGGATGATGGCGGAACGCTCCGCCTGACGGAACACCTCCGTCAGGGACACGGCGGCCACTGCGTGGGAGCGCAGCAGATCCCCCAGCACGTTGCCGGGGCCAACGGAGGGCAGCTGATCGGGGTCCCCCACCATCACCAGACGGCAGCCGGGCTTCACAGCCTCCAGCAGCGCCTGCATCAACGGCAGGTCCACCATGCTCATCTCGTCTACAATGACGGCATCGGCCTCCAGCGGCTCCTTGCCGTTTTTCTTGAACACCGTCTCGCCGGTAAGCTCGTTATAGGTCATACCCAGCGCCCGGTGGATGGTTTGGGCCTCCCGGCGGCACAGCTCGCTCATGCGCTTGGCGGCACGGCCTGTGGGGGCCAGCAGCAGCACCTGAAGGCCCATGCCCTCGAAGAGGGCCACGATGCCCCGTGTGGAGGTGGTCTTGCCGGTGCCGGGGCCGCCGGTCAGCAGCAGCACGCCGGTGCGGGCCGCCAGCTCCACCGCCTGACGCTGCTGAGGGGCATAGGCGATGCCCTGCTGCTCCTCCATCTCCCGGATCAGCTTCTCCACGCCCCGGCCCTGTGATCGGGGAGCATCCCGCAGTGCCAGCAGCCGCCGGGCCGTCTCGCTCTCTGCCAGATACATCCGGCGCAGGTAACAGGCGTCCACCCGTGCGATCCGCTCCTCCGCCACGGCGCCACGGCTCTCCAATGTGTCCAGCGCCTGCTCCACCAGCTCCGGCGGGGCGCCGATGAGCTGTTCCGTGGCCGCCAGCAGCTTGGGCCGGGGCAGGAACACATGGCCGTTTCCCAGATTGTGCTCCAGCTCGTACAGCACCGCCGCCTCCGTGCGGCAGGGGCTGTCGCCGCCGAAGCCCATACTCAGAGCGATCTCGTCCACATCGGCAAAGGCTACGCCGTAGCGCTCCCCCGCCAGCAGATAGGGGTCCGCCCGGAGACGGGGCAGCGCATCGGCTCCGTAGGTGCGGTACAGCCGCATGGCCAGCTCCACCGGCAGCTCGTACCGGGCCAGAAACTCCATGACCCGACGCAGTCCCGTCAGCTCCCGGAAGGCGGCGGAGATCTCCATAGCCCGCTTGGAGGTGATGCCCTTGACGGTGCTCAGCCGCTCCGGCTCCTCCTCGATAACAGCCAGCGTCTCGCCGCCGAACCGCTCCACCAGCCGCTCCGCCGTGGCGGGGCCGACGCCCTTGATGATGCCGGAGGAGAGGTAGCTGATGAGTTCCTCCTCCGTCTCCGGCATCAGACGCTCCACCGTCTCGGCGGCGAACTGCTGACCGTAGGAGGGGTGGCTGACCCACAGGCCGTCGGCGGTGAGCTTTTCACCGGGGGCCACGCAGGGGATACATCCCACCACCGTCACCAGCTCGCCCTCCTCCGTCAGCAGGCCCAGCACCGTATAGCCGTTCTCCTCATTCTGGAAGATCACGTGTTGGACGGTTCCCTCCACCGTGCAGCGCTCACCCATAGCTCGTTCCTCACTTCAGATAATTTTCCAATTCCTCCGCCGGGCAAAGCTGCACCCGGCTGTATCGCTGCGTCAGGCTCTGCGCCAGACGCAGGCCCGTCTCATCCAACCCGCAGTCCGCCAGCAGGATGGGGGTCTCCCCTGTCGCGCGCTGCTCCATGGTCAGGTGCAGAGCCCGCTCCAGCGTGGCCCCGTCACCCCGGACCGGCAGCACCAGTACGGCCTCCGCCACCGGGCTATGGCGGCGCAGCAGTGTCTCCGCCAGCAGCCAGAGGATGGTGCTCACGCCCACCGCCGCCAAAAAGGCAATGAGGCCGTCTCCCATCAGTTTCATGCCATCACCTCATGCCATTGTATGCAGAAGACGGGAGGGCGGGTGTCTCGGTATCAGCTTATCATATTTTCTCCGCCGCCGCAACCGACGGCAGGCGTTCAGGACAGATACTTTTTCAGGTACTGGCCGGTGTACGAGGTCTCGCAGGCCGCCACTGTCTCCGGAGTACCGGCGCAGACGAGGGTCCCTCCCCCGGCGCCGCCCTCCGGGCCCAGATCGATGAGCCAGTCGGCGGACTTGATGACATCCAGATTGTGCTCGATGACCAGCACCGTGTTCCCGGCGTCCACCAGCCGCTGCAGCACCTCCAGCAGCTTTTTCACATCGTCGGAGTGCAGACCCGTGGTGGGCTCGTCCAGAATATAGAAGGTGCGGCCCGTGGCACGGCGGGACAGCTCCGTGGCCAGCTTCACCCGCTGGGCCTCGCCGCCGGAGAGGGTGGTGGAGGACTGGCCCAGCTTCACATAGCCCAGTCCCACATCGCAGAGGGTTCGAAGCTTTTCGGCGATCCTCGGCACCGGGGCAAAAAAGGCCAGCGCCTCCTCCGCCGTCATATCCAGCACGTCAGCAATGCTCTTGCCCTTGTACTTCACCTCCAGCGTCTCCCGGTTATAGCGCTTGCCGTGGCACACCTCGCAGGGGACGTACACGTCCGCCAGAAAGTGCATCTCGATCTTCAGCAGACCGTCGCCGGAGCAAGCCTCGCACCGGCCGCCACGGGTGTTGAAGGAGAAGCGCCCCGGCCCGTAGCCACGGGCCTTGGCCTCCTGCGTGGCGGCAAAAAGATTGCGTATGTCGTTGAAGAGATTGGTGTAGGTGGCGGGGTTGGAGCGGGGCGTGCGGCCGATGGGGCTCTGGTCGATGCCTACCACCTTGTCCAGATACTCCAGTCCCTCCATGGCGGTGTGCTTGCCGGGGTGGGTCTTCATGCGGTTCAACTCGGCGCCCAGCCGCTTATAGATGATCTCGTTGACCAGAGAGGACTTGCCGCTGCCGGAGACGCCGGTGACGCAGGTGAAGGTCCCCAGCGGCACGGAGATGTCGATGTTTTTCAGGTTATTCTCCCGTGCGCCCCGCACCGTCAGGAGCTTCCCATTGCCGGGACGGCGGGCGGCCGGCACCTCGATGCGTTTTTTCCCGCTGAGGTACTGGCCCGTCAGGCTATTGGGATCGGCCATGACCTCCTCCGGCGTGCCGGCGGCCACCACCTGCCCGCCGTGGGCTCCGGCGCCGGGGCCGATGTCGATGAGGTAGTCGGCGGCCCGCATGGTGTCCTCGTCGTGCTCCACCACAATGAGGGTATTGCCCAGATCCCGCAGGCGGCAGAGGGTAGCCAGCAGCTTGTCGTTGTCCCGCTGGTGCAGGCCGATGGAGGGCTCGTCCAGAATATACAGCACCCCCATCAGGCTGCTGCCGATCTGCGTGGCCAGCCGGATACGCTGGCTCTCGCCGCCGGACAGGGTACCGCTGGAGCGGGACAGGGTCAGGTAGCTGAGGCCCACGGACTGCAAAAAGCCCAGCCGGGAGCGGATCTCCTTCAAGATCTGTGCGGCGATGAGCTGCTGCGTCTCCGTCAGGGTCAGGCCGTTGAAGAAGGCCAGTTCCTCATCCACCGGCAGCTCCGTAGCCTGCCAGATGGACAGGCCACCCACCGTCACCGCCAGCGCCTCCGGCTTCAGGCGGCGGCCCTGACAGGCCGGGCAGGGGCATTGGGACATGAACTCCTCGATCTCCCGCTTGCTGGCGTCGGACTGAGTCTCCTGATACCGACGCTCCAGATTGTTGGCCACCCCCTCGAAGGGCTGATACAATACGCCCTTGCCACGGGGCTGGTCATAGTGCAGCTCCAGCTTCTCGCCGCCGGTGCCGTAGAGGATGATCTGCCGCACGGACTCCGGCAGCTCCCGCACCGGGGTTCGGAGGGAGAACTGATATTTCTTGGACAGGGCCTCGAAGTACATCCGGCTGATGCCGTCGGAGCGGATGGAGTTCCAGCCGCTGGCAGTGATGGCTCCGTCCAGAATGGAGAGGCTGTCGTCGGGGATGATGAGGGCGGGGTCCGCCTTCAGCTGCATTCCCAGCCCCGTGCAGGTGGGGCAGGCGCCGTAGGGGTTGTTGAAGGAGAACATCCGGGGCGTCAGCTCCTCGATGCTGATGCCGCAGTCATCGCAGGCGTAGTTCTGGGAAAAGATCAGATCCTGCTCCTCCCGCAGCAGATTCACGATGACGATGCCGCCGGAGAGGTGGGACGCCGTCTCCACGGAGTCCGTCAGCCGCTGGCCAAGGTCGGGCCGGACGATGAGCCGGTCCACCACGATCTCGATGTGGTGCTTCTTGTTCTTCTCCAGCGGGATATCCTCCGACAGGTCATAGAGGCTCCCGTCGGCACGGACCCGGACGTAGCCGGAGCGGCGGGCATCCTCCAGCACCTTGGCGTGCTCGCCCTTGCGGCCCCGGACCACCGGGGCCAGCACCTGAATACGGGTCCCCTCCGGCAGGGCCAGGATCTGGTCGATGATCTGGTCGATGGTCTGCTGGCGGATCTCCTTGCCGCACTTGGGGCAGTGGGGGGTGCCGATGCGGGCCCACAGCAGGCGGAGATAGTCGTAGATCTCCGTCACCGTCCCCACCGTGGAACGGGGGTTCTTGCTGGTGGTCTTCTGGTCGATGGAAATGGCCGGGGACAGGCCGTCGATATAGTCCACATCGGGCTTATCCATCTGGCCCAGAAACATCCGGGCGTAGCTGGACAGGCTCTCCACATACCGGCGCTGGCCCTCGGCGTAGATGGTGTCAAAGGCCAGCGAGGACTTGCCGCTGCCGGAGAGCCCCGTCAGCACCACCAGCTTGTCCCGCGGGATGGTGACGTCGATGTTCTTGAGGTTATTCTCCCGTGCGCCCTTGATATAAATATGATCCTGCATGGTGTTTTTCTCCTGTTGATCTCCGATTTATGCGAAGCGATAGCGGTCGGCCACCCGGCGGCTGCCGCAGAGGGCGCAGGCCATGCGCCACATGGCCCGGCCATGGATGCGGTCATGCCACACAAAGCGGCGCAGCACCTTCCGCAGCGTCCAGTCCTCGTCATAGCTGCCGTGGAACACGGCATTGTGAAGGTACCGGGGCTGTCGCTCCAGTGCGGCGAAGCCCGCCCGGCGGCAGATGAGGATATCCGGCTCGTTGCCGACCTCCACCCCGATCTCTCCGAAGTAGTAGGCGTTGACGTTTTTCGTATGCCGGTACATCTCCTCCGCCGTCAGGGGGACGTCCCCGTAGAAGGTCTCCCGCTGGGGGAGGGTGGTGTGTGTCTTGTCGGGGATGGAGCGGTACAGCGTCAGGAAGTCCTCCGCCGACCGCAGGGCCAGTGCCTTCCGTGCTTCATACTCCTCCGCCGTCAGGGGGCGGTGCTCGGAGGGCAGCAGGATGTCGCTGTCGGCATCGTGGACGTTGAGAGGGCTGGCCGCCTCCTGCGTGACAACTCCCACCGCCGACACCGGCGGCAGACCCAGCCAGCGGCGATAGGCCGTCAGCTCCGCCGGGAGCTTGGAGAGCGCCGCCTGCTGCGTCTCGCCCCGCAGGGCCAACCCCACCGGCTCCTCCGCCCACAGCAGGTGGCCCCGGTCATTGTGCTCGTCGATAAAACGCAGCTGCATCCGTCATTCCTCCGTGATGATGTCCGCCGTATCGGCCCTCACCAGCGCCAACAGTGCCTTGGGGTCGCAGGCGATCTGGTGCCCCAGCTTCCCCGCCGACACCATGATGACAGGCAGGCTCGCCGCCGTCTCATGGAACACCGTGGGGAACAGCTTTTTCATGCCCACGGGGCTGCACCCGCCGTGGACATAGCCCGTCAGGGGCAGCAGCTCCTTCTGAGGCAGCATGGCCACGGACTTCTCCCCCACGGCATGGGCGGCCTTTTTCAGGTCCAGCGTGGCGGCCACGGGGACATCGAACACGTAATAACCGCCGCTGGCCCCACGGGCCACCAGCGTTTTGAACACCGATGCCGGATCCTGCCCCAGCGAACGGGCCACGGACACGCCGTCGATGCCGCTCTCCGGGTCGTAGGTGTGGGCGGTATAGGGGATCTTCTTCTGATCCAGCACCCGCATGACGTTGGTCTTTTCCTCTTTATGCTTTGCCATGATGTATCTCCTTATGTCAAATACCATATACTGTCCACCGTCCGGGCATAGAGCCACAGGAGCAGCAGGTGAACGGGATAAAATGCGTAGCACAGCCACTGGATGGGGCGGCTGCAATAGCCCCGCCGCCCGTCATAGAGCCAGATGAAGGCAAGGCTCACCAGTGCGTACAGTTCGATGCTGACGCCGCCTACGCTGGCGACACAGAACACCGCCAGTCCCGCCAGCTGGATCAGCCGGTTCCCACGGGACAGGTGAAACAACAAAATCAGGGCCATGCCCCAACCGCCGTAGTCCGTATGGCAGACCTCCAGCAGCCAGAAGGCTCCGGCAAACGCCGCCGTGGCCGCCAGAAGGTGCAGGGCGTCCGGGGTCCTCTGCGCCCAGTCCGCCGCCCAGCACACCAGCGCCCCGGCCAGCAGCGTCCACAGGACATTCTGGTAGCTCGGATCCAGCGGCCGGCCGCTGAAGGCCAGATCGAAGGGTACCTCCGTCAGCACCGCAAACAGCAGCAGCCGCAGGGCGTACCGCCGCCTGTCATGGGTACGGATGCAGCCCTCAGCGATCTGAAAGGCGAAGATGGGAAAGGCGATGCGCCCCACGCACCGCAGCCACAGGATCCACGGAAACAGGACGTACCCCATATGGTCCACCAGCATGGTGGCCATGGCGATGTATTTCAGGGTCATGGCGCTGAGTCCGGCACGCTTCTCCGTCATAGCGCTCCCCTCCTCATATCCGGCGGCGACGGCCATGGGCCGCAGCGGCGGCACGGGCCTCCCCCTCAGCGGCGTAGGCCGCCACGTCGAAGGGCTCCGGCACGGCGTCCGCCCGGAGGTACAGGGGGTGATGGGGATGCCCCGCCGCAGAGCGCTTGCCGCAGGTGACCCACCGGGCGCCGGTGGCCTCTCCCAGGGCGATCATATCCCGCAGGCAGGGCCACAGGTAGTCCCGCTTCTCGATGATAGTCCCCCAGGCCGCCCACACCACCGGATCCGGTGTGCGGGAGAGAATGTAGGCAAAGGCCCGCATATTCTCCCGGTGCAGCTCCGGGTTGCAGGTGTGCTCCATGTCGTCGGGGGAGGTGGCCCGCTGGGCATAGACATTGAACATGATGAAGGAGTCAAAGCCGCTGTTGCGGGCGATGCGCTCCACGCTTTTCAGGGTGGGATCCAGCGCACCGGGCCGGGCGGTGGAGGGGTTGATGCCCACACAGATCAGGGGCTTTTTTCCCCGTGTACCCAAGATGTACCGATACTCGGTATAGGTGTTGGGGACGAACAGCCACCGGTCCACGTCGTAATCCCGGTTGGGCTGCCGGGCCAGCTCCAGCTGGCGGTCAAAGGAGATATCCCCCAGTTGGCGGATATCCACGGTGGGTATATGGGCCATAACGCCTCCTTTTACTTCTGACCCCGCAGCTCGATGATCTGGTCACGCAGCAGGGCGGCGTATTCGAATTCCAGCATTTTGCTGGCTTCCTTCATTTCCTTTTCCAGCCGGCGGATGGTGGCCTCCCGCTCGGCGTCCGTCAGCTTGCGGCGGGCGGTGGTCTTTTCTTCCTCCGCCGAATGGGAGATCTCCAGCACCTTCCGCACGCTCTTGCGGATGGTCTGAGGGACGATGCCGTGGGCCTTGTTGTAGGCGTCCTGCTTCTTCCGGCGGCGCTCCGTCTCGGTGATGGCCGCCCTCATGGAGGGGGTGACGGTATCGGCGTACAGCACCACCAGTCCCTCTGCGTTGCGGGCGGCCCGGCCGATGGTCTGGATGAGGCTGGTCTCGCTGCGGAGGAAGCCCTCCTTATCGGCGTCCAGAATGGCCACCATGGATACCTCCGGCAGGTCCAGTCCCTCACGCAGCAGGTTGATGCCCACCAGCACGTCGAACTCCCCCAGCCGCAGGTCCCGGATCAGCTCCATCCGCTGGATGGTGGCGATGTCGGAGTGCATATACCGCACCCGCAGGCCAAGGCCCTTCATGTGGTCCGTCAGATCCTCCGCCATGCGCTTGGTGAGGGTGGTCACCAGCACCCGCTCGTCCCGTGCGGCACGGACCCGGATCTCCTCCACCAGATCGTCGATCTGGCCGGTGACGGGCCGCACCTCCACACGGGGGTCCAGCAGGCCTGTGGGGCGGATCACCTGCTCCACGATCTGGTCGGCTCCCTCCCGCTCGTACTCCC
>OIXA01005707.1_pt1 | contig 10922 bp, 9 predicted proteins | sample 1587721 | NCBI WGS metagenome assembly OIXA01 (sample SAMEA3888900, study PRJEB22519) | human gut metagenome | biome: human gut; feature: human-associated habitat; material: faeces | place: Denmark | collected 2013 | reverse complement strand
ATGCATCGCTGCCAGTTTCTTCTGCTCTTCGTCAAATGCTTTCTGGTAATATGGATTATTCTGGAAATCCGGGAATTCCTCCTGCATGCCTTTTGCAATTAATTTCAGGAAATCCAGCCTCGGATGCTTCATACCGATCATATACGTAAATAAAGTATTCATATAGTATAATTTGCTGAAAGCAAATTCAAATTCCTGTCTGTATTGTCTGTAAAAGCCTCTCTTGCGGCTTTCCTCAATCATTCTCTTGCCCATCAAAAGTCTGGCTTCGCATTTCTCCATGGAGATTTCATGCACTGTAGACTCTTCATGCTGATAATAATAGTACAGCGGTTCTTCTACCTTCTCAAAATGCGTAAAATGAAGCATCCAGATAGGCGATGCGCAGTTATCTTCATAGAATGTCTTTTCCGGGAAACGTAGCTGGTTCGCCTCTATTACTTCTCTGGCATATATTTTGATTACCATACTGCCTGGGTTCATGACAAGTAATGCGTATTTATCCCGGTTCAATATCCCTGTCTGGTCCATGGTGTTATTAGGGACTACCTTACCAATCTGCATACTCTGTACAGACGTCATATTATAATCACATCCGACTACATCTGCGCCGGTCTCCTCTGCTTTACGCACCAGCTTCTCATACATATCATAGGCTACCCAGTCATCAGAATCCACGAAGCCAACCCAGGTGCCCCTGGCAGCCTCCAGCCCCATATTTCTGGCACCGCCCTGCCTTCTGTTCTCATATAACTGTATTGCACGGAATTTCCATGGATATCTGGCTTCATATTCCTTCAGAATATCCAGAGATTCATCCGTAGAAGCATCATCTACTGCAATGATCTCATAATCTGCAATTGTCTGGTTCACCAGGGAATCCAGACAAAACCGTAGCTTATTTCCTGCTGCCATGTTATACACAGGTACTATAATACTCAATTTCATATAGCATACCCTCTCACTTTTACCGTTCCTTTACAATAGCACCGTTCTCTACACGATACACGATATCGCATTTTTCGATTGTCTGTAATCTATGGGCAATAATAAGTAATGTCTTCTTACCATGGAGTCTGTTAATGGAATCCATGATTGCTGCCTCAGTATCATTATCTAATGCAGAAGTCGCTTCGTCAAGAATCAATACCTCCGGGTCATTATAGAGTGCGCGTGCAATACCGATACGCTGGCGCTGTCCACCGGACAGCCGGATTCCTCTCTCACCGATTCCTGTGTATACTCCATCCGGCAAGGTCTTGATGAACTCATCCAGCTGGGCTTCTCTCAGTGCATACCAAAGCTTCTCATCATCAATCTCCTCTTCCGGTACACCAAAGGCAACATTCTTACGAATATCTGCATCCAGGAGGAAAATCATCTGTGGAATATAACCTACGTTGGCAAGCCATTCTCTGTAGTGTGTCTGTATATCCACATCATCTGCCAGCACTCTGCCGCCCTGCAGGTTCAAAAGTCCAAGCACAATATCAATAATTGTTGTCTTGCCCGCACCACTGGCACCTACCACACCAATAGACTGTCCAATGGGGAAAGTCACGCTCGCATGGTCAAAAATCAATTTATCTGAATTGGGATAATGATAGGTAATATCCTCCAGGGTCACTGCCCTTGTTACCGGCAGTTTCTCCTTGGCTGCTACTGCATAGGAGATGTCTGTATTCTGCTCATTGGTCTCTTCTACAAGATTATCGCTTACATTGAAGAAGAATGGCTCATTAAATGCCATACTGGTCAGCTGGTTATTGATTCTGCTGGCAGCCGGCAGAAGACGCATCGCTGCGATACCAAATGCTGCAAACAAAGAAATCATTCCGGATACATCTGAACCGGATACGACCAGCACCAGAATATACCCCAGAAGTCCTGCAATACATACCGTCTCAATCAGAAGCTTGGGGGTGTTATTAAAAAGGCTGAATCGCTCCATGGCTTTTACATAGCCTTCTCCCACCTTACAATATTCATTGATAAAATACTGTTCCTTACCGGCAACCTTAATATCCTTGATACCCTGGATGGTTTCTGCAATCCATGCAAACATGGATGCACCATAATCCTGATTCTCTTTACCTGTACGGTTCATGATAGGTTTGATAATATTCTTGATCACTACCAGCGTCACGACAAGCAACACGGCTATGACAACTGTCATAACAGGATCCTGCATGGCAAGTGCCACCACCAGAAACAGCGCTACGATAGATTCTGAAGCAATCTGCAATACCGACTGAATCAATGCATACATGTTACTGACATCCGCTGTAATGCTTCTCTGAATAACTGAAGTCTCCGCATTAAGATAATACTCATAATCTCTTTTTACAAAATTCTTCATCAGGCTTGCAGCCGTGTGGAACTGGTTGGTATACACAAAATGATACAGGCTCTTCTGTAAAAAGAACTGGAAAGAATTCTTCGCAATATAGAGAAAAATCAAAAGCAGAATTGCAAGAACCGAGAATTCCACTGTTCCGTTCAAGTGCAGGATCTCACACACTTTCTGATAAGTCTCGCCTATCAGGATCTATGATCATCTCTACCACTGCCATGACCATCATGACAGCCCCGGTCTCCAGAAAAGCCGATACAGCCATCATGCAGAACAGACCTACCATCTGGCGTTTCTGCCTGCCATCCATTAAAATATTGATCTTCTTTAATATTTTCACCATTGTTTACTTCTACTCCTAATTTTTCACTTCCGCTTCATTGGCAAGCTTCAATCCGGCTTTCTTATTGAAGGCATGTTTCTGGGGATCCTCATAAGCATCCCAGAAGCTGGCTCCAAGATTGATCTTCTCCTCAACAAAATCCATCGTGTTCATGGCTGTCGTGAGAATGGATACTGCTTTCTTAATGCGTATGCCCTCGAACATATTCATGACTTCAATCGGGAATCGTCCTTTCAGAACTACGCAATCCGGACAAAGCGCCGTGTAATCTATCATATCTCTTGGATGCGGTTTTATCAATACCCGATATCCCTGACCGTATTTTGCCACAATATCCAGGCATACCTTTTTACGGGCTTCTATATCTACGGGATGCGGTTCTGTCAGGAACATGACGAATTCTTCTCCCGGAAATCTTGGTTCCAGCTGAGCCAGCAGCGCATCCGCATCTGGAATAAAAGCCTGCACCATCAGCTTCTTCTGTCTGGAAGTCAATGCCTTTTCCAGAGGCTTGCGAGGCACCTCTACAAAGCGGGGACAATCTGTCGGCACAACACTTCTGTCATTGATCTCCATATCCAGACAGTATTTTCCCCATCCATTCATAATAAAAATCAGATTGTGTCTGGAGAACCATGCCTTGAGCTTAAAATGTCCATGGTTGGCAACATAGGCATCATCCAGATTTTTCAGGCAGTCCAGACCATCCTCCACTGCATGATAGGGAATGTGTTTATAATTCAGATAATACCCTATCGGGTCGCTGTCGCAAAAGACATAAATATCCTGATAGGATGCAAAATCAATGGTCATATAAGGTTCTTCGCACTTTGCCAGCGCCTTGGTAAAGATCATGCGGTTTACCATATGTTTGAGAATGTTGCTGTAATTCTTACGATACTTGGCAAGCTGCGGAAAGAATTCTTCCCTTTTCTCATCAAGTGCCATAACCTGACGAAAAATACCAGTCTTGCGCAATCTCTCTTCCAGATCTCCAAAATCTGTAGAAATACTGCTCAGGGCAATATCTCCCTTCTCATAGGCTGCATCCTCTCTCTCCAGCTTCATCTCTTTTAAAATAGAAACATATACATGATAAAATGTGTGACACACATAAATTCTTGACATATGTTTTATACTTCCCTCTTCGTGTACTGATATCCCTTTTTCGGTGAAATAACAGGTGCTATGCTAAGTGGTCCGCTCTCCTGCGGGATGACCTGACCTTCCAATAAGCCCTCACAGAATGTATAAAGTCTGTTCGCTGCCTCTCTTGGATTCCATTCTCTGATAATCGTCTCATAAGCCTGTCTGCCCAGTTCCTGTCTCAGTTTCTCATCCTTGGCAAGGCGCAGTACTTCATCACGAAATTCCTCATATCTTCCGTTCTTATAGACCAGTCCATTCTTACCATCCTGTATCAGAAATGGCACAGCTCCGATTCCATGTCCTGCAACAACAGCACAGGCACTGTTCATGGACTCATTCAGTACAGCTCCCCAACCTTCCAGATAATTGCTGGTAAAGAGGAAGATATCTGCTTCCTCCATGAACCGCCTTACATTCTTAGGAGACTGATAACCGTGAAAAGTCACTTCCTGTTCCAGGTGATATTTCTTAGTCATTTGACGAAGCTTCTCATCCATTTCTCCGCCACCTACCATGTTCAGATGGAATGATATGCCTTCCTTCGTTAAATAACGTGCGATATTAATTGCGTATTCCGGATGCTTCAGCTTTAGGAACCTGCCTGCCCAAAGGATTCTGACACAGGTATTGCCCTGCTCGTCCAGATGCAGTTTACGCAGGAAAAGGGATTCCAGATTGTACTCCTTCACCTCTGGGAAATATCCCCATTTGAATTTCTTATTGGGATATGCCTTGATGATCTGAAAATCAGAAGCCACATACGCTCCATGACATAACAGATAGACCGGAGCATCTTTATACTGGGTATGGTCCTCATGCTTTTTCTTCAATCCTCTGGGAGAAATCGCTTTCCACTGACCTTCGCGGTATAAACGTTCACTGGCACGAATTACGATTTTGCCAGCCTGAAGACGGGGTTTGATATAGCTCTCATCCTCTACCCCGCCAAATACCACAATATCACTGTCCATCATGAGTTTCGCACATTCCTGTGGCTGTTCATAATATAATTTCAGATATGGCAGAGAAGATATCTCACTTCCCCAGCCCATCTTCACACGGTCTTCTTCCATGGGCTGTGTCTGGATAAATGTAAAGTTCTCACCTAGCTTTGCATATAATTCAGATGCCATAGGAATCTGATGATGATTGATATAGTTAGATACTATGGTCAATTTCATGGTAAATCTCCAATAATCTGCGATAATTTAAGTCAGGATTATGCGTATGTGCAGCATGGCTTCTTGCATTGGATGACAAGGACATAGCCAGCTTATCATCATCCATAATTCTGAGAATCTCCTGCTTCATCTGCTGTGGGTTATCCGGCTTATACAACAATCCATCCTTATTATCCGTCAACAGATTGTGAATACCTCCTACGTTAGCAGCCACTGTAGGCACTCCCAACAACATTGCCTCCCCCACAGAATTGGGAGAGTTCTCTATTGCTGATGGACACACGAACACATGCGTCTTTAAATCTCTTGCACACATTCTGTCCGGCTGTAGTCTGCCAAGAAACTTAACGTGATCCTGCAGCTTATTCTTACGGATCTGCGTCAGCAGATATTTGCCATACCCTGATATCTTGATCTTATCTTTCAGGGTATCGTTCGCAGTAATCACATCACCGGCTACATACAGCATAGTTTCTTCATGTGCCTCTATCAGATCAGGCAGAATATCCAGCACATGATGCAAGCCCTTGATAGGATAATTGCCCTGGCTCAGAAAAATAGAATATCTCTCTATCCTGTCTATATTCCAGCTGTCATGGTAGAACTCCTCGCGCAATGTCTCATTCATGAAATGATATTTTGCATTGGGATTAAGCTTCTCAACATATTCCCGGTCAAAATCAGTTCTTCCGGTAATATGACCTGCCATCGCAATAGCTTCCTTCTCATACTTTCCTCTTTGTACGAATTTCTCCTGTTGCTCCAGCAATCCGTCTTTTTTGATGATATCACGAAATGTCTTCTTTTTACACACATTGGAAGGCAGATCCGCCATATATACCTGTGCAATCGCAGAACATAACCCCTGAATACCGATCAGGGTACGCTCCGGGTTTCCGAAAGCCTTCACCATAGCCAGTGTATGTGGAAATTCTGTTCCAAAAATATGAACAATATCCGGCTGAAAATCATCTATCACCGCTTTCAGAGTCTGTTCCATAGATGCATCATAATTTTCCGGATGCACAGTGTCCTCACGAAACATATAATAAGGAACTCCCCTTACCGTGTCTTTTACAAATAAAGACTGGTCGTTCCGTGCCATGTGAAAGTCATCGGATGTGGGAAAGCATATAGCGAGTGTTATTTTATTTTTATCACGATTTTTGATCAATTTATCAGAAAGCCCTGAAAGCCACCCTTCCTTGACTACCAGCTTCTGTCCCAGGCTTCTGGCAATAAACGGTATCATAATGTTGCATAACCATAGAACCTTCATTCTGCATCTCACCTTCCCTTTCCAGTCACTTTATATATTCCACTCTTCATCCGGTTATAGAAGCCGGAGAATTTCTCACTCTCCGCCATTTTCGTGCGGAGAGGTGCAAGACTGAGTATCATGAGCATACGATACTTTCCTGCTTTTGCTCTTCCCATATAGAATCTTGTAATCTCTCTATGTTGCGCTGCAGAACGCCTTTTATTCTCGGCTGTCTCTGAATAACCGCCGCCTTCATAAGCTGCTACAATGACAGGTGCATACAGAGCGGTTGCTCTTCTTTTATAATAACACCATAGAAAATGTTCATAATCAGCACGCACATTATAAACAGGGTTGTATCCTCTCTCTGCAAAAAGCTCCTTACGATAGAAACAGGTCTGATGACATGGCACATTTCTGTAACAGGTAAAATCATTAATTGCAGGTGCTGACTGTATCACAGAATGCAGTGCCTTATGATACAGATTACCATATACAATATCCGGCTTATCTCTTTTAATAACTTCCGTTATTTTATATAATACCTCTTTATCATAGAAGCTGTCCCCTGCATTCAGGAAGAACAGATAATCTCCTTTCGCATATCCTACCGCCTGGTTCATGGCATCATAGATTCCCTTATCTGCCTGAGAATGAATACGGATTCTGCTGTCTCCTCTGTCTGCTTCCTGTATCAATGAATCCAGAGAACCATCCGTAGACATCCCATCTTTTATGATAATCTCATACTTCCCATACGTCTGTGAGCGGATACTCTCTATCGTTTCCATCAATCTTTTCCCTGCATTCAGGCATACCACTATGATACTGTAACTTATTGAATACTCCATTTACTATGCGACCTTTCTACTTATATAAGAACCGTTCTGACTCAAATAGCCAGCTTCTATATGGCAGAAGCCTCACTCCCGGCTGTCCAGCCATCATAAGAAATACCAAAAAATACAATGCACAGAAGGCAATGATCAGATATTTCACCTTTTTACGGGCTGTCTCATCTGCTATTCCTGCTGTGACCATGGGCAGCATCAGAATCTGATTGACACTGAAATAGTATACGATTCTGGTAACGACCGGAAGAAAAGAGAAAAATACACAGCATATTAGCGCCAGGAAATTGAGCTGCGCATACATCCTGATTTCCTGTTCTTTCTCATTGTGTATATCGTTCTTTTTATTGTATCTGATATACCACAGATACAATCCCAGAACCAAAAGACAGCGCAATATCGTAACAACGCTGGTTCCGCCTTCCAGAAATACCGTATTCTCATAAGAGGGATACAGTATCAACGCCAGCTTTAATACATATTTTTTCGCTGCAAAACAGATTGCGCTTACGATAACACATGTTATTATGAACCATCTTTTCCATATGAAGGTTGCAATCCAGTATATTGGAATTACGATCAGTACTGATTTATGGAAGAAAGAGGCAAGTAATATCCAACAGATGAATTTAATCCAGTCACGCTGAAGACAAAAGCGTATCGAATATAACGCCATAGCCAATACAAGATAATAGCGCACTGTATTAAAGGTCTGAAAATACAGTCCCAATGTCATGAACAGAAAAAAGGCAAAGGCGAAGTCTTCACTCTGTTCATACATTACTTTTAGAAAAAGTACAAGAGTAAATAGAGCAAACAAAGCAAATACCACTTCATAATACTCGCCGCCGCATACTCCATACACCAGTCTCACCAACCAATTAAATCCAGGTTCTGTCACTACATAGCCCCCAACACTGGCTTCGTGTGCGGTCTGTGTGTATTGACTGTAATCATTGCCTACATTGAAACGAAATGCAGAACACAGAAACAAAATCATGAAGATTCCCCAGTAATAGGTTCTGGTCAGAATGACATTCCCTGACTGTCTGCTGCACTGTACTTTATACGCCATATATATCGTTGTCACTGCAATCAGCAGATAAAATAACATAGATAGTATTACATCCTGTGTCATTATCATGAGACCTTTCTGTCATCCTAAAATTTATACTGTCACAATCCCCGGACTGATCTGATACCTGCTTTCATAAGCTGTAATGCCTTTTTCCCTGGTATCTCCTGACACATAACCTTACCATGTGCCATCAAAAATCTTACAGCCATTAGTCCTGCAAGCTTTCCATACAGGAAATGATATAATACGCCTCTGTCTATAAAGAATTTCTCATGATATCCGTGGAACCATGTAGATTCCCGCTCTGTCTCTGCGCCCAGTTCCACCGGTGTTGCATAGACCTTGAATCCATAAGAGAGGCAATCCTTTAGAAACAGGCTGTCTTCTCCATTGCTGTATTTGGCGCCACCACCAAATAACAGGGAAAAGGTAATGTTTGCAGCCTGAAGTCTCTCTCTACGTACTGCAAAGGAGTACGTTGGATATCTGCCGGCATTCCAGATATGCACTCTATGAAACTTCTCTGTATAATAGGTGGCTCTGGATTCTCCTACTCGGATATTGAACAGTACCATGTCTGCTTCCGGGTGCTTCTCAAATTCTTTGAGGACTTTATCTGCATAGCCGGCATCATATATGATATCTTCATCTGAAAACAGAACAATATCGCCTTTTGCACGCAGCAGAGCGTTGTTTCTGGACAAGCCTACACCTTTTTCTGCAAAGTTATATCCACGGATGATATTGTCCTGATACTTATATTCTTCATATGCAAAATGATCTGTCTGATTGATTATGACTGCATCACTTTCCAGATGCATTCTTTCTATCAGATCACGTATCTGCTGATTTACTGCGGATACCAGTACTTCCAGTGTCATATTAAACCTCATTTCTATATATGGGATAGGAACGTATAAAAGGGACGAATTGTGTTTCGCTATTTTCCTCTTACTGTACTAAACTTATTATAGTATGCCTTAACCCATTTATAATTGCAATTTGTCAGGACTGCTCCTGCGATATGGCAATTTCTTCGCTGTAATTCACATACGATATCTTCTGCCTGATTTGCACATGGAACGCCAAATGGTATTACCAGAATGACATTAGCGTTTTCCAGCTTATCGTACTCTTCCTGTCTGATGATTGGGTAGGAAATTGTCTGTAATGAACCATTCTCTTTGGAGCTGAAAATGGATGTATATTGCTCATAGAACTGTTCTGCGTAATTCCCATTTATTATATCTACAAAAATTACGTCCTGATTCATAACGGATTGCACTGCTAAAGAGGTCTGCAATTCCTCTTCTCCATCATGGTGATTATCTAACTGATACCACAATCCAAGTACGGGGATATTCAGTCTTTGTCTGATCTGTTTCTTGGTGTAGAAGGTATCTTCTATTCCAAAACAAATGCTGAATCTGAATATCTCTATGCATACTGCAATGAGGAATCCAAGAAATGCGGCTCTCCATGTAAAATAAGGTCTGGGAGCAGGCTTTACGCCATTATCTTCAATCAAGGTGATCGAGTCAAACAAATCCTCACGACTGCCTAACGCTGTCAGTGCTTCCTGTACTGCACTGCTCACAGCTTCGACTTTCTTTTCGTCCTCACCTTGTACAGTAATGGTCAAATACCTCACATCAGATAAAATATCAGCTGTTATCATTTCTTTTACCGATTCTCTGGAATACGTATCACCCAGAACCTCCATCATTGTATCCATGATCAGATCTGTTCCCATCACATCATTCCAGGTAAAGGCATTGTAATAATCCTTGGCATCTATACGTCCGGGGGCAAAATCAATATAATATTCGGTCTCCTGCATATACACAGTCGTCCTGTTATTGATTGCCGCTATAAGCAAATACAGACCGCTGCCTATTATGGCACCGGTCAGTCCTATGAGCAGCATATATGGTATACGTCTTAGAAAGCAGAGCAGATAAGCCTTACTGTCGATGCCTTCCTGGGGATATGTTTCCTGTATCCTGTGCGTATCCTGCATTACTTCTCTTCCTCCTCTTTCCTGATCTCCTTTATTGCAGTTACCTGATTCTCTTCCACGCCCTCCGTGCTGTCAGGCTGGAATAAAATCTTCAGAGTAAGAAGCATCAGCTTAATATCAAGCCATACGCTGTAATTTTCTATATAAAATAAATCCAGTTTCAATTTATCATAAGGAGTGGTATTGTACTTGCCATATACCTGGGCATATCCTGCCAATCCGGCTTTTACCTTGGTTCTGAAGGTAAACTCCGGCATATCCTCCTGGTACTGTCTGATAATCTCCGGTCTCTCCGGTCTTGGCCCGATAAAAGACATTTCTCCCTTTAATATATTGAACAACTGTGGTAATTCATCAATTCTTACCTTTCGGATGAATTTACCTATCGGTGTAATTCTGTCATCATTCTTGGATGCCAGTCTTGCCACACCGTCTTTCTCTGCATCAGTTCTCATACTGCGGAATTTCACAATTTTGAATTCTTCCATATTTCTGGTGCAGCGAACCTGTTTGTACAGCACCGGACCATGATCATAGCATTTTATAATAACAGCTGTTATTATCATGATAGGTGATGTAATGATGATCAGTATCAGTGAACAGATAATATCAATTGCCCTTTTTACAAAGCGCTGTTCCACTGTCATGGAATATTCCCTTGTGAAGAGAATCGGCGTATCAAACAA
>OIXA01005703.1_pt1 | contig 10928 bp, 9 predicted proteins | sample 1587721 | NCBI WGS metagenome assembly OIXA01 (sample SAMEA3888900, study PRJEB22519) | human gut metagenome | biome: human gut; feature: human-associated habitat; material: faeces | place: Denmark | collected 2013 | reverse complement strand
GGCAGACGCACAGGACTTAAAATCCTGCGGGACTTATACTCCCGTACCGGTTCGATTCCGGTCTGCGGCATGAAAAACCTTGAGAAATCAAGGTTTTTTTTATGTCTAAAATTCTATAATGTTTCTTTTCTTACGAATTTGACAGCAACCGTGACTGCAACGCAGGAATGGCTAAAATAAAAATGAAGCAGACAAAGATGGTATGTAGGATTTTGTCTACATATCAGAGTGTCTGCTTCATTTTTGGTTTACAATTTAAACCTGTATTCTGTCTGCGACTTCATTTCCGAGAACGATCTTTCGGTTTGATGAGGAAATGATCAGTGAGTCATGGAACTTTTGGAGAACGCGGATTGTGCTGCCCTCATGAATATCCATATCGTGCATAGTCTTCATAACTTCTGGCAGTCCGAACATCCATTTAATTGTGTAAGTGTTTCCCTGACTGGAATTTGATAATGAATGCATAAAACAACCTCCTTGCATAAAATAAGGCGGGTAAAAAGGTTTACCTGGTGTCAGATATATATTACCTATATACCTGAAATTGACAGAGACACATGGAAACGGATTACCATAGAATTAGTTAGGCGGATAATTTTATCTGCCTATAACTGAATAGTTGCTCTAAAATGTATTAGAAAGAATTGAAATCCTTTCTAAATATGGACAAATTCAAGTACGGTGTGCTGCATTTGATAAATAGAGCAATAAGATTTTAATTCAGTAAAAAGTTAATGTCAGATAATTTGTTTCTATTGTTGTAATAATTGTATATCTACAAGTGCCAGTTCGTCAATTATAACATTATTTTATACAATAATTGAATAACTATTCATTTATTCAGATATTTCCAGTAACACCCAATGGCAAATAGCACAAAATACTGTGAGTAATTGCTAGAAATAGGGAGTTTGGTAATTAATGGTATATATAATTATAATGGACAGGATTTATTCTACAAATTTCAAATTATTGAGAGCATAACGAAGTGCCATACACATTAGTTCATTTCTGGAACGCCCGCTTTTCGCTGATAATTTATCATATTCTTCCTGAAGTTCTCTTTCAAGTCGAATGGTCATGGTAATGGATTTATCCTCTTTTTTGTCTGTATATTTTGGCCGGACAATAAAATCGTCATTTGGCATGCTTATCCCTCCTGTATAGTATGATTTATTCTGATGCATCAAGAAGTGTGTTACTGAAATCAGTGTAAACAGTAACGGATATAACGTTATAATATAAAGTATAATTACACGGGATTGACATTGATATACCACAAATTTATAATACATATAAGTATTACTAAATGAAGAGAGTGTTTATAGGCTATAAAACGGGGAAGGCTTATATTATAGGAATGCAGTAAATTAATAAATGTTTTAGAGAGCAAGAATAGAATTTATGAAAAGTGTGATTCAGAAACTGTATGATGTGTATATGAATAAAGATAACGAAGCAGATAATGAAGTAATATCGAAAATTGCAGGGAATCTTTGTAAAGAGAAGAAAGAAGCGGCATATCAGTGTTATCGGGAACTTAGAGCTAAGTTAAGCGGAGAATTGGCAGAGGAACTGGATTTATTAATGGATAAACAGTTGGAAATTTATCCGCAGGAACTGGAGGAAAGTTTTGCTATAGGATTTAAGACCGGTGCCAGACTGATGTGTGAAATTTACATCGACGAGTCGAAAGCTATAAAAACAGATGTGTAGAAAAGAAAAAACATATGGTGAAATCGAAGATGAAGCGACAAAATACCATAGTGAAGATAAGGGGATAGGAATAGGAAATAAGGAGGAGATCTGTTTGTATCGGGAGAAGTATAATTTTTCCTGATAAACTGTGGAGCAGTTATTCGGCTATAAGCAAGTTGCAAATACGGATTACTCATAGCCGAGTGACTGTAAATGAAAATTATTTCAGAGAAATTGTTTATGGGCAAAAAGTATTTTATTGAATTGCATTTGAAGTAATTCCAGATATATTACCAGAGATAGTGTTTGTGTCTATAAGTTCATCAATGCTGATTTCACTTAAGAGTCGTTCGATAGTATGCATATGTTCATTCATAACTTTTTCTGCAAGAGATGCATCTTTGTCAGTGATCGCATGGACGAGACGAGCATGCTGTGAGTCGATTTCAGGGGCTGTGCTGTTCTTTTGCATGAAATATGAGCGGATGCCGGTAATCATGTTTTCGGTAAGCTGTGAGGAAGCATTTAACACACTCAGGATCAACGGATTAGCTGAAATTTGTGCAATTTTCAGATGAAGGTCACGGTCCAGATCACCGCGGATCTTTTCATCCTGTGTACTGTCCAGTTTGGCAATAATGAGTTGAAGTTCAGCAGCATCCAACGGGGTACAATTTTGGGCAGCAAGAAAAGCTGCTTTGATTTCCAGTGCACCTCGAAGCTGCAGTGCGTCCTGGATTTTGCTGTTATACATCTGGAACAGAATAGATAATGGTTCAGTGAGACAGTTACGGAGATCTGCGGCAATATAATTGGCACCTCCGTGTACACTGACTGTGATTCCAAGCAGGGAAAGAGCCTTCAGCACTTCACGCAGTGCAGGTCTGGAAATTCCAAACTCATCTGCCAGAATACGTTCAGCAGGAAGGGCATCCCCGGGTTTCAGCTCTCCGGTCTGTATTTTCTCGATGATCTGTTTCAGAACATCGTTAAATGTGCAGGTTTTATCTATTTTTCTAAACATCTATTTTCCTCTTTCTTAACCTTTCATTGTATACCTGAATACAAGTATACATCTATTTAATATTATAACTGATAAAAATGCAGATGCAACCGCTTCTTGTAAAAATCTATATGACGTACTGGTGGTGTTGCTTATTATTTACGCACGGGTATTTTCTATATAAAAATCTGGAAAGCCTTGATTTTATTGGAATAATTTATGAAATAGGTTTTATTAGGGATTGTCAGGTACTTTTAGTTTATTGTGGCTGAGATTTATTATGTGAAGGTAATAAATGGGTATAGTTTGAGAGTGATTTGGGGTATTTTGAATCGTTGCACACAATGGGAGATAATTGTATTGTGCAGGATATTGATGGTTATATCAGCAGTATAACTGGTGACAGTTTGGGGAAGGAATAAAGTAAGCGGATCGGGGTAAGAATGGGGTAAAACTAAGATCTATGTTCCAGAAATCCCATAAAATCAACATTCTTTGCTATTTTTTAATAAATTTTATAATTTTATTAGAAATTAGACAAATTTCTCTCACATTTATAGGTTATGATATTTACATCTTAAGGAAATGACAGACCTTAAGAGAAAATCTTTCCTTTCCCTAAAAAGTGTAAAATGAACAGTGAATCACCGCTTAACCGACAAGATCGCCGGAGAAGCGGTGATTTTGTTATATTGCTCCAATTCCTTCCACAAGTACAGAAGCAAGTCTGCATATAGAATATTGTTAAGGTCGTCTGTAGCGGTTAAAGCAGGCGTAGATTTCCTGAATTCTCGGAACTGCATAGCCGCAGGCAATATTCTGGTTGTCTGCAAAGAAAGACAGGCCATATTGAGTTAGGTTTTTCTGCAGATATTCTACGATTTCGGACAGAGTACGTTTTCCGTCGACTAAGTGTTCAACGGCATATTTTAAAAGGAGGCTTAAGGAGGCGGTTTGTTCTGTATCAATAAGCTGTTCTGTGTAGCGAAGATCAATTTCCTGTTTTCCAAGGGAAAAACTGTCTGTTTTAGAGACTTTGGTTTTTAAACGCTCAGGTCTGTCATTTTTGGAATTTCCATGACCGGTTCGATGGGAATGACTGGAGACAGAGACTTTTGTCATAACACGGTGATTCTCGGGGACATGAAACTCAGGAACTTGAATCTCCGGTAAAGGATACTGACTGCAGAGTTTTCTGACAGATGTCGTGATATCTTTCGGAACGTAGTTATCCATTTGTATGATTGTGTCTGCGATATGAAAGAATGCGCCGGAGCTGCCGGCGACCAGAATCGTGGAGATTCCGGCTTTTTCGTAGAGATTACGGGCACGTTCAAGAAATGGAGTGATCGGTTCTTTTTCACGTTGGATAATCTGTTGCATAAAGGCGTCGCGTACCATGAAGTTTGTGGCAGAGGTATCCTCATCAAGAAGAAAAAGATGACTGCCGGCTTCCATGCTTTCTACGATACCGGCGGCCTGAGAGGTACTGCCGCTGGCATCCAGGGTAGAGAAGCAATGGGTATCTTTTTTATTTGGAAGATCGTTGATAAACAGAGAAATATTAACATCTTTAATAAAGCGCCCATCTTCGGAACGCAGCTTGACGGCTGTGTCATCTGTAATCACGTATTCGCGGCCATCACCCGGAACATGGTTGTAGACACCAAGCTCAAGGGCATTCAGAAGAGTAGATTTTCCGTGGTAACCGCCACCTACGATTAATGTGATTCCCTTTGGAATGCCCATTCCGGTGATTGTTCCCTTGTGTGGAAGATTTATGGAAATACGCAGGCTTTCCGGGGATGTGAACCGAATGGAATCTTTCAGTGGGCGGGAGGAAATGCCGCTTTCTCTCGGAAGAATAGAACCGTCTGCAACAAAGGCACAGAGATTCCGGATTAAAAGTTCCCTGCGAATAAATGCCTGGTCTTCGGCAAGTTCAATATAGTCACGAAGTTCCTGTGCATTCAGACTGGAATAGAAAAAAGATTTTTTGATACAGACAGGCAGAAAGTCAAAAAGGATTTTTTCCAGTTCTGTAGCATTGATAGTACGGCCATTGGCGGGAAATCCCACAAAGAAACGGGCAGTGATTCCGTTTTCATTTATTTCACAGGCTGTTCTTGTGAGAATTTCCTGACCGCAGTGACTGACAGCGAGCAGGCCGCTTTTACCTGAACCCTTTGCACGGAAACTGAATTGATTGATCTGCTTTTCAAACTGACGTGTGAGATAATCGCAGAGAGTTGTCCGGGTGAGCGCATCTTTATAATATTCTGCAGGAAACAGAGCATTCCGGTGGGAAATATGGATACTTATATGAGAGGGAGAGGCGAAAGGATCCCCCTGGACATGATCAATGGATAAAAAATAGTTTCCGAAATGATAGACTCCTTTCAGACTTTTGTATGCTGGATAACTTTTTCGATTTATGGAATGGAGCTGTCGGCGCAGTTCTTCTGAATTGTTCATGGTGAAACCTCCTGTTTATTGTTCATATATTATGTTATAAAATTTTTTAGAGTGCTGTATGCCAATGACACATGTTAGCAACAATCATAGCGGAATATCTATTTTATCCAAACCAAGTAAGTAATGAATGGGGATTGCAAATATTCGACCGACAATTATAACATCATATTAACTATAATAGAAGGATAGGAAATTGTCCAGTTGTACGAATACAGAGTAACATTTTCATTAATGAGGATAAAATTCATTCCAGGTTGCATGGGGCAATGGAATTTTGGCTTGTATACCCCAGAAAAGTAGAGTATGAACAGTAAATCATTTTCAGCATTGGATAACCACAATTTTTATTATATGGAAAAATCAAGCAGGATGCTTTATAATAAAGAAAGCAATACTATGAACAAAAGTCAGATAGAAAGGCGGAACCACAAATGGAACGTAGAAATGCATGGCTTTCTTATACAGAAGCGGAAGAAAAAGAATTAGAAAAAGTGGCAAAATTATATCGTAATTTCCTTGATGCAGGAAAAACGGAACGTGAATGTGTGACACAGATTGTCAAAGAAGCTCAGGCAGCAGGATATGAATCTCTGGAAGAGAGAGCTGCTAAAGGTGAAAAACTGAAAGCCGGAGATAAAGTCTATGTAGTAGGTATGAAGAAAATTATTGCACTTTTTCACATCGGACAGGAAGATATCGAGAAAGGAATGAATATTCTGGGAGCACATATTGATTCTCCGCGTCTTGATATCAAACAGAATCCACTGTACGAAGATACGGATCTGGCATATTTGGATACTCATTATTATGGCGGTGTTAAGAAATATCAGTGGGTAACTCTTCCGCTTGCAATCCACGGCGTAGTAGTAAAGAAAGATGGAAGTGTAGCAGAAGTAAATATCGGTGAAGATGAGGATGATCCGATTGTATATATCACAGATCTTTTGATTCATCTTGCAGGAAAACAGATGCAGAAAAAAGCAGTAGAGGTGATTGAAGGAGAGAACCTTGACATTCTGATCGGAAGCAGACCTCTGAAAGATCTCCCGGATGACAAAAAGAAAGATGCAGTAAAGCAGAATGTACTGAATATCCTGAAAGAGAAATATGATATTGAAGAAGAGGATTTCCTTTCAGCAGAACTTGAGATCGTACCTGCAGGTAAGGCAAGGGAATGTGGTCTGGACAGAAGTATGATTGCTGCCTATGGACAGGATGACAGAGTATGTGCTTATACATCACTGCTTGCAATGCTGGAGATGGAAGCACCGAAACGTACCTCCTGCTGTCTGCTTGTAGATAAAGAAGAGATTGGAAGCGTAGGTGCAACAGGAATGCAGTCACGTTTCTTTGAGAATGCAGTAGCGGAACTTCTGGATGCAATGGGCTGCTATAGTGATCTGAAATTAAGAAGAGCACTGAAGAACTGCAGCATGCTTTCTTCAGATGTAAGTGCAGGATATGACCCATCTTATGGAGAAGCATTTGAGAAAAAGAATGCAGCTTATCTTGGACGTGGTATTGTTCTGAACAAATTTACCGGAGCAAGAGGTAAATCCGGATCGAATGATGCAAATGCGGAATATGTAGCCAGAGTAAGAAACATCTTTGACACACATGAGATTGCATTCCAGACTGCTGAGCTTGGTAAAGTAGATGTCGGTGGCGGTGGAACAATTGCTTATATCGCAGCACTTTATGGAATGGAAGTTATTGACAGTGGTGTATCAGTGCTGAGCATGCATGCTCCTTGGGAGATTACAAGCAAAGCAGATGTTTACGAAGCAAAGAAAGCATACAAAGCATTTCTGCTTGATGCATAAAGTATAGGAATGTTTTCCTGGTCAGGAATCTTAAGTAAAATGAATAATTTCCCTGAGATTTGCAAATATCTGTTTGATCAGAAGGGTTATAAAGAGATTTGTAATTCGGGGAGCCAGTATAAGAAAAATATGAAGAAATTGCAGTGCCTGTGTCGTTATGATTAACAGAGGCTTGCAGATTCCGCAGATAAGGACAGAGCTTTTGGGAGACCGGGGCCTGTCCTTTTTTGACAGGCAGGCTGTGGAATTGATCAGAAACATGCTGCCTGATCTGTCGAGGGGGGCAGGGTGAATGGAGGAGAAAATGAAAGAAGCGCTGATCAGAGTAAAAGATTTGTGTAAAATATATAATCCCGGTGAGAATGAGGTGCGGGCTCTGGATCATATTAATCTGGAAATTGATAAAGGAGAATTTGTTGCCATTATCGGACAGTCCGGGTCAGGAAAGTCTACATTTATGAATATGCTGGGATGTCTGGATGTGCCGACTTCCGGGGAATATTTCCTGAATGGCACGGATGTTTCTACTATGGAGGATAATGAATTGTCAGAAGTCAGAAACAGGGAAATAGGTTTTATTTTTCAGGGATTTAATCTGATTTCTAATCTTACCGCGATTGAAAATGTGGAACTTCCTCTCGTGTACAGAGGAGTAGACAGGAAAACCAGACATAAGTTGGCAGTAGAGTCGCTGACAATGGTTGGGCTGGAGAAACGTATGGATCATAAACCAAATGAGATGTCCGGAGGGCAGCAGCAAAGAGTTGCCATTGCCCGTGCACTGGCAGCACAGCCTCCGGTGATCTTGGCAGATGAACCTACGGGAAACCTGGATTCTGCTTCCAGTAAGGAGATTCTGCAGATTCTCAAGAATATGCACAAGCAGGGAAAAACGGTTATACTGATCACTCACGATAATGGGATCGCTGCTCAGGCGAGACGTGTGGTGAGGATTATTGATGGAAAGATAGAGTCAGATTTCATAAATAAGAACTACGGAAAAAAAGAATATGTAAAGAATCAGCTGGATGCATAAACAAAAGATAACACGTGATGGTGATGTAAACATATATATTTTTATATATCATGTACGGTTATGAGCAAGTAGCGAAGCGGATGATTTTATCTGCTTGATTCATGAGGAGGCAGAAACAAAAAATTATGAAAAAAAAGAAAAGTAAAAAGAAAATTATCATAGGATCAGCAGCTGTTCTGGTAATTGCCGGCGGAGTTACAGTGGCCGGGCAAAGAAATTCAAAGGAGGAGCAGATTCCACAGGTACCGGTAGTGACAGCTGAGATCGGAGATGTTGAAGAAATCGTAGATGCTACGGGAACCGTAGGAAGCGAAGAAGAAAAGACTTATTATTCACCTGTAAATGCGGAGCTGAAAACAGTTGCTTTTTCACAGGGAGATGTAATAGAAAAGGGCACAAAGCTGATTGAATTTAATACAGAGGATCTTGAAAAAGACAACCAGAAAGCAGAACTGAATTTAAAATCAACGAAATATGATACAAAAGATACAAGAAACAAATCGGATAAAGCAGAGAAGAAACAAAAGGATGCAAAGAAAAAAGTCAGGGAACTGGAGAAAAAGATTAAAGATAAAAAGGCTTATGTGGCATCTTTGAAATCTCAGATATCAGCAGCCACATCTGCGGCACAGCGTCAGGCAGCAGCGCAGGCATCTGCCCAGGCGGCAGCTCAGGCCCAGGCACAGCAGCAGGCAGCCCAGGCAAAAGCTCAGGCCGAAGCTAAGAAACAACAGGAGATCCAGAACCAGTATCAATCTGCACTCCGTACATATCAAACAGAGACACTGCCTCAATATCAGCAGAAGCTGTCAGATTTGAATACGCAGTATAACCAGGCCCAGAGAGATTATAATCAGACAGATACCGCATATCAGATAGCATTTGCCACATGGCAGGCAGATCCTTCAGATGATAATCTGCAGGCATTGAATGCTGCGCAAACTGCCAGAACACAGGCACAGCTGTCAATGCAGCAGGCAAAGCAGGCTTATGATGATTATAAACTGCAGGTGCCGAAGATACCGGTGATTTCTGATTTTACAGGCAGTGGTTCTGATTATTCAGGGGTATTTACTGATGGAACAGATATAAATTACAGCGATGAAAATAATGAGCCATCAGATGCTTATGATTATAGCGGGAATGATACGGGTACTGTGACAGCAGATACTTCCGCTCTGGAAAGTGCGCTGGAGGCTGCCAGTGATGAGCTTGCAGAGCTTCAATCTGACCTGGCTTCAGAGAAAGCTGTTGCTGATGCAGATTCTACAAGTCTGACAAAAGAGGAAAAGAAAAAGCTGAAAGTCACAGACAATCTTGCTGAACTGGATGCTAAATCTGCCAAAGAGCTGGTAGAGGAGGGAAAGAAAGGAATTACTGCAGAATTTAACGGAATTATTTCCAAGGCTGATATTAAACAGGGGGCAGCAGTTTCACAGGGAATGGAGCTGTTTACTATTGAGAATACAGATAAGGCAAGCGTAGATGTGACACTTTCCAAATATGATTATGACACTGTGAAAGAAGGCCAGAATGCGGAGATTACACTGGGAGATAATACTTATCAGGGTACTGTAACGAAGATGAGTCATATAGCAGTGCAGAATGAGAAAGGAACACCGGTTATTTCTGCTACGGTAAGTATTGATGATCCGGATGGGGATATTTTCCTGGGAGTGGATGCCAAGGTTAAGATTCATGCAGCATCTGCAAAGAATGTAGTGACTATTCCTGTGGAAGTGGTTAATATCGGTAAGGATGGATCTTTCTGTTATGTAATTGAGGACGGACTGGTGACTAAGAGGAATATTACAACCGGGATCAGTTCAGAGGACTATATAGAAGTAACGGACGGAATCAAAGAGGGAGAGGAAGTTATTTCTGACCTTGGAGATTATACAGAAGGAATGCAGGTCCAGGCAGTTTCTGAACAGTCAGGAGAGGATACCGATGAGTAATCTGTATGAATATATTAAAATGGCAATCCATAATATCATGGCAAATAAAGGAAGGTCTTTTCTGACCATGCTTGGTATTATTATTGGTATTGCTTCAGTGATTGCTATTGTTTCCATTGGTGAAGGAACCAAGAACCAGATGAACAGTGAGATCGATGATATTGGCGGAGGACAGATTGCAATCAGCGTGAGCAGCGATGCACAGACTGCGGAAGAATATATCACTGCAGATGATGTAGATGCAGTCCGGGAGCTGGACGGAATCGAAGGGGTGAATGTTTCGGATTCATATGATGGTGAGACTACAACTGGTAAGGGGAATTTTACTCTTATGGTTACAGGTGAGGGACCGGATGCGAAGTTATTGAATAATGCAACGATGAAGCATGGCGTTTATTTTGGCGAGAATGAAGTGCAGGAGGGAAAGAATGTCTGTGTTCTTTCTGACTCAGATGCCAGGAAACTTTTTGGTACGGATGATGTTGTGGGAATGAGCCTGGATGTGAACTGCTATGGGCTGACAAAGAGTTTGAGGATCTGTGGTGTGACTACACAGAAAGAGAATGGAACTTTTGTAAGTTATACTTATGACGGGATGCCGGTAACTGTAAATGTGCCATATACGACAATGAATGAATTTACCGGGACATCGGATTATTTCTTCTCTATGAGTATACAGGCGGATAAAAGTCTGAACAGTCAGAGTGTCGCAGATAAAGTGGTAAGCCTGCTGGAAAAGAGACATCAGTGTGCAGGTGAAGATTATTTCCAGGTACAGAGTTTTCAGGATATCATGAGCTCCATGAACCAGATGCTGGATATGGTAACTGCTTTTATATCCTTTGTGGCTGGCATTTCATTGCTGGTTGGAGGTATCGGAGTTATGAATATCATGTTGGTATCTGTAACAGAGCGTCCCAGAGAGATTGGTA
>OIXA01005701.1_pt1 | contig 10929 bp, 10 predicted proteins | sample 1587721 | NCBI WGS metagenome assembly OIXA01 (sample SAMEA3888900, study PRJEB22519) | human gut metagenome | biome: human gut; feature: human-associated habitat; material: faeces | place: Denmark | collected 2013 | reverse complement strand
GCCGTAAAGTCCTTAAAAGAGGAACTGCGTTTACCCGTTATTCTATACTACATAGAAGATTTCAGTGTAAAAGAAATTGCCCAGATCCTTGAAATATCGGAAGGTGCCGTTCAAAAGAGACTTGCAAGGGCAAGAGGAAAATTAAGGCAGGAATTACAGGAGGTGTCAATATGAGATTAGAAGATATGAAAAACGATATTCCCGAAACACCGGATTTTATCCATAATATGATTCAAAATGAGGTAGCAAAGCAGCTGGCGGATAATAAAGTGGCGAATCTGCGAAGAAGAAAACGATGGACAGCTCCGAAAGTTGCCGCAGTGGCAGCTGCGTGTGCACTGGCAGTTTCCACGGCAGTATATGCAGGAGTAAATCTGTATCACTGGTTTTTGGAAAAACAGGGTTCTTATGGTGTTTCAGTCAAAATTGATGCTGGTGATGCAGCAAAGAAGACCGTGCTTCCAGATGAGGTCCCAGAGGTAGATCTGTCTGCTAAATATGTTCCGGAGGGCATGAGCTGGATTGACGAGTACCATCTCCAATATCCTGAGCATGACCTGACTGGCGGGTTCAGTTTTTCATTTGTCCTGTTGGATAAAAATGATCTGGGACAGGTAGTACAGGATCAGAATGTTATTGATAGTGAAGAGCGTACATTTGGAAAATACCAGGGGATATATCTCAAATATAATAGCATTACCGAAAACGGGGCTCTTAACCAGAGAATTTATCTTGTCTGCCCGGATTTATATCGTGTGCTTATGATCTACATCGGAGATGATGTGTCAAAGGATGAAGCCATAAAAGTTGCAGAAAATCTGGTGATTGAGGGAAACACGACTATGGTAAAGACCGCCGGATTGCCTACATGGAGCGGAGAGATGATATCTGAAAAGACAGAAGCTGATAATGATGAAATAAGTACTTCTGTAAATGAGAAAAAACTGCCTATTTACCAAATTGGTGACACCTTTGATCTGGATGTGATTGGTGAAAACACAAATGGTGAATATCTGGAAAAAACGATTTCTGCAAAGGTAGATTCTGTTCAAATTTCTGATGATCTTCAGCTTCTCGATCCGGACAAAATACCACAAGAATGGGCGGAAGCCATTGATGCTGATGGAAAGCTATCTACAAACACATTGAATTATGTGAAATCTGGCGACGGAATCGATTCCCTGGATGAAATTGTGAAGTCAGAGGAAGTGAATCAGAAACTGGTCTATGTTACAGTTACCTATACCAATCATTCAAATGAGGAAATCGACCATGTGCTTTATCTTGGTGCTTTACTGACCCTGACTAAGGAAAATGGAAAAGTACAGCTTTACATTCCAACAGAACAGGCCGGCGATGGCTATGACTACATTAGCTGGGACGGCGTGGCAAAGACTGGAGGAATGGTATATTATAGTGTCTCTGAAAATTATGGCAATGGTGGAAACTACATTTCCTCTATAAAACCAGGCGAAAGTGTACAGCTGAACATGGCCTGGATCGTAAATGAAAGCGACCTCAAAAATCTGTATCTGAATGTGACTGGAGACGGAGCTTCATATGAGTTCTCTGAATATATACTGAAAAAGGGACTAGTAGATATTCGCAAATAATATATGCTATCGTTTATGATCCCATTTTTTTATATGTCATATATGAAAAAGCGTTTTTCGATTCCTTTTGGTTTCGAAAAACGCTTTCTTTGCTTCTTCGATCTCTGCACATGAAGTGTAATCTGTGGTATCCAATACGATTTCCTCATTCTTTCCATTGCCGGTTAATAATTATAACGACAGTGTACTATATGAAGCAACCGACAACAACAAAAATCATTAAATGAGTTTCGACAGAAAAAGAGATTCCACACTGTAAGTGGAACCTCTTATCTATTAACGCAATGGACAATCAGATACTTTTATATTTTGAGCCAGTTTATGCAACCCAAGATGTCTGCAGTAGTTTTCCAAATCTTTTGGATTCTGGGATGAACGTGGTCCGATAATAATTGAATTGATAATATCTTCCCTGTGCATATTTTCTGTTTCTAAGACTTTTTGTAAATCTAAAATGTAGAACTCTTTTATTATATTGAATGTTTTGTATTCGATATGAGGATCGTTGTCCGTTACAAAATATGGTGCGATTCGGATTTCCTTTTCAGCAGTAAATGTAGGATGTTTGTGAATAAGGGCACATAATGCTAAATTATCAATGAATCCATCTAAGTTGGAAAATCCTTCCAGAATTCCAGTGGAAATATATGAAGACAATAATTTGTATAATTCATGATCCCTGGTCTCCTGAGTATAATACTGTTCGCCAATGATCATCCCATGATAATATAACAGGTTGTGCAATGCTTCGGTATTGAATTCTATTGCAACACCACGTCCATGATCGGCATAGCGGTCCCATTGAGCTGCATCGTCTAATGCCTGTGACAAACAGAACATAAAAAGGTGTTTTTGCGATGTTCTGTCATATATTTCTTTAAATATTTTATCAACATCACATTTGGGTTTTATATTGTTTTGGGTAAGACCGTTCTCAATGTTCTGCTTCAGGTTATCAATAAACCCAATCACTTCTTTTGCATCATTCACATTCGTTGCGCTGCCAAACCAAATCTTTTTTTTCCTTAAAATTCCATCCAAGGCTGGAAAAGAAGTGTAATGCCATAAAGTTTTACCAACTTTCTGAACAAATTTGTCAGTAGATTCCTGTCTTTTCTGAATTTCTACTAAATTGTAGGTCATATACAATACCTCTTCTGAAATAATATCATTTGAATATGCATCGATCGGACAAATCCTTTATTCTGTATAGATGTTCCCATTCTCATCCGTCCAGGTGCCGTCACCATTGTCTGTGTATCCGACCCCATCTGCGTCACAATAATAATAATCTCCGTTTGTTGTTTCTATTACATTAACAGTACCGTTACTGCCCTGGAGTTCATGCTGTTCCAGTTGGTTTCCGAAATGATAACCTTCGTCATTCCAGGTACGATATGAATTTCCATTGGCATCTGCCCAGTTTCCATCTCCCTGATAACTGTATCGGCTCCCATAATCATCAGAATAGGTCCCATCTCCGTTATCGTAAAGAACTCTGGATTCTTCATCTCCTCCACCCGGTGCTACAATTGATGCTACACCGGAAGTAGTAGTGAATCCACTGGTATATGGTACGCCTGCTGGCAGATTTTCATAAGATGAAACAGACCCGTTGTTGTCAGAGGTAATTCCATCATCGGTCGTTTCACTTACCTGTCCGCTGTTTTCCATGGCAGGTTCATCGTTTGTTTCCGCATCTGCTTTTTCCTCTTCGTCTACAGAATCCTCTGTATCTGCAGTCTCTGTCACTCCTCCTTCGTCCTGTGTTTCAGCAGTTTTCTGCATAGTTACCATTTCAGAAAACGGTGCGTAATCCGGTACATTATTTTTCTCTGGATCTGCATTTTTTTCAATACCAGACTTCTCCGTCTCTACTGAAACTGTATCTGTCCCGGCAGAGACATTAAATACCAGATTACCGCCTGCAAGCAGCAGCGTCACAAGAATTCCCGGAAGAATTCCTTTGCGGAGTTTCCGAATGTTCACCATATACAGAATCCGATCTTTAAACACCATTTCGCTGTCATTAAGACTTGCTGTCACATATGGAATCTGATTTTCCATGGCCACTGTCCTGAGAAGCAGCTGTCGATATAATTTATGTTCCTTTTTATTAACTCTGCGAACAACTGCTGTATCACACAGATTCTCAATATCCTTATCCGCTTCTTTCAGCATGATAAGAAGAAAGGGATTGAACCAGTATATCGATGCACAGATTCGAAGGAGCATCTTATACCAGAGATCCCGATGGCAATAATGTGTAAGTTCATGGTAAAAGATAAGTTTTCTTTCTTCTGCTGAATACCCGGTTGCTGGTAGATACAATTTTGTATGTAAAAGTCCTGCAAGAAGCGGTGTGGTAAGACCTGCGTTTTGCCTGAGCTCCGGTATTCTGCGTACGTGCTTCTTTTGACACGCTGCACGGTACATCTGAATACTCACCGTATCACTTACCTGCAGACTCATCCGTTCCAGATTCCTTATAGAAAAATAATATGCCAGCAATTCTCCTGTCAGTTTAAGTACCGCTACGCTCAGCCAGACAGCAGCAAAAATCAAAGCCACAATTCCCAGCCATTTATCTGATTCGTACCTGACAGTTCTCTTTTGTTCCGGGATTTCTGTCAGATTTTTCATGTCATTGCTCGCAGATGATACGGTTTCTGTTATCTTCTGACTTTCCTCTGGTCTGACTGCGTAATCCGTTATCTTCGGGTTTTGCGTATTCTGTTGACTGCTTCTAAGTACTTTGAAATCCACCAGTGCCAGATTCGCCGGAAGGCGCACCGGAACACAAAGGCTTATCGTAATCAACAGCCAGATAAAGTACTTCCATCTCGCTGATACACGTCCTTTAAACAGAGTCGCAAGCACTTTTACCAGTAAAATTACTACTGCTGCAATAACATTCAGTTTCAGAATGTGTAGAATGAAAACCTCCATAATTCGCTATTCCTCCCTGTCCTCCAGGTTCTTAAGAAATTCACTGAGATCCTGGACTTCTTCCGAGCTGATCTTCTTTCCATGATAAAGTGAAGTTACAAACTTTTTTAGTGAATTCCCATAAAGTTTCTCAAGAACACTCTGGCTTTCATGTGCCTGATAATCTGACTGCGAAACCATGGGTGTATACAGATTCATTTTTCCCTGTTTCGTCACTTCCACGAAATTTTTGTTCTCCAATCTGGTCAGCAATGACAAAATTGTTGTTGATGCAAGCTTTTTCTTCATATTGATCACTTTCTCAATCTCCGGTCTGGTCATCGGCGGAGTATTATTCCAAAGAACGAGCATAATATCCAGCTCTGATTCCGGAAGTCTCTGGTAAGTTTTTTTCACTTTTTCATACCTCCTGTTACATATTTTCTACAAATGTAGGAATAACTCTATTTTACCACGGTTCACGGAAATGGCAAGGGCTTTTGCACAATTTGCAAATGCCCTTGCCATTCCTGCAGCTACTGACCACTATCAGTCTATTTCTGTATAACTGCTGCCATTTTCATCACTCCATGTCCCGTCTCCATTGTCCGTAAATCCTGTACCATTTTCGTCCTGGAAATAATAATCACCATTTGTAGTTTCCGTAACCGTCACAGTATTACCGTTTGCATCCTGAAGGTCATGCTGTTCCAACGTATGTCCCAGATGATGAGTGTCATCATTCAGAGCTGAGTAGGTATTTCCATTTTCGTCGGTATAAGTCTCATCCCCATTATCGGTATAGTTCATTCCATCATCTCCACGATATTCACAAGAATAATCTTTGTGAAGAATGTAATTAATCTCAATGATATTTCCATCACTGTCAACTAATGTCATTGGTGAGGTAGAAAGGATATCGGAATCATCATTGCTGTCCGAGGATTTTGCAGAAGCATTTTCTTCTGTATCGGAGGAATCTGAATCTCCTCCTGACTTCTGACTGGCAGTATCTGTAGTTGCCTTATCAGAATCATCAGAAGAATCATCGGTCTGGTTTTCATTCTCCTGTCTGGTAAGTGAAGGATTTCCAGGATACGAAATATATTCTACAAATTTTCTGACGTCACTGATGTCATCTGCATCTTTTGCATATCCCACTGCCATATACAGGCTGTTTCCCTCTGAATAAATTGTCTGATAGCAGGCATCGTATGTGTCATTGCATTTGGCAATCCCTGTTTTGACATCCTCCAGTGAATATTTATAGATATTTACATAATCATTTCCGTTCGTATAGCTTGCATAGGTACCTTCCGTATCTGCTTTTTCCCAGTCGCAATCAGCTGGCGGCTGTGTATAAAAGTCATTATTTTCTGCTGCCAGAACCGTTCCTGCTGAAAAAGTTCCCAATACCGCCGTAGTGATAAGTGTCATTAACTTTACTGTTCCTGTCTTCATAGTGCATTCTCCCTGTTTATTATTTTCTACTTTTGTAGAAGTTGGTTATATACTACATCTGTAGAAGTTAAATGTCAATCACTTTTTTCTACAATTGTAGAATTGTTTAGGTTTTACTTCTGATATTCTTAATTCCAGACTACGCCCCAAAATCATTCCCACAATTTGCATGCCCCCATTATGAAACCCTCATCCAGGCAAAAACAGGAAGGATGCAACTCGCCAAGAATTGCATCCTTCCTGTTTTAAAACTATTTGTTTTACAACTATTTCTTTTACAACAAGCCTTTTATACTTCATATCCGGCAAAAAAATTTTATCACAACCAAGAATATTACTCAAACTCTTCCTCGGATTCCTCACCGTTCTCCCCACCCATCCGCACACGGATTCCGTTGATCTCTACGTCTTCCATAGGAATCACCAGACACTTGCGGCCGTCAATGATCTTGGTCTCCACCAGTTCCACTTTATCTGGTTCAACATGGATCACTACATCCGGAGTTTTGATCTCGAATTTACGGGTATTGGTAATATTAGAGGCTACCATGGTGGCTTTTTCACCGGCTACAGCCTCATACTGGTTATCAAAAGTTTCCAGTTTCTCGTCTTCTACACCGCAGTCCTCAAAGAGACGTTTCACCTCAGACTGAGTGAGCACAACCGGGTCTGGGGAATCTTTCTGTGCTTCAATGATCTCGTTCAATTTCTCATGGATTCCAATAACGGTGTCATACTGGCAGTCGTCACCAAGGGTTTCCTCCACCAGCATGTTGAAAGAATCACGCTGTCCGCCTGCGGAAAGCGGAGCAGTACAGCCAAACACTTCATCCACAAAAATATCGTGAAGCTGCTCTGCATTCTTAGAATAGTAGAGCATGCCGTGGATGTCTGTGCTTCTGTCATTAAATAACGGGAAAAGGAAGCCGTTCTCTGGCATTTCCACGATCCAGTCACGGATACGGTCCTGGATCAGATTTGCCTCCGCATTGTAGCAAAGACCTGCCTTAGACAGCTTCACCGGACAGATACTGCAAAGAAGGTGCTCATAAATCTCTTCAGAAGCATCATCCATATCGATTCCATCTGAAGTTCTTCCCGGGATATCGTACACAGCGTGTACCAGGATTATGTAGTAATTTTCCGGATAATCGTAATTTTCGATAATTTTGTCATAAAAGCTCTCAATTAAAGCGTCATCCTTCAGTTTACTGGCGCGGAGCTTCATGAGGAATTCGTGTTTGCCACCCTCTTTTTCCTCTGCCAGAGGGAATTCCATATTCATCAGGTTCTTTCCAAGAGTACCAGAAAGGGTTTTCTTGAATATTTCAAAATATTTGAACATTTCTTCCTCCGAAAGGGAAAGGAATGCTTCTTTCAGTTCTGTTTTTTTATTCTTTTCAGCATCCACATAGCATCCACAAATTCTGGTAATGTTGCAGTTGGCTGGTGTCAGCTGTTTCTTGATTTCAGAAATTTCTTTTTTGTTCATTTATATATGTCCTCCAGTATTCCAGAAAATATGTTTTCAAAACCGATATCCCATCTCTGATATGAATTTGAGTCTGTTGCCTTGCGCTCCATCCATAAAGATTCTCTGAAAGTATTATCAGCTCCATGATTTCAGCTTTTTTATTTTAGCTTAACACTCCAGAAAATTTCAAGACTTACTTACAGAAATAATAAATCATGATTAATGGTCGTATAAAATAACTCCTTAAACTTCTCCATATCCCGTGTCTGTCCCAGCGCCCACATCATTTTCGTCACAGATGCCTCCAGCGTCATATCATAAGACTCCAGCACCGGGAACCGTTCCTTAATAATCTTTCCAACCTGGTAAACTTCCATATCGCTTCCCTCGTGGGTAACCTGGGTCGCCATGCACACAGGCTTGCCAGCTTCGATCCAATGCGCAATCGCATCTATAAAATTATCATTTTCGTAATGAGGCAGACCGCCTACGCCGAAGGATTCAATGATCAGTCCGGAATAAGAGGGAAAAAGAGCATCCAATACTTTCCCGTCAATCCCCGGAATCAGTTTGAGCAGAAAAATCTTCTGATTCATCTCATGATAAAACACCAGTGGCTTGGTGGACTGGTCTTTGTCATCAATATAAAAAATGATCTTCTGATCGTGAATGGATGCAATATCCGGATAATTAATGCTGGAAAAGGCATTGTAGCTTTTGGAAAATTCCTTCTTTGCTCTGGTTCCTGCGATCACTTTTCCCCCAAACACAATGGAAATTCCATGGGCCCGGTCATGGGAAGCAAACCGCAGACTGTCCATCAGATTAGACCTTGCATCTGTAATTGCCAGATCAATAGGTTTCTGTGCACCGGTAATCACGATAGGTCTGCGGTTATTCTGGATCAGATAAGACAAAGCAGCAGCCGTATATGCCATAGTGTCCGTTCCATGACAAAGCACAAAGCCATCATAAAATTCATATTTTGATTCGATCAGTCTGGCCAGCTTCAGCCAGGGCAAAAGGCTGAACGGTATCAATGGTGCAGAATTCCCGGGCTTCAGGAATATATTCCAACAGCTCATCTGCAGAAATCTGCGGTGCCAGCCCCTCTGCTGTATATTTGGAAGCAATGGTTCCCCCGGTTGCAATAAGAAGTATCTTTTTCATGTTGTCCCCCTGTGTAATTGTTATCCACATGTTCAATCTGCTGTACCTGCATTTTCTCAAACCTTACTTTGTAGCGAAAAGCTTTTTTTCATAAGTATTTTACTTTGTATAGACAAAGGGCCCGCCCGAATCACCCCAGGCAGGCTCTTTTATCATTTTCTCCACTTTATATAATCTCAATTCTTTCAGAAAACATTTTGCAATACATACGATACAACAAGTTTCGATCTTTATCTCACTTTTAGTTCTCCTCAGTTGTCTCTTCTGCAGTATCCTCTGCGTTCTCCTCAGAATCAGCGCTCTCGCTGCTGTCCTCGGCCTTGCTGTCTGCACTGTTCGCTTCTGCAGTCTCGTCTGTACTGTCAGCGCTGTCTGTAGTATCAGCTTCCTCTGCGCTGTCGCTCTTTGCAGCATCTGTCTCAGCAGTATCAGCATCATCGCTCTCATCTGCTGCCTCGACATCCTCAGAAGTAGTATCCTCAGTAGCATCTGTTGTATCTGCTGCTGCATCTTCACTTGTATCCGCTGTAGTCTCTTTAATTGTGAAACTGTGCTCATCTGTAATTGTCAAAGTAGAAAGCACCTTATCATTTACAGTAATATCAGCATCATCCAGCCATTTCTGAGTTGTCTCGGAATAGTATTCGCTGCGCTTGGTGTTCTCAAGGGACTCTTTCTTGGAAGCGGTTGCATCCTCGTCATTTACTTTGTCCATCCGAAGCACGTATACGCTGCTATCAGTCTCAACCAGCTCGCCGTAAACTTCGCCGTCCTTCAGAGTTCTCAGCGCTTCTACAACAGCGTCATCATAAGAATTGGAAATATCCTCATCATCACTGTCATTTGTGAAAATAGTTCCGGTCAGTCCGCTGTAAGTATCATCAACAGCCTTGGCTGTCTCGCCCATGTCTGCTGTCGGATCCTCTTTCATCTTATCCAGGATCTCCTGTGCCTGCTCCTTGCGGGTAGCAATATCATCATCGGTAAGGTCATCTCCACTGATGGAAATACTTACATAGCTGAAAGAAGACTGCTGTGCCTCCTCATCCGTTATGTTAACCTCAGCCTCATTGCGGATCGGATCGTAAATTCTCTGACGGTAAGTCTCAAGCTCCAGAAGAGTCTTAACCTGGTCTTCGGAAACAGCAAGCTCCTTCAGAGTGTCCTCGTCATTGTCCTGCATAAACTGTGCTGCTGCATCTGCAATAGCAGTCTCATCATCAGAAGTAACCTCAACACCGTAATCAGCTGCCTTCTCCTTCATGATGTACATCAGCTCAACCTGCTCCAGGAACTGTCCTACAGCCTGCTCACCGTATGTAGTACCAGCATCCTCATCTACTACCTGGCTCCAGATATTTCCTGCACTTCCCATAAAGCTCTTATACATAGCAACCGTCTGTGCCTGTGACTCACGTGCATACAGACTTACAACACCCATAGGAATGTCTGTGCCATCTACAGTTGCAACGGTCTTCTCTCCATCTATAGACTTACTTCCACATCCGGAAAGCATTCCAATTGCCATTACGCCACTTAATGCCACTACGGTTGTGTTCTTCACGATTTTCTTCATATTGATCACCAATTACCCTTTCACTGATGTGCCGCTTAGTCACCACGCACAGCCAGCATGATTTCCCAATGCGGACACGCTAATAAGAGTATAAAACTTTTTTCCCATGAGGGCAAGTAGAAAGGGGAAAATCTGATAGAATTCACACAATTTTCGCGAATTTCCATCGGATCTTCCCCACCCAGAGACTACTTTAAATCAAAATATCCGAAAGCATTCAACAGCCCAGCCGTCTACTACTTTTCGCTCTTTCCTTCCTCTTCCACCAATTCCATCAGTTCCTTTGCAAACACCGTCAGCGCCTGCACAATATCCCCCACTGGTGCAAACAGGAACTTCGGCTCTTTATCCGGTTTAAACTGCAGCTGTCTGCGGTACTTGGCAACCAGCGGCGGAATTCCTTCCGGGTTCAGATGTGCATTTTCGTAAAGGGTGATCCTGATCTCACGCTGCATCTGCTTGATTTCCGTAATGTAGCCCTGATGTGCCAGTGCTTTCAGTCTTGCAATAGCCAGCAGATTCAGCACTGCTTTCGGCGGCTCCCCAAACCGGTCGATCAGTTCTTCCAGCATATCATCATACTCCTGCTGGGACTCAATTCCCGCAATACGCTTGTAAATGTCCAGCTTCTGGAACTCATTGCTGATATAAGTATCCGGGATAAACGCATCCATATTCAGATCAATGGTGGTCTCGAAATCCTCCAT
>OIXA01005700.1_pt1 | contig 10930 bp, 10 predicted proteins | sample 1587721 | NCBI WGS metagenome assembly OIXA01 (sample SAMEA3888900, study PRJEB22519) | human gut metagenome | biome: human gut; feature: human-associated habitat; material: faeces | place: Denmark | collected 2013 | reverse complement strand
ATCTGAAGCGCAAACCGTAACATATCGGCTAATTCCCATTTATTCTTCGGTGACATAACGGTCATATTGGGAATATTGGATAAAAATGACAGATCAAATATTCCCTGATGAGTCTCTCCATCGCTTCCGACAAGACCCGCACGATCTACCCCGAATACCACCGGCAGATTCTGCAGTGCCACATCGTGGATTAACTGATCATATCCTCTCTGCAAAAATGAAGAGTAAACTGCAAATACAGGCTTTAATCCTCCTGCTGCCAGTCCCGCAGCAAATGTTACACCGTGTTCTTCCGCAATTCCAACATCAAAAAAACGATTCGGATAATGCTTCTTAAATCTGGCAAGTCCGGTTCCATCTGCCATGGCAGCTGTGATTGCCACAATATCTGGATTTCTGGATGCCTCGTCACAAAGCACTTTACCAAACACATCTGTATAAGTATCTCCGTCTTTTTTTGCAAGTACCTTACCGCTTTCTATGTCAAAAGGTCCGATTCCGTGAAATTTATCCGGTGCTGTCTCTGCAGGTTCATAGCCCTTTCCTTTTGTTGTCATAACATGAAGGAGTACCGGACCTTCCACTTTTTTCGCTTCCTTAAGAGCTTTGCAGAGCATTGGTAAATTGTGTCCCGGAATCGGTCCCAGATAAGTAATTCCCATGTCCTCAAAGAACATGCCTGGTACCACAAGCTGCTTGATACTGCTCTTCGTCTTCCGGATATGCTCAATCATACGGTCTCCCATGACCGGCACCTGCTGCAAAGCATTTGTCACACCTTTTTTCAGTCCGGTATAGATATCTGCCGTCCGGAGATTTGCCAGATATCTGGACATTCCGCCTACATTTTCTGAAATGGACATATGATTGTCATTGAGTACCACAATAAAATTCGTCTTCAGATTCGATGCATTGTTCAGCGCCTCATAAGCCATGCCGCCAGTCAGCGCACCATCTCCGATTACGGATATCACATGCTCGTCACCGTCTTGCAGATCTCTGGCTGCCACCAGACCGATCCCTGCAGAGATAGAAGTCGAGCTGTGTCCCGTATCAAAACAGTCACAGTCACTTTCCTTTCTCTTGGGGAAACCACTCATACCGCCATATTTCCGAAGCTCGTCAAATCCTGACTTTCTGCCGGTCAGCAGCTTGTGCGTATAGGACTGATGTCCCACATCCCAGACTACCTTATCCTTCGGAAAATCAAAACAAAGATGGAGTGCCATCGTAAGCTCCACCACACCCAGATTGGAGGCCAGATGTCCTCCGCTCCGGCTGATCTTCTCTACAAGAAAATGCCGGATCTCTTCTGCCAGTGTGTCATATTCTTCCGGTGGTATCTGTTTGATATCCCCTACCTGATTGATCTTTTCCAGCACCATATCGAATCCCTCTATTTCTCTCTATACACCAGAGATTTTATCAGTTCAGTCAGAAATACATTCTTATAAGGAAGGGACGCAAGTCCTTCAATGGCTCTTGCAGAGATCTCTTCCACATCCTTTTCTGCCTGTTTAAGTCCCTTTAATGTCACATACGTCGTCTTTTCATTTTTGTCATCACTGTGGATGGGTTTACCCAGCTCTTCCAGTGTGCTGGTCACATCCAGAATATCATCCCTGATCTGGAATGCGATCCCCACATCAGAAGCTACCTTCTCGATCACAGATACTTCTTCCTCAGAAGCTCCTGCCAGCACAGCTCCCACCATCATGGCCGCCTCCAGAAGCGCTCCTGTCTTCAGCTCGTAGATAAAATCCAGCCTGTCCTGGCCGATGGCATGTCCGGAGGACTGTACATCCACCACCTGTCCGCCGATCATACCATAGATTCCTGCCTTTCTGGACAGAATCTGCAGTGCCTTTGCCGTGCGGCGCAGATCTGTACTCTTATCGAACGCCTCTGCTGCGGTCTCAAAGGCATAGTTCAGAAGTGCATCTCCTGCCAGCACACCCATGGCATGTCCGAATTTTGCATGGGTGGTCAGCTTACCACGGCGGTACTCATCATTGTCCATAGCGGGCAGGTCATCATGCACCAGAGAATAGGTGTGGATCATCTCCATAGCTGCCATGAACGGCTCCACTTCCCTGCCTTCTCCTCCGAACATCCGATAGGTTTCCTGCATCAGCAGCGGGCGCAGACGCTTACCACCTGCTGTCACACTGTAATTCATGGCTTCCATGATCTCATGCTGCGTACCGCTCTCCTCCGGCAGATAACTCTCCACGATCTTCTCAACAGCTGCCGTCTTACTTTTTAGTTCCTCACGAAAATTCATGTGTCTGTCCCTCCTCATCGATCTGAAGCATCTGCTTTTCCACATGATCGATGTTCTCGTTGCAAAGTTTCAGAAGCCCCATGCCCTCCTGATAGAGACCAAAGGACTCCTCCAGTGTCACATCTTTATCCTGCAGTTTCTCCAGTAGTGCTTCGATCCGGTCAAATGCCTCTTCCAGCCGAAACTGCTCCTGATCTGCTGTCTCTTTCTTCTTCGCCATATCAGCCGTTCCTTTCCAGACTGCGGATACCTTCCGTCCGCGCTACAACGGTTCCGTCCGTCACATGAATGGTCAATGCATCCCCTTCCTTCACCTGAGTGATGGAGGTCAATGCTTTTCCATCAGGGCTCTCTGTATATGAGTATCCCTGCTGAAACTTCTTCAAAGGGGAACAGCCATCCAGCCGCTCCGCATATAATGCAAGCCTGTGCCGCCGGTCTTTTACTTTATCTGAAAATGCCTGCCGCATTTTATCATTCAAATCTGCTGCATATTGCCGCTTCTCCCGAAGCTGATACTGTGGGCTTGCCTGCAAAAGCCGCGCCTGCAGGTATCTTGCCCGGTCACGGTTCCTTACTATCTTCTGCTCCACCCGGTCTGCCAGCTGATTCTTAAAGATCCGTACACTCTCCACCAGCTGACGGTAATCCACCACAGCCAGCTCCGCTGCTGCGGATGGGGTCGGTGCCCGAAGATCCGCCACATAATCTGCAATGGTGGTGTCCGTCTCATGACCCACCGCCGAGATCACCGGTGTGCGACACTCGAAGATAGCACGCGCCACAATCTCCTCATTGAATGCCCACAGATCCTCAATGGATCCACCGCCACGCCCGACGATCATCACATCCACACCGTAAGCATCCAGCGTCTGTATTCCCTTTACAATGCTCTCCGCCGCCTGTTCACCCTGCACCAAAGCCGGGTAGAGGATCAGCTGCACATAAGGATTCCGCCGTCTGCTGATATTCATAATATCACGGATCGCGGCTCCTGTTGGAGCTGTCACGATCCCGATCTTCCGATTATAAAATGGGATAGGCTGCTTATACTCTGCAGAAAACATCCCCATCTCTTCCAGCTCCCGCTTGAGCTGTTCGTACCTGCGGTACAGATCTCCTTCTCCGTCCGGCAGGATCTCTCTGGCATAGAGCTGATAACGCCCGTCCCTCTCGTAGACACTGACGCTTCCCAGCACGATTACCTTCTGCCCTTCCTGCATACGGAAGGTTAACCCTGTGCGCCGTTCTCCCGCGAACATCACACAGGCTATCGCCCCGGACTCATCCTTCAGGGAAAAATATATGTGTCCGGATGTATGATATTTGCAGTTGGATACTTCCCCTTTTACATAGATCCGGTTCAGCATGAAATCCTGTACAAACATATTTTTAATATAGGCGTTCACCTGTCTGACCGAATACACATTTTTCGCCATCTCTATGCCTCTTGCGCTTTAAGCCTCTTTACTGGAAAGTTTTGCCAGAACTGCGTTGACAAATGCAGGAGATTCATCTCCACCGAATTTTTTTGCAAGCTCCACTGCTTCGTTGATCGCCACGCGCTCTGGAATATCCTCGTCATATTTCATCTCGTATACGCCCAGACGAAGGATCGTCAGATCCACCTTGTTCATACGGGACAGCTTCCAGCCTTTGGAATACTTCTCCAGCAGCTCGTCGATCTCCGGAAGCTTCTCCACGATCTTCTTGTATTTTTCTTCAATATAGGTCTCGTCCTTTGGCTCTACGATCTCTTCTTCTTTCATATCGTCCACATACAGACTCACCTGCTCTGCCATCTCGTCCTGTCCATTAAATTCCACACGGAACAGAAGCTGGAAAATATGCTCTCTTAATTCTCTTCTCTTCATCCTTGCCTCCCATATTTATTTCCTGTACGATTAAAAAAGGATGCCTCTTGAGACATCCTTCTTACTTTGTCCAACCTTATTCCAGCACGATGCCGGCCACGCGGACATTCACTTCGGACACCTTCATGCCGGTCATGTTCTCGATTGCTGCCTTTACCTTGTCCTGCACGATGCCGGATACCTTGAGGATATTCGCTTCAAACTCCAGGTTCAGCGCCAGATCAACCTTCACGTCGGTATCTGTCACTTCTACTTTCACACCCTTGGACAGGGTCTTCATTCCCATCATGGAAACCAGTTCATTCTTAATATTGCCCGCCATGGATGCAACTCCACGTACATCAGTTGCCGCCATACCTGCGATAATGGCAACGACCTCATCTGCAATACGAACCTCTCCACGATCTCCATCTATCTTCAATACATGTGTAGCTCTGTCTATCTTCTCCATATTCCTACCTCCTGAATATCCGATGCTTTTGTATTAGTATACCAAAAACATACACCTTTGAAAAGGGGAAATTTAGCGTCCAAACTCGGAAAGAATCAATCCTTCGTTGCGGTCCAGCGTCATGCCGATGCTCCAGCTGTTGACCCACAGAAGCAATGGTCTTCCCTTCAGATCACGGATCTTCTTCATGTCAGAGGTGCCGCTGATCTTGTCCATATCGATCTGCTCATTTTCGATCCAGCGGATGTGCTCATAAGGCAGATTTTCCAGACGGATCTCCACATTATATTCATTTTCCAGACGATATTTCAACACATCGAACTGAAGAACACCTACCACACCTACAATAATCTCTTCCATACCGGTATTGTACTCCTGGAAGATCTGGATCGCACCTTCCTGGGCGATCTGCTCGATACCTTTGACGAACTGCTTTCTCTTCATGGTATCGATCTGACGGACTCTTGCAAAATGCTCCGGTGCGAAGGTTGGGATACCTTCATACTGTACCTTATGATTTGGCATACAAACCGTGTCTCCGATGGAGAAAATGCCCGGATCGAACAATCCGATAATATCTCCTGCATAAGCCTCATCCACGATCTTACGATCCTGCGCCATCATCTGCTGCGGCTGGGACAGACGGATCTTCTTGCCATCCTGCACATGAAGCACTTCCATGCCTGCCTCAAACTTACCGGAACAGATTCTCATAAATGCAATACGGTCGCGGTGCGCTTTATTCATATTTGCCTGGATCTTAAAAATGAATCCAGAGAAGGAATCTTCCATAGGATCGACCATGCCCACATCTGCTTTTCTCGGAAGCGGGGAGGTGGTCATCTTCAGGAAATGCTTCAGGAAGATCTCCACACCGAAGTTGGTCAGGGCGGATCCGAAGAATACCGGTGACAGTTCTCCTTTATCTACCATCTCCTGATCAAATTCTGCGCTGGCTCCATCCAGAAGATCGATCTCGTCCATGAGCTTTTCCTTCTGGCCTTCCAGCAGTACGCCATCGGCCTCGTCCATGGAAAGCACCAGGTCTTCACCTTCCTTGGTACCCTTCTCCGTATCGGAGAACACATGGATCTTCTGGCTCTCACGATCATAGACTCCCTTGAATTCCTTACCGGAACCGATGGGCCAGTTGATCGGACATGTTGCAATTCCCAGCTCTTTTTCAATATCATCCAGCAATTCAAAGGTATCCATGGCATCACGGTCCATCTTGTTGATAAAGGTAAAGATCGGGATATGTCTCATGACACAGACCTTGAACAGCTTTCTGGTCTGTGCCTCCACACCTTTGGATCCATCGATAACCATCACGGCAGAATCAGCCGCCATCAAGGTACGGTAGGTATCCTCAGAGAAATCCTGATGTCCCGGAGTATCCAGAATGTTGATGCAGTAGTTGTCATAGTTGAACTGCAGAACAGAAGAGGTTACAGAAATACCTCTCTCCTTCTCGATCTCCATCCAGTCAGACACTGCATGTCTTGCGGTTGCTTTTCCTTTTACAGAACCAGCCAGATTAATGGCTCCTCCATATAATAAGAACTTTTCCGTCAGGGTTGTCTTACCCGCATCCGGATGCGAAATGATCGCAAATGTTCTCCTCTTTTCAATCTCTTTTCTTATATCTGCCACGATAGTTCCTCCTCATCGCATCTACATCTTTGCATATTCCGTTTTAGTATATGGCAAAGAGAGGTAGGTGTCAAGGTGGGAATTTATCTACTGAATCTGTCCCCATGAAGCTGATCTTAGATAAAAATAAATAAGAAAGATGAATCTATTTTCGTCACAATTTCAATTAACTTCACATTTTTTTAAGAATTCTTAGGATTTCCTGCTATTGTTTTCTTTTTTTGCATATGCTATGATACCGAAAAACAGGAATAATGACTGATGTTGTATATTTTGCAAGACGCAGGAGGTTTCATATGCTTGCACGATTCAAAGGATTCAAGGAGAAATATCCGTATTACTGGGTCTCTCTCTATTTTGTATTTTATATGATCTGGTTCGCATGGGTAGAAAGCCGGGCCAATCTCCCCTATCATGTGATCCATTTTCCACTGGATGATTACATTCCGTTCTGCGAATATTTTGTAATTCCATATATATTATGGTTCGGTTATATTGCAGTGGTATATCTGTGGCTGTTCTTTCATGACAAGTCCGCGTTTTTTAAATACATTGCGGTAATCTATACGGGAATGACACTGTTTCTGATCATTTCCACCATTTATCCCAATGGACACCTGCTGCGGCCGACAGAATTTTCCAGAAACAACATTTTTATCCGGCTGGTGTGCTTCATCTACTGGGCAGATACTTCCACAAATATTCTTCCAAGCATTCATGTGTTCAATTCCATCGCCGCACATGTGGCAGTCATGAATACACCGGAACTGAAAAATAAAAAGTGGACAGTCCGCGGATCGCTGATCTTATGCGTATCCATCATTCTGTCCACCATGTTCATCAAGCAGCACTCCTGCATCGATGTGATGCTTGGTATTCTGCTTGGTATTCTTATGAATTATACAGTGTACCGTACCTCGTTCTTAGTTAAAGCCCATGACTTTATTGGCAAGCTTGTACGCGAGAACCGAGACCTTTCTCCCTCCCTTTCCAGGGATGTTCATAGCACGGCCAAAGATGCCGAAATATAATTTGTAATAAAGACCTGCGTCCTTCTTCTTGAGGTACTGCCACAGGTCTTTTTTCTTGTCCAGACTTTCCTGTGTCCCTGAACGGATCAGCATGATAGAAGAAACGGTCATCATAATATCCAGATAACTGGTCATATATTTTCTAAGCTTCGGATTCTGGATCGTGCGAAGGTCATACTGATCGATCATGATCTTGTTGACCTTGATCTGCTGATCCACACGTCCGATCATCACCTGCTCATTGACAGACTGATCTGATCTTCCGATGAAGTAGTGATACAGATCCAGATCCATATAGTACAGATTTTTCACATAGGGCAGTGGATAATAAACGAAAATGTTATCCACATAGAAGGTATGCTGTGGCAACTCCAGTCCACAGTTTTTCAACATCTGTGTGCGGTAAATGACGGAGTGCATCAGAATATACTGTCCCAGATGAAAATGCTTTGCATCCTTCCAGGTAAACACCTGATCCTGAGGAAATACATTTGCATAACGGATCGCCTTCTTATGTTTTACGCCCTGCTTATCGTAAATGTAGTTGCAGAGCATCATATCTACGTTCTGTCCCTCTCTTACCAGTTCGGCAAGTTTATCCAGCACCTTCGGATAATTTTCCTTGTCCAGCCAGTCATCACTGTCTACAACCTTGAAATAGAGGCCGGTTGCATGTTTAAGACCGGTGTTGACCGCCTGGCCATGTCCTCCATTTTCCTGATGGACTGCCTTTACGATTCCCGGATATTTTGCTGCATACTCATCAGCAATCTCAGCCGTACGGTCTTTGGTAGATCCATCATCTACAATGATGATCTCCACTTCGTCTCCGCCCGGAAGCAGGGATTCGATACAGTTTCTCATATATCCTTCTGAATTATAACAGGGGACTGCGATTGACAAAAGCTTCATATTACACCTCTTTATCCTTTTTTATCTTGTCTGTCAGTTCCAGTGCTTTGAGCACCATAGCATCAATATTATAATATTTATATTCTGCAAGCCGGCCAAGCAGCCATACATTCGGGATATGCTCCACCAGCCCGCGGTACTGCTCATACAGCTTCTGGTTTGCCTCATTTGCAATGGAATAATATGGGATCTCACCTGCTGCTCCTGTATAAGCAAACGGGTACTCTTTCACGATCGTAGTTCCCTCTGCCTGCTGTCCGGTCAGATATTTGAACTCAGTAATACGGGTGAAATCTTCACTGACCGTATAATTTACCACACTGTGTCCCTGATAATCCGGCTTGTCATAATATTCAAAATCGAACCGCAGGGAACGGTACGGCAGCCGTCCGAAGCGGCAGTCAAACAGTTCATCCAGCGGACCTGTATAGATCACATCACCGGTAAATGCCTGTCCGTCAAGAGATACGCTTCCTTCTGAAAATGTCACACGGCTTCTGGCATCCACACCGATCTCCACAGTGATATTCTCATGATCCAGCATTTTTTCAAACATCAGTGTATATCCATGAAGAGGCATGCCCTGCCACGGTTCCTGGAAATACCGGTTGTCATGGGAGATCAGCACCGGCACACGTCCTGTCACAGCCGGATCGATCTGCTCCGGCGTCTGTCCCCACTGCTTCATAGTATAATGAAGAAAAATATTTTCATAAACATAGTCAGCGATCTCACGGATCTCAGGGTCTTCATGTTCCCGAAGCTTCAGGATCGGCACACGGCTCTCCAACCCAAATGCATCGATGAGCTTCTTCTCCAGTGCATCCGCCTTCTCCTGCTCATATACCATATGAAGGGTGTTCAGGTTGAAGGGCACCGGGATCAGCTTGCCATGGACATTTGCCACAACCTCATGTCCAAATGCATACCAGTCCGTAAAACGAGAGAGATAGTCATACGCCTTCTGCTCCTTTGTATGGAAAATGTGCGGTCCATACTTGTGGATCAGGATTCCATGTTCATCCTTCTCGTCATAGCAGTTGCCGCCGATATGGTCTCTCTGCTCCAGTACCAGCACCTTTCTTCCAGATTCTGCCAGATCCCTGGCTGCCACACAGCCAGCCACACCGGCACCAATGATCACACTATCAAACATATCCTACTTACCTTCCTTGTACTTTTCCTGTCCCAGAGAAATGTTAAGATACTCTGCATATGCTGCAAATGCGGCAGGAATCGGATAATGCTCCTCCGTCTCCTTCACATCCACAAACAGCAACCCTTCCTGGTCCATGTTTTCTGTCTCTTCCAGACTGATCGCATAACCGGTCATGTGCCATTCCACATGGCTGAAAATATGCTTTGCTCCCGTTAAAGGCAGAATACGAAGCGGTGCATATCCCCATGCCTTCACCTGGGCAAGAACTTCTTCCTCACTTAAATGTCCCTCTAATCCTGGCAGTTCGTATAATCCTGCCAGCAGTCCTTTGGAAGGACGCTTGCGGATACCGACCCGGTCTCCTTCCTTCAGGATCAGGATCGTCCGGTCTTCGATCCTCCGCTCTTTTTTCACCTTTTTCTTCGGAAGTTCATCCACGATTCCCTTCTTATATGCCTCACACAAAAATGCCAGCGGACAGATCTCACATTTTGCCTTTCCATTAGGCACACACACGATGGCTCCGATCTCGATCAGGGCCTGATTAAAATCTCCTGCCCGATCTGCCGGAATGATCTTCTTCACTTCTGCTTCCATGGCAGTCTTTACCGACTGCTTCAGCACATCCTCATAGCTGGCTGTCACACGGGACAGCACTCGTAATACATTCCCGTCCACCGCAGGCATGGGTATGCCAAATGCAATAGAGCTGACTGCTCCTGCTGTGTAATGTCCAAGCCCCGGCAGGCTTAAAAGCTTCTCATAGTCCGCCGGAAAATCACCGCCATATTCGGACACGATTACCCTGGCTGCTTTCTGCATGTTGCGGACCCGGTTATAATATCCAAGTCCTTCCCACAGCTTCAAAAGCTCGTCCTCCGGTGCCTCTGAGAGTGCCTGCACATCCGGCAGTGCTTTGATGAACCGCTCAAAAAATGGTTTGACCGCTTCTACGCGTGTCTGCTGCAGCATGATCTCAGATACCCACACCCGATAGGCTGCAGTATCTTCTCTCCACGGAAGCACCCGCGCATGCTTATCATACCATGAAAGAAGCGGCGTTACAATCTGTTCAAGCACGATATCTACTCCTTAACTTCTTAAGTTTTCTAAAGATGACTATTCTAATGGGTTATGAATACTACAGCCGAACCTCCACCATCTGATCTGCTCTGATGGATTCCGGCGTCACCTGACAATCCACTGCCAGCACCTGCACGCCTGCTTTTTCTGCCCTTCGGAGTGCTTCTCCAAATGCTGGATGTGTCCGGTCGTTGGGTTCCAGATAACGGATTCCTTTCATCTGGATCACAAATAAGATCCCTGCCTCATAGCCATCTTCCATGCAATGGATCAGTTCCTCCACATGCTTCACACCCCGTTCGGTCGGTGCATCAGGAAATCTTGCAACTCCGTCTTCCTCCAGAGTCACACCCTTGACTTCCAGAAACAGACGATGTTCTCCCTGCTCCAGATAAAAGTCAAACCGGGAATTCTCATACTTGCACTCGGGCTTCACGTAGATATCTGTGGCGCCAAGTCCGCCCGCTTTCAGCCATTCCGCCA
>OIXA01005697.1_pt1 | contig 10938 bp, 9 predicted proteins | sample 1587721 | NCBI WGS metagenome assembly OIXA01 (sample SAMEA3888900, study PRJEB22519) | human gut metagenome | biome: human gut; feature: human-associated habitat; material: faeces | place: Denmark | collected 2013 | reverse complement strand
GTAAAACGGAAGAGGTTACGGAAATACCTCTTTGCTTTTCAATCTCCATCCAGTCTGAAACCGCGTGTTTTGCGGTCTTTTTACCCTTTACCGACCCTGCCAGGTTAATCGCTCCGCCGTAGAGCAGAAACTTTTCCGTCAGTGTGGTTTTACCGGCATCCGGGTGGGATATAATGGCAAATGTTCTTCTTTTTTCAATCTCGCTTCTAATGTCAGCCAATTTTATTTCTCCTTGTTTTACTTCTTATTTTCTGTCTGCCTGAAATGATGAAAGGGTGCCGCACTAACGCAATGTTTCACCTTAGTGTGACAGCCCTTTTCACTGTTCTTCGCCCAGTACTATGCATTTAATGCAAATTTATAAGAAACCTCGGATTTGTCATCGATTCTTCTGAATACATTTACCACACGGTTCATCACTTCTTCAAAATCTTCTTCTTTTTCTACTTCGATGCTGACAATCTGTCCGTCATCTTTAATTTCTACGGATTTTACACGCGGTACTTCTAAAATCGTCTTTTTTGTATCTTCAACTTTCTCCGGTGTTGTCAGCATTTTACTCTTGCTCTTATATTTTACCTGATATGTTCTTGTCATTTCTTTGTCCTCCATCTATCAACAAACTTAAACATAAATTTTCATATTGAATTATACCGTATCAGCCGCATAACTTCAATTCTTTTCTGAAAAAAAATGTGCAAAACAGCGCCCGCATAACCATACGGACGCTGCTGCCATTACACCTCTGCGCTGTTTTATATTTTTTTGAACATACCTCTGTCTGCGTATCATGTCCTACAGTACTCTTTTACGTTTCTTCAATACTGCCGCCGCAATGAGAAGACCAATTGATACAACGGCTGATACAGCATAAATGCCTGTCATTGCTGCATCACCTGTCTCTACGGTACTATTGCCTGATGTCTGTGCGCCGGATTGCGTACTGCCTGAGTCCTGTTCAGACGCATTGGCACTGCTCTCTGATGCACTGTTTCCTGTGGATTCACCGGACTGTGTACTGTCATTGGATGTGCCGCCTGATGTATTTCCTGAATCTCCTTTGCCCTGTGTGTCATCATTGGTATCACCGTCCGGTATTTCCTGTGTATAAGGCACTGCCGTATAAGAAAGGAAATTACCGTCTGCATCGGTTGTATTCATCTGTGCCGCACCGTAACGTAACGGACTTGTAAATGTAATGCCCTTGTCTGAAACCGTAAATGTTGTTGTACTGCCGAGTGCCACAACCGTTACACCGCCTTCATACGTCATTGTGTATACACCGGTTGCAGAATCAAAAGAAATTGAACCTGAACCCTTATTCGTTGCATAATCTACAACGCCGTTCTTATACGGATGTACACTGAAGGTATTATTTTCTGCATCAATGCAGATAAATGCAGGCATTTTCATCATGGCAGAAGCATCATAGCTGTCTGCTGTGAGTTCATAAGCGCCTGTCTTTAACACACGTTCATAACTGCCGTTTCCTGTATCGCCGGAATTGGTTTTATCATCAGAAGGCTTTTGTGTATCATTTGTGTTGTCACTGCCGTTCTGGTTATCGTTCTGTCCGTTGTCACCGGAAGGGGTATCTGCCGTATCGGCTTCGGCTTCATTTGCCTGTGATTTAACCATTGCCTTTGCAACCGCTTCGTTAATGGCATTGGCTGAATACGTTGCACCGCTGACGGTATCTGCTGCTGTGCCGGTTGTTCCGATATAAGAATCCGCCATACCCTTCATCGCATAATTGATATACGGTACATTGACCGCCTCAATGTCTGCATTTTTTTCATCGTTTAAGGCAACCTTGCTGATCACACCGTCCTTTACACTGACTGTTACGTATAAATCATAATTGACCACTTCATGAAATTCTACATGTGCCGAAGCCATATAATTTCCGTCATGGTACTGTGTATCCTGCGCATAAGCCGGATAACTGCCGCCAAGTACATTGCCTGCAAGTAAAACGACTGCAAGCGCACCGCCTAAAAGACCGGCTGTTCCTCTTTTTTTCATAAACCTCTTTCTCCTTGCTGTTTTTCTTGTTAGATATTTCTAATATCTGTTAGTCATGGCTAAGTTTATCATTATCTGTGTGATTTGTAAAGCGGAAATCCAAAATAAATATTACCGCCGCCGCATGTTTTTACTGATGATACACGGTAATACTGTCACTGCTTCCCGCAAAGCTGGACAAATGTCCCGTAACGATCATTGCACCGTCATATGCTTTCGCACTCTCTAACTTTCCCGTCATAGAAATGTTGTCACCGTTTGCCGTATAGCTGCCGTCATAATTCTCGCCTGAGTTGTACTGCTGGTTTCCCGATACTGTAATGCTCACCGCATACTGATAGCTTCCGCCGGACAGTGTCAGCGTTACATCATAGTGAATGTAACTGCCCATGGCATCTACGTATTTATCGGTCGAACCGGTGTAAGTACCCTCCACACTACGCTCCTGTTTTTCTTCCTGTGCGGGTGTTTCCGGTGCGGGTGCAGGTGCTTCTTCTGCCGGAGCCTGTGGTACTTCTTCTTCTGCCGGTCCTTCCGGTTCAGATACAACTACCGCTCTTTCCTCATTCCCTGCTTCGCCCTCTGCCGGCTGTGTATCCGGATTTGGCGCTTCCTGCCCGGACACTTCTGTATCCCCTTGTTCTCCCTGCGGTGCTTCACTGCTGCCCTGAGCACTTTCTTTTGCTTCCGCCTGCGCCGCGGTCTTGCTCTCTGCTGTCGTTACCGCCTCCGTTGTGCTTTTTGAAGTGTTCTGATTTGCCGTATCTTTTGAGCCGCATGCCGCCAGTCCCATACTCAGACCGATAACCAGCCCTGCCGCCACCAATGTCGTCTTTCTCATCTTTCTCTCCTTATCGTTTACTGTTCTATATCTGCTTTTAGTCCTGTCACCACAGGACACTCCACAAAATGCTCCGGCTCAACCTCCGTCAGCACACATTTCCTGTCTGCGCAGTCCTCCTGTGCCTGATAACACCGGCTGCAAAAACGGCACCCGGACGGCGGATTGATTGGGCTTGTCACATCGCCCTTTAACACAATACGCTTCGTTTCCTCATTTGGATTCACCGTAAGCACCGCCGATAACAAGGCTTTCGTGTAAGGATGCACGGGATTTGCAAATATTTTTGCCGCGTCACCGTATTCCACCACCTTGCCCAGATACATAATCGCCAGTCGTGAGCAGAGCTTTTTCACCGCCGCCAGATTGTGGGAAATGAATAAATAGGTCGTCTGTGTCTTTTCCTGCATTTCCATAAGCAGATTTAAAATCTGTGCGTGAACCGACACATCCAATGCGCTGACCGGTTCGTCACACACGATATATTCCGGGTTTAATATCAATGCTCTTGCTATTGCAATACGCTGCTGCTGTCCGCCCGAAAACTGCGAAGTATAGCGGTCTAAATCTTTCCCGGTCAGTCCGACCGCCGTAATCATTTCCCGCGCTTTCTGCTCCACCTCATTTTTGTCAAATCCGCCGCGTATCCGCATAGGTTCGCAGACCGCTTCCCGCACCGTAAAGCGGGGATTTAAAGACGATGCCGGGTCTTGAAATATCTTCTGCATATGAAGCCTTGCTTCCTGCACCGTCTTTTTTTCTGCATAAAGCGGCTGTCCGTTAAAATAAATTTCTCCCGACCGGGGCTTTACAAAACCAAGCGTTGCATTGGCAAACGTTGATTTGCCGCAGCCGCTCTCCCCGACCAATCCAAACGTTTCTCCTTTCCGGATTTGTATGGATACGTCAGATACGGCAGACAGCATTTTTTGTTTTTCAAAAAAGGACTTTTTCTTCATAGGAAATTCAACGCTTAAATTTCTGGTTTCCAGCAAAATATCCCTGTTATTCTTTAAATTTTCCTGCCTCATAACAGCGCACCTTTCTTCCCTGTTGATTCTGTGTCAGTAACGGCATTGCCTTTTTACACGCTGCCGCCGCATACGGACAGCGCGGGTGGAAATAACAGCCTGCCGGCTTATCCGCCGGGTCCGGCAGATGTCCGGGTATCTGTACAAATTCTTTTTTGTCGTCATCAAGGCGCGCCACTGCCGCCATAAGCCCTTTTGTATACGGGTGAAGCGGATTTTCAAGCAGTTCCTTTGCCGGTGCTTCCTCAACAATCTTTCCGCTGTACATCACGGCGATTCTGTCCGCCATACTGCGTACCACACTCAAATCATGCGTAATCAAAAGCAGTGCTGTCTGCTTTTCCTTCTGCATTTTTGAAAGCAGCTCCAGAATCTGCGCCTGTATCGTGACGTCCAATGCCGTTGTCGGTTCATCTGCGATGATAACCTCCGGTTCACAGGCAAATGCCATGGCTATCAGTACACGCTGGCACATACCACCGGATAATTCGTGTGGAAATGCGTGATACCGCAGTTCTGCATCCGGAATGCCGACAGCTTTTAAAGCTTTAATCGAACGCATTTTTGCTTCTTTTTTGCTGATTTTTTCATGACAGCGGTAAATCTCGTCCATCTGTTTTCCAATCGTCATCACAGGATTTAATGCCGTCAGTGCGTCCTGAAAAATCATGGAAATCTTACTGCCGCGCAGTGCCTGCATCTGACGATCTGTGTAGTCTGTGACATCTTCCCCGCAGATACACAGCTGATCCAACCGCACCGCTGCCAAAGACGGCTGTAACTTCATGCACGATAAGGAAGTCATGCTTTTACCGCAGCCGCTTTCTCCCCCCAGCGCAAGACATTCCCCTTTTTTTACCGTTAAGTCTACACCCTCGACCGCACGAATCATTCTGCCCCTGTCAGGAAATACCACTTTTAAATTCTTTACTTCGATTGCGTTTTGCATGGTTCCTCCATTGTGTCAAAAACCTCGTCCAAATAAGTGCCGTTCATATGCTTCCACAGCTTTTTTACACTGCCCTGTCCGTGCATTTTCGGATTTAAGACTTCTTCAATCGCAAATCCGACACGCATAAATGAATACACCGATAAAAAGATTCCGATTCCCGGCGCAACAATCATCCACCACTGTCCAAACAGCACCGCGCCACTGCTCTGCGCTTCCGAAAGCATTTTCCCCCAGCTAATCATTGTGGGATTCCCCAGTCCCAGAAAACTCAATCCCGCCTCCGCAATCATAATGCCCGCACTGGTAAGTGCCGTACTCATGACTACAAGGTTAGATACACCGGGAAGAATATGTTTCAACATAATATAGCCCTTTTTCGCACCCGAAAGCTCCGCTGCCTTGACGTAATCCGCATTTTTCATCTGCAAAACCTGGGAACGCACGGTTCTTGCCAGCCCCGGCCACCCAAACAGCACAAAAACAAGCACAATCACGACATAGCTTTTGCCAAAAATGTTGGTGATAAGAATTGTCAGCGGCAGTGTCGGTATGACTAACATCACATCGACAATCCGCATGATAATCATATCGACGGCTCGTCCCAGATACCCTGCGGCAACACCTAAGAGCGACCCAAGCACAGAAATTGCTATCCCGGTAATAATACCGATGCCAAGCGACACGCGCGTTCCGTAAATTAACATGCTGAATACGTCCTGTCCGGTTGTAATCGTTGTCCCCAGCCAATGGATTTTATCCGGGGCAAGCCCCTTTGCATCGCGCATGGTCACATCATACGGGTCAAACGGCGCAATGAGCGGTGCAAATACGGCAGTTACCGCCAGCACCAGCAAAATAATCAGTCCGATTCTGCCCTGTTTATTCTGTGCAATCTTTTTTATCAGTCTGAATCCCTTCATCTTAATCCTCTATTTTCGTTTCTTTGTAACTTCTCAGTCCTACTCTACCGTAACGCGCGGGTCTAACAGCCCCAGACACAAATCGGTAATCAGATTGCCAAGCAGTGCCACCGCCGCCATAAATATCATAATGCCCATCATCAGCGGATAATCGTTATTGTTATTCGCTTCCAGATACAGCATGCCGATTCCCTGCCAGTTAAATATTTTTTCGATAACCACCGAACCACCAATCAGTCCGGACAGCCCCATTCCAAGCCCCGTCACAATCGGAAGCAGTGCATTTCTTAAAATGTGTTTGTAAACAACACCATTCTGCGATACACCTTTTGCTTTTGCCGTAACAATAAAATTTTCATTGGCAACGGCAATCACACTGTTTCTGGTACTCTGCGCATACGATACAATACCGCCAACCACTGTCGATAACACCGGCAGGGCGGCATTGTAGGCAACCATTTCCACGCTTTTTAAATTCCATGCAAATTCCGATACCATATTCTGGTCTGTATATGCCGGAAGCCACTCTAACTGAAATCCCAGAAAAAAGGACAACAGCAGTGCGATAAAAAAGGACGGAACCGCCGTTGTTACCGTGGAAGCATTCATCAGCATCCTGTCTGCCATGCCGCCGCGTTTTGCGGCACATGCCGCACCGATAAGGATTCCGAAAAACAGACTGATAAGCATACTCGACACCGAAAGCACCAGTGTCCACGGCAGTCTTTGTGCTATCAGGCTCCACACCTTTGGCGAACCCGCCTGATAGGACGTGCCTAAATCACCCTTTAAAAGATTTTTGACATACCGTACATACTGCGACCAGTTCGAGCCGTCTAACCCGTACTGCTGTCTTGTCAGCTCCTTAATCATTTCATAATTTTCATCGCTCATATTGCCCTGCGCCGGATAATATCTTGCACACGGGTCTTCCACGCCGATCCGCGGAATAAAAAAGCACAAAGTAACAACCAGTGCAAAGATAAAAAGCGTATATAAAATGCGCTGTATGATATAAGTATTTTTCATCTTTTTACTCTCCTGTTACCTGTACCAGATTCTTTAGTGTTTCATTGTTAAAAACCGTTTGGCCGTCCGATACCACATACCCTGTAAATCTGTCGGTACGCGCAACGGACAATACATTGGACGAATACAGCGGAATCTTGTAATACTGCTGTGCCGTCAGCACCTGCAAATGGTGAATCCTTGCAATACGTGCCTCCTGATTCAACGTTTTACGCATGGCATTGATTTCATCTGTCAATTCTTCATCCTGTATTTTTCCGTAATTGGATGAACGCTCTGTCGTCACAAAATGCGCTTTATACATGACATCTGCATTTGCCATGGACAAAATCACCGGCTGCACCGTCATGTCAAAATTACTGTTGTACAGATACGTTGTTTCCGGTGTTGAGCCCGCCGCCTGCAATGTCACTTCAATTCCGATTTTTTGCAACTGGCGCTGTAAATAAGACACCAAATCCTGATTTGCCGCCGCCGTCACAATCTGAAAATGAATCCGCTCCCCGTTGTATAAACGGTATCCGCTCTCGTCCTTATCCTGAAAACGTTCATCTAAAATCGCATTTGCCTGAGTAAGCCGCTCCTCAACCGGTCCGGATAAAATATCCGCCTGCGGTTCATACAGCAGTTCGTCATTTACCGAAATCAGTCCCGCCGATGCCGTTTTTCCCGCACCGTCCAGCACATTTGCAATCAGTTCTTCCTGATGAACCGCAAGTGCAATCGCTTTTCTGACTTCAATATCCTGTAACAGCATTTTCATGCCGGAATCATACGGCTTTGACGGATTGACATTGAACACCAGACAACTGATACCGTTTCCCGGTGCATTCGATACGAAAATGTCTTTTTCCCCGGACAGCAGATTCAGATAATTACTGCTTACCGCCGAATCCAGAATGTCAATATAGCCTTTGCGCAGTGCAAAAATGGCGGTATTGGAATCCAGATACAATAAAATTTTGATTTTATCCACTTTATACAGTGCCGAACCGTCTTGCGCTTTCAGATGATAATTGGGATTCTGCACCAATGTAATCACCTGCGTATTCGTTTCGTCCTTTTCCAATATCCACGCACCGCTTCCGACAGGATTTTCATACCGTTTTAAAAGCTCACCCTGCGGATTTTTACTGTTTAACTGACACTCACTGCTTACAATCGGTTCCCAGATATGCTCCGGCAGTATCAGAATCGTATTAAACAGCGTTGTTACCGCACCGAAAGATTTATTCACCAGAAGATACATCACCGTATCTTCCTCACCCGGCAGAATCCCGTATGTACCGCTTAAATCCGGGTGTTTTGCCGTAAACATGCCCTGTGTGACAAGCTTTCTGCCGTCTGATTCATGCTTTAAATCGGCAGTCCACGCCAACGCGCCTGCATGATTAGACAGCGCATAATCGGTTGCAAGGTCAAAGGAATAATACACATCTTCCACTGTCAGTTTTTCACCGTCCGACCAGTACACATTGTCATACAGTTCAATCCGCACCGCCATATAATCTTCTTTGCGTGTGCTGTAATAATTTTCTACTGCCTCATTGTCATTCGCAGTCTGAAATGTCTGATCCTGTGTCAGCGGCTGCCCTTCCAAATCCACATAGCACCAGCTTTTTGCTGTCAGTGGCGCATACGTGCCGCTGTCCGTGTCATATGAAAACAGTGTGTTGTAAATCATGCTGGCAACGGTCGGCGCAATACCGTCCCTCGACAGCCACGGCATAAAGGAAGTCGGAAAAGACGTTCCCACGTATCCTGTATACAAGGTCGATGACGTATCCTGCCTGCGCTCCGCAATCGAGGCGTCCGCGCACCCGCTAAATAAAAACGACACCACAAATACCATGGCAAGCACTCCTGCCAGTTTTTTTAATCTCTGCATTTTATTCTTCCACATACGGATATTCTAACCGTTCTCCAAAACCGTCTTTTGTTGCACTGTTGTCGTAAACTTCTTCAATTCTGAAAATGTATGCCGGCTGTTCTTTCCAGCGTTTCATTCCGGTCGGATTGTGGTATACGTCATGCTGTGCATTGATAAACTGCTGGTAAAGCTCCCGCTTTCCGGATAAATTCTCATCGTAAATCTCTACTTTTCCTTTCAGCTTATAGGAAATCATCGGCGGCTGATGAAAAATCAGACACGCTTCGGGGTTTACCTGATAGTTTGTCCAGCTCTGCTTTTTTGCCATTTCAAGACTGCCAAGCTTTGTAAAATCAATCCGCTTTCTGGCTTCTTCGCCGTACATCTGCTCCACTAAAAGCTTTAAACCACGCTCACCGTAGCTTTTATCGCCCGGCTCATATGTTGCAATATGCTTTAAATAAATCTCCAGCGTTTCCTCAAGATATTCGTCCTTCGGTAAAAATCCGACACCCTTTACCGATGCGTTTAAGCCCGCCGGACCGTAGGATACAAATGCCGGTTCATGTGAACAGAAGCTTAAAAACATCTTCTCCGGTGATGTCATTTCCCCTTTCTGTAATTTGATAACATTTTCTGCCCTCGTATTAAACGCCCAGTTAAAAAATTTTTTTGATGACTGCATAGTATTCTCCTTTATTTTAGTTTCTTTGTTTCTTTTATTTCAATTTTCTGAAATTTCACACTTATATCGTGTCAGATTGTCTGAGTTTCTGACACGGAAGCCCTCAAGCTTTAAACTGCCGCTTTCACTGCTTAATGTACCTGCCGGTACGGTTGCAATCTGATTTAAACCGCGCAGTTTGGTTTCGTTGTTATCCGGATAAATTTTAAATGTTCCGTCTTTACTGTCCGGGACAATCACACCATTTTCCGTAAAACTGCCTGCCCGGCTGGTATAACTGCCGTCCGAATATAACAGCACCGTCACATCAAAGCTTTCATTCGTTCCCGTAACCGTTCCTGTTCCTGTCAGTTTTGCCGTAACTTCCTTAACTTCCTGCTTTTTGAATGTCAATGTTTCGCGGCTGTCTGTATCCACTCCTGTTAAAACCTGAATCTGTAATTCCAAATCACTCAGCACCTCACATGAAATTCGCTCTTTTCCCTCCGGTGTCAATGCCAGCTGTGATGTGTTCACACCGTATGTTCCCGTTTCCGAAAAATACTGCTTCTCACCGTTTTCCGTCCGGCTTTCTGTCACTACATATGTATTGTCCACATAAAAAGTTGCTGTATACGTTCTGTCCGCACCCGTTGCCGTGTAAGTTCCCGTTGTAAATGCTGATTCGGTATCCGGCTGTTCATATCCTTCCGGAATCTTTACTGCAAGCAGTTTCGCATCGGAGCTGTCGCTCGTTGTTGTTGCTGATGCCGAACCATAATAAATTTTTTCACAATGGGTAAAATCCAGTCTGCCCTCGTCATCTACAAAAAAGCTGCTTGTCAAACCATCCGAAATGCTCTTATCCGCACCGTTTACCGATTCATAAACCATTACATAGTCATTTGCACCTTTCTGAACGACACCTGAGCTTTTATTGATCTCAAAATCCGTTGTATTAGAAAACTGAAATGTACCGTTTTCTGTCAGCCGCAGATAAATCACCAGTTTCATTCCCAGCTCTGATAAATCCAGATAATAATCTCCTGCAACAGCTTCAACCGCTTTTTTATCCGTTTTACTGCTGTTACTTGAATCTGTTGTTTTTGATGAACCGCAGCCTGCCAGTGCCAGTACTGCGGCAAATGATACTACAATCGCAAAAAATGCGGCAGTTAATCGATATAATGTTTTTTCCATTTTCGTTTTCATTCCTCTTTAATGTTCATATTAGTTCTAATTAATTTATATTAGTTTTTCCAAATTTATGTTTGTCTAAACTAACGTTAGTTAGAATAACATATAACCTTTTATTTGTAAAGAACCAAAATTTACCTAAATGAATATTCATTTACAGTTTAATAATTTGTAATTAAAGAAGATGAGAATGTAACATCTGTTATAGATTTTGTTCTGATAAATGTAAATTGGGAAATAACTGCCCGAATACGGCTGAATAATATATATTTCAGCAAATATATATACACTAGATGCGTATGCCGTATTTGCTAAAATTATAAAAATATAAAAAAAGAAGCGTTACCGCTTCATCACTAAACTTTATAAACAGGGGTGGAGAGAATCGAACTCCCACCAAAGGTTTCGG
>OIXA01005696.1_pt1 | contig 10942 bp, 7 predicted proteins | sample 1587721 | NCBI WGS metagenome assembly OIXA01 (sample SAMEA3888900, study PRJEB22519) | human gut metagenome | biome: human gut; feature: human-associated habitat; material: faeces | place: Denmark | collected 2013 | reverse complement strand
TAAAATCTAAAATTTAAAATCTAAAATCAATAAATAGATATGAACTTTTTATCATTATTCGTTCTAATACCAATACTCACGATGGGCGGGTTATTTCTTTCAAAGAACCTGCAACAAATTCGTGTAGCGGTAGCCACGGGAGCTTCCCTGTTGCTGGCCTTAGCCGTCGGGTTGGTATTTGCATATTTAGGAGAACGGGGAGCCGGTAACACGGCAGAAATGCTATTTACCGCCAGCACGGTTTGGTACGCGCCCTTGAACATACACTATTCCGTGGGAGTTGACGGGATCTCGGTAGCCATGTTGCTACTTTCCGCCATTATCGTCTTCACGGGAACATTCGCGTCATGGAAAATGGATTTCCTGCAAAAAGAGTATTTCTTGTGGTTTAACCTGTTGGCCATCGGGGTATTCGGGTTCTTTATTTCCGTGGACCTCTTCACCATGTTCATGTTTTACGAGGTGGCCCTAATCCCCATGTACCTGCTGATCGGCGTCTGGGGTAGCGGGAAAAAGGAATACGCTGCCATGAAACTAACATTAATGCTGATGGGCGGCTCTGCCCTACTGCTCGTGGGGATTCTTGGTATCTACTTTCACTCCTCGACGACGGGAGCGTTCACGATGAACTTGCAGGAAATCGCACAAGCTCACGCCATGCCCGAAAGCCTGCAACGCTGGTTCTTCCCGTTGGTATTCACCGGGTTCGGGGTCCTCGGCGCGTTATTCCCGTTTCATACATGGTCACCCGACGGTCACGCCTCTGCCCCCACGGCAGTCTCCATGCTCCATGCCGGGGTATTGATGAAACTGGGTGGTTACGGGTGTTTCCGGGTAGCCATCCACCTGATGCCGGAGGCCGCTAAAGAACTTTCATGGATATTCATCATCCTCACGGGCATCAGCGTCGTTTACGGGGCTTACTCGGCCATCGTGCAAACGGACTTGAAATACATCAACGCCTACTCGTCCGTGAGCCACTGCGGGCTGGTATTGTTCGCCATCCTGATGTTAAACCAGACGGCCATGACGGGAGCCGTGATGCAGATGCTCTCCCACGGCCTGATGACCGCCCTGTTCTTCGCCTTGATCGGTATGATCTACGGCCGCACGCATACCCGTGACATCCGGGAAATGGGCGGTTTGATGAAAATCATGCCTTACCTCGGCGTGTGCTACGTGATCGCCGGTCTCGCCTCCCTCGGTCTTCCGGGATTAAGCGGGTTCGTGGCAGAAATGACCGTGTTCGTGGGAGCGTTCCAAGAGACGGACACCTTCCACCGGGTATTCACGATCATCGCTTGCACGTCCATCGTGATCACGGCCGTGTACATCCTGCGAGTGGTCGGAAAACTACTCTACGGGAGCGTGGTCAACGAGCATCACTATGCCCTCACCGATGCCAACTGGTATGAACGTTTTTCCACGATCATACTGATTGTTGCCATCGCCGGAATCGGTCTGGCACCTCTATGGCTTTCCGACATGATCCGGGCTTCGATTGAGAGAATGTAGAATTTAAAATGTAGAATTTAGAATGAAAAAAACTACCCCCACCAACTCCCCCTTACACAGGGGGAGAGACTAACGCGAGAATGCGCTACAATATAACAATGGAGCGTGTCCTCCCCCTTTCCAAGGGGGAGCTAGAGGGGGTTCAATCATAAATTTAAAATCTAAAATCAAAACATGGTTTACGCTAATTTCTTATTAATGAAGGAGGAAATATCACTGGTAGCGGTGATCGTTATACTCTTAATTTACGACATATTCGGCACCCCGAAAAGCTTGAAGTATTTTCAACCGATAGCTTGTATCCTCGTGGGTATTCATATCCTGCTGAACATCTGGCCCGCCCCGGACGTGACGGCTTTCGGGGGAATGTATCACTGCACGGCAATGGGTGGAGTCATGAAATCCATCCTGAGCATCGGGACACTGCTCGTGTTCATGCAAGCCAACAACTGGCTTTCCAGCGAGCGCACGATTATTCGCCGGGGAGAATTCTACATGATCACGCTGGCCACGCTGCTAGGTATGTACTTCATGATCTCGGCCGGGAACTTCCTGATGTTCTTTATCGGGCTGGAAACGGCATCCATACCGCTGGCAACGCTTGCCGCTTTTGACAAGTACAAGCAACAATCGGCCGAGGCGGGAGCCAAATACATCCTTACCGCCGTGTTCGCGTCCGGCTTATCGTTGTACGGGATCTCGCTAATTTACGGGACAACGGGAACGCTGTATTTCGAGGACATCCCCGCCGGGCTAAACAGCAGCCCGCTCCAGATGATGGCTTTCGTGTTCTTTTTCGTGGGCTTGGGATTCAAGTTATCACTCGTTCCTTTCCACCAATGGACCCCGGACGTGTACGAGGGCGCCCCGACCAGCGTTACCGCTTACTTGTCGGTAATCTCGAAAGGTTCCGCGGCATTCGTGCTGATGGTCATTCTATATAAAGTCTTTGCCCCGCTCGTGAACGAATGGCAAGCCATCCTCTACTGGGTAATCATCGCCTCTATCACGCTGGCCAACATCTTCGCCATACGGCAACAAAACCTGAAACGATTCTTCGCCTATTCCTCCATCTCTCAAGCCGGGTACATCATGCTGGGGGTGATCAGCGGGACAGCCATGGGTATGACCGGGCTAGTGTACTACGTGCTGGTGTACATGCTGTCTAACTTGGCCGCCTTCGGGGTTATCGCTGTCGTGGAGCATCGCTCCGGCAAGATCACGATTGATGATTACAACGGGTTGTACACCACGAATCCCCGCTTGAGTTTCGTGATGATGATCGCCTTGTTCTCGTTGGCAGGAATCCCGCCATTTGCCGGGTTCTTCAGCAAGTTCTTCATATTTGCCGCCGCGGCACAACAAGGATATTACGTGCTGGTTTTCATCGCCCTGTTGAACACCATCATCTCTCTCTACTACTACCTGAGAGTGGTAAAGGCCATGTTTATCAACAAGAACGAGCAACCCATCGCCAGATTCAACTCTGACAATTATTCACGTATAAGCCTCGTCGCGTGCAGCACCGGAATCCTGCTCGCGGGAATCCTTAGCGTCGTGTACGAGAGCATCGGGATGTTTAGTTTTGGAATGTAGAATTTAGAATGGAAAAGACTACCCCCTCCGACTCCCCCTTCCACGGGGAGAGAGACGGGCACAAGAAGGCATCACAATGTAACAATGCAGCATATTCTCCCCCTGTGCAAGGGGGAGTTAGAGGGGGTAGTTGGAAGCGTCCGCCCCGTGCGGCCGGAATTTAAAATCTAAAATCTAAAATTTAAAATCTAAAACCCCCAATCATCCAAGCGTGTCGTCAGCACCGGGAGGAACGCGCAGGTAGACGGAACGGGTGTACTCGTCCGTGTCCGGGCCGGCGAGATAAGGATAAATATGCACCACCGTGTCCGGGGAGAGAGGTTCCCTACCGGGCCCCTCCGGATCGGGCAACGTGAAAGTGGCCGTCCCGGCGGCACGGGTCACCGCAGGAAGGTGAAGCACGCGTGGCGCGTCAGGCAGGCAGTCGTAAAAGTACCCCACGACGAGCGTGTCGTTGTCCCTTGTCTCGTCGAGTATGCCGTGGTGGCGCCATTCGAGCGTGAAAGTCCAAGCGTCGCGACGGACGCGGGTGTAAAGCGGCACGGCGAGCCACCCGACGCTGAACATGAAAGCCCGGAAGTTAGCCACACCATGCTCGTCACAGGCCGTGGCGTTCACCTTGTGGCACAGATTAGGGGCGGTCATGGGGGTATCCTTGGCGAAGGCAATCCACGAGTTCGTGTCCGCGAGTTTCCGCAAGAGGATTTTCACAAGCCGACTAACGAACGTGAAAACACTTGTCAACAGTCGTTGCCTCTCCGATCGCTTGGTGTGGCGATGATTACGCTCCTCCGTCGACCCGGCGGGGCGCTTGCTGGCACAATGACATTCCTTGCCTTTCCGGTAATACGTGGTAGTACCGCCGGAACGGGTGGTCGCCAGTTGTCTGACCGGTAGTACGGTCTTCTTTTTCCTTTTCTTTTTCTTGCTCATGATGCCTCCTCTTAAATGATTCGATAAACCTCCAATAATGCTTAAACACACCTTAATGTCAAATTTACATTTTTTTAGGGAAATTACCAAATCGTGAATAACAAGTCACCGTGTTATGTCGGTGACTTTACGGTAACTTTACGGTGACTTTACGGTAACTAACAAAATGCGTAGTTAACTTATCACGAAGATAGCTAGCATTTTGCACGTACATCTCCCGTTACCAAACGGTAAAGAGACCGGAGACACACAAAATATGTTAATTTTTATTAAAAATAATTTTATTTTTTCTTGTTCAAGTCGAAAAAGGGTCATACCTTTACCATGTTCTTTCCTCGAAGCGTGGGGAAAGGCGTTTTGAAATACTCATCTAATACCCGAAAGTATGGCACGAATAAAATCAACCAACTTTTACCAGAAGAGCGGGAAAGTCGCTAACGAGGTATTCTCCAACCTGGGCAACGGCGTGGTGGGCTGTCGCGCCCAAAACAGCAAGCAAGCGCCCCTGAACGCGGAGCAGAAAATCAACGCGTCGGGCTTCTCGGCCCTCAACGCCGAAGTGCGTTACCTGAACCCGGTGCTCCGCGTGACCTTTCCCCGTGACACGAACGGCACCAAATGGGCCAATCGTTTCACGAGCGTCAACAAGAAACGCGAGGGCGTGCTAACTACCACGAAGATTAATCCGGACACTCCCGTCGACCCGAAGAAAAAGGCCAACGAGGAGTACACCAGCGAGATCGACTGGACGAAAGTCCTTTTCGCCGCCGGCCCGTTGCTCGTTCCTTCCGTTACCGTCAGCAAGACCACCGAGGCGGGCGAGACGTACAGCGTTGTCTTCACGCAGGAAGCCAACGTTTACGAGGGTGCCTACTGCTGGACGAACGATCGCCTCTACGGTGTCCTCTACAGCCCCGACGATCATTTCGCCCTTGTCAAGCAACTACGCGACCGGGGCGAGAACGGCGTGACCTCCATCTCCGTCCCTTCTTTCGTCAAGCCGGAGAACATCCACGTCTACAGTCTCGCCATGACCGCCGACGGGAAAATCACCTCCAACTCCGTTCACACCACGTTGGGAGCGTGAAATTCACATGGTGTTTAACGGCAGCTCACGCTGCCGTTAATTTTAAATTGCAGATTTTAGATTTCCACCCACCCGATCAACGTTTCTTGATTTCCTGCTTTTATCTAAATTCCGCGTTATCTTCAAACTCCGGCAAATTTTTCGTAACTTCGCGTAAATGAAAGCAAACACAACGGTCATGAACAAACCATCGTCCTTCCCCCGCAAGATGCCCATCGGCATACAGAGTTTCGAGAAACTTCGTCGCGAAAACTACGTGTACGTCGACAAAACGGAACTGGTTTACAAGCTGGTTAGCACCTCGAACCCTTACTTCCTGAGCCGTCCCCGCCGCTTCGGCAAGAGCCTGCTGCTCTCGACGATGGAAGCCTACTTCCTCGGCAAGCGTGATCTCTTCAAGGGCCTCGCCATCGAACGGCTCGAAACGGAATGGAACACCCACGCCGTGCTGCATCTCGACCTAAACGCCGAGAAATATGACTCGCCCGAACGGTTGCACGACATGCTCGAATTCCAGCTCCGGGGATGGGAAGAAACGTACGGAACGGGAGGCAAGGGCATCACCCACTCCGGGAGATTCATGGAAGTCATCCAGAGAGCGTACGAGAAAACCGGGCGAGGTGTCGTCGTCCTCATCGACGAGTATGACAAGCCGCTGCTCAACAGTTTCCAAAACGAGGACCTGCAACGTTCCTTCCGCGACACGCTAACCGCCTTCTACTCCGTGCTGAAAAGTGCCGACCAGTGGCTGCGATTCGTCTTCATCACCGGCGTTACCAAGTTCGCCCAGATGGGAATATTCAGTAACCTCAACCAGCTTAACGACATCAGTCTCGATATTGACTACGCCACGCTTTGCGGCATCACCCGGGAAGAGATCGAGGAGAACTTCGAGCCGGAAATCAAGCAATTGATGGAAAGCCACGGCCTTCCCCGCAAGGAACAGCTTGCGCGACTCACCCGCCGGTATGACGGCTACCGTTTCAGCCCGGGCAACGTTGCCCATGTGTTCAACCCCTTCGGCCTGTTATGCGTGCTGACCTTCCACGATTTCGATTACTACTGGTTCGCCACGGGTACCCTCACCTTCCTCGCCGAGATGCTGAAGAAAACCGACTTCAACCTACGAGAACTCGACGGCATAGAGGTCTCCGCCGCGTCACTCTCCGCCGACCGGGCCAACATCAACAACCCCGTCCCCATGATCTACCAGAGCGGTTACCTCACTATCAAGGCTTATGACGAACGTTTTCAGATATATACCCTAGGGTTCCCCAACGACGAGGTGAAATACGGGTTCCTCAACTTCGTCACCCCTTTCTACACCCCCGTGGCCGAAACCGAGACGAGTTTCTATATCGGCAAATTCATCCGGGAACTACGAGAAGGTGATCCCGATGCCTTCCTTACCCGCCTGCGGGCCTTCTTCGCCGGGATTCCCTACGAGCTGAACGACCGCACGGAACGCCACTACCAGACCGTCTTCTACCTCGTCTTCAAGCTCATGGGACAATTCTCCGAGGTAGAAATACGAAGTGCCAAGGGACGAGCCGATGCCGTCGTGAAAACCGCCGACTACATCTACGTCTTCGAGTTCAAACTTGACGGCTCCGCCGACGAGGCCCTCGCCCAGATTGACAACCGGGGCTACCTCATCCCTTACACCGCCGATGACCGGAAACTAGTCAAAATCGGCGTTAACTTCGACCCGAAGGAAAGAAATATCGGGGAGTGGTGCAAGGGGAAAGGATTTTAGATTTATGATTCCAGCCACACGGGGCCTTACTAATTTTAGATTTTAAATTCCAAGAGTAGGGCATTCTAAATTCTACATTAAAAATAAAATCCCAGATTAAAGTAACACCCTAACTTTTCCGACCAGTCGGAGAAACTAAAGACCAGATCAACCGGTCCCAGCATAGAATCCCGGGAATAACCGATTCCCCCGCCCCATATCCCTTTACGACCGAAGAGATCAAAGAAGTTATCGTCTTGCAGGGCATAGTTCCCGATAACAGAAAGATAGTGCTTTCGTCCCATGCGCTGGCGAAATTCCAATTTCCCCACGATAACGGCATTCTCGAACACCTCCACGTGATTAATGCCCACGAAAGGCATCTGTTGCGTGTTGTAACGTCCAAACTCCGTTCCCCCGAGATTATTAAAATAAGAATAGGCAGGATCATGCCCGATCAACACCCGCCCGAACGCGGAAGGGATCACTTTCAACCGGTCGGAAAGGGATACAACCGGGCAGAAACGAACCGACAGGGCGGAAAACGGCGATCCCCCGTCATACGTCGCCAAGTTATCCGTGTATAACGAGTAAGCGGCCTCCAAGGAGACTCCCCGGGAGGGATAAAACCGACGATCGTACGTGTCCAGTTCCGCCACCCCGTAATAACTGAAAAAGCCCTCGGGACGAACACTCATCACCTCGTCCTCGTTGGAAAAAAGCAAGGAATTGTAATCAAAATACTCGTAACGTACCCCAACTTTGAATTTAAAGTTACGCAGGTACAAGCTGGATAATCCCAGTTCACCCATGTGGTAACGATAAGTCACGTTATTCGTCTTTTTCCCCTTCCGGTAATAATCCACGTCATTGTAGCGGAACATGTAGGCGAGGTTGAACCCTCGCAAGAAGGTATTTTCCAGTGAATATTCCAACTTCACGTAAGGATTCTTGCTCAAGCGTCCGGTTAATGCCAGCTGTGACCCCCGCAGGCTCCTGTTGTTGAAAGTCGTGTTTAACAAGATGGCTGCCATCTCTTCCGAATCGAACCGGAAACCGATATTCAGCGTACTCATGGGATTGGATTTCAGACTTAACTCCAAATCGTGGGGAGCCGTCCCCAGCAACCGGTAATTCACCGCCACGAATGCTTTCGTGCCGTACAGGGTCGCGATTTCACGATGGATGTCATCGAGCGTGATCTCGCTATTCGCCTCTATCCGCATCTTCCGGCGCACCCATCCTTCCTCCCGCGAGGACAGTCCCCGGATAATGATGTTCCGGATAGGAATTTTCCCCGGTTGACGGGCTTTCGGGATCCCGTTGTCCACATTCCCGGACTCCCCGATCAATTCTTTTACCCGCGTGATCTCGGACCATTGTTGCAGTGCCGCCACCTTTCCCCGGGCCAGTAGCGAATCGATCGAGCGGGCGCTGAAACTGGCGGCCGTGTATCCTTTCATATCGGGACGAATCACCAGATCGGCAAGTTTCACGTTCGCCTCGTGCTTGTTCATACAGAGAAGGTTGATGATTTGCGGGATCACGCCGGAAACAGACTCCAACTTATCCTCTTTCATCAAATCGGCCTGCACGTCAACCCCGATCACGATCTCCGCACCCAACTCGCGGGCCACGTCTGTCGGGAAATTATTCAATATACCCCCATCAACCAGTACCCGGTTACCCGTTCTCACCGGGGTAAACACGCCCGGAATGGCCATGCTCGCCCGCATCGCCTGCACGAGATTCCCTCCCTTCATCACGATCTCTTCCCGGTGGAACATATCTGCCGCCACGCAGGCGAACGGGATCGGCAATTGCAGGAAATCAAGGGAATCATGATAACCGATCGTGAGATCGGAAAAGAGATTATACACGTTCTGCCCGCTGATAAAACCCGACGGACGCTTCTTCCCCCGGTCAAAAGGGAGGGAAAGCAGGTACTTGCCATCCTGTTCCTTCTCCCCGAAAGGCAGGTCATAACGATTCACTTTATCACTTAGAAGGAACATCCAATCCTGCACACGCACGAGGCTATCCAGTTGATCGGCCGAGTAACCGATGGCATACAGGCCTCCCACGATAGACCCCATGCTGGTACCCACGATGACATCCACGGGGATTCCCGCTTTTTCCAGTACTTGCAACACGCCGATGTGTGCCACGCCCTTCGCACCCCCTCCACTTAACACGACGCCCACTTTTTTCCGTTGTGCCTCCACGGTCGAGGTCGCAAACAGCAGCAACAACCCGATGCAGAGCAAACGTCGGAGTGTCGGGAAGCGGAATCTCATATGGCAAAATGGTCGCAGGTATCGCATGGTGTATTTTTTTAATGTAGAATTTAGAATGAACCCCCTCTTGAAAGATAAAAACTAAAAGCTAAAAGTAGAAAATCAAAAAGCGTTGGCTCTATGCGGTTGGAATTTAAAATTTAAAATCTAAAATCAGCAAGGCCTCGTGCGGCTGGAATCATAAATCTAAAATTTAAAATCATAAATTTAAAACCCCTTCCCCTTGATCCAATCCCCGATCTCTTGCAAAGCCACGGGCGAGAAAGTTTCCTCTATCGTGCCGTATAAAGCGGGTGAACCCGATTCGCAAGTCTGGAAAAGATGATTTAACCCGGGTAATTCCTTCACGGTCACGCTCCGGTTTTTCCCAGCCTCCAAACCTTTCTTGATGATCCCCAAGTTTTCAGGCAAAACTTGCAGGTCATTACTCCCGTTCAAGGCCAGTACCGGGCATTTCACACTTCTCAAAACGGGAACAGGGTCATATTTCACGAAAAAATACATCCACGGGGACAACACTTGTCGACGCCAAAGTTCGGCACCCCGCTCGTCTTTCATGTTTGCCGGCAATTTCCCCGCTTGGTTCAAACTATCCATGTATTTTTTCAAGGGGACTTCTGCCTCTTCGCTGGATGAACTCTCTAGCACGAGATCAAAACATTTCCTGTTCACGACCGACGAGTATTCCAAATCCTCCCCCGTTGCCCCGGTTATTTTTCCCATTTCTTTCTGTTGTTCCAGTAGAATACGGTCACCCCGCAACCCGGGTCCTGCCAAGAGAACGATAAAAGCCACATCCCCGGAACGACTGGCCACGAGGGGAGCTATCATCCCGCCCTCGCTATGCCCGATAAGTCCTATATTCCGTATCTTTCGATCATTCTTCAAAAAGTTCACAGCCGCCTCCACGTCACCGGCAAAATCAAGCGTGGTCGCGGTCCCGAAATTCCCGGTAGACTGCCCCACTCCCCGATCATCAAAACGCAACACCCCGATCCCCTGCCGGGTGAGATAGTCGGCAAGCACGAGAAAAGGCTTGTGTGCCATCAGTTCCTCATCCCGGTTTTGTGGCCCGCTACCGGAAATCAACACGACAACCGGGTAATGCTCGCCCTTTTCCGGCAAAGTCAACGTACCCGCCAAGGTCACACCCGCTTTCGTGTTTTCAAAGGTCACTTCCTCCACCCGGTATGGATAGGGAGGTTTAGGTTCTTGTGGACGTGAAAGAGCCACCTCTCCATCCACTCGCGCTAATTCCAACGGCAATGTCAACCCGCCCTGCACGAAAGTTCCTTGTATCCTATCGGTCCCCTGCCATTTCCCGGAGAATTTCATCCCAAGAGCCGGTGCCGTGATGGTCAACACGCTATCCGCGTACTCCGTTTTCCCCGTGGGAATCCCTTTTGCCCCCTGATCAGGGCTATCCATCGTCGTCGTCCATGAATCCCCGGAACGGGAAACATGAAAAACAAGCCTTAATTTCACCCCCTGAATATTCAAGGTTCCACCCCAATGTCCGGCAATATCCTGCGCGTTCATGATCATCGCCACGAGGACAAAAAATACGGATACAAATACTCTTTTCATGCTATTTCTCGTTTACATTATTCAACAAATATACGAGAAATAATTACAAGATATGCAATTTCACGCCAAACGAAAGACTCAGGATGTCCCACGTTCTCACGTATTTATTCGTGGCACTACTGATGATGTAAAGATCACAGGTACTCAACTCGTAAAATGCCGTGATTCGACGAAAGGGGGAATGAGGCCCCA
>OIXA01005692.1_pt1 | contig 10948 bp, 9 predicted proteins | sample 1587721 | NCBI WGS metagenome assembly OIXA01 (sample SAMEA3888900, study PRJEB22519) | human gut metagenome | biome: human gut; feature: human-associated habitat; material: faeces | place: Denmark | collected 2013 | reverse complement strand
TGTCCTCCATCACGATGCTCAACTATCCAGCTTGATGAAATTAACCAGGACGTCCATTTATATCTTATTAATGAGATGATGAAAGTTATGCATCAACCTCTCATTTTAATCGAAGATCATAAACAATATAATACACAAACGCTCAAACATTTCTTTGAAATGAATAAAGAAGACTATCCACTTATTGCGATATTTAAAGATATCTTCTTACATGAAGAACTTATATCACAGATTCCTTATCTCTTCTCCACAAAAATATATCTCAATCACAGTGAACACTCTGCCAATATAATATCTCAGCTTGCAGGTGAAGTAGAAGTTGTTCACACAACCTCTACTATTTCTAGAAATAAGAGAATAGGAAGTGAAAGTCTTCTAGATCGTCTATTTGGTACAGATAAGACAGAAACAGTCGCTACATTAGCTCCTGTTAAGGAGCCCAAGATAAGTAAAGAAGAAATCATGTACTTAAATAAGAATGTCTGCCTCCTACAGACTTATGATAGTACACTTCGTTTATTTGTCTGGTCTAACAAACTACAATTTTTGCTAAAAAATACAAATCTCATTTCATAAAAAACACTCCATCCTGAAAGAGAGGAAAGCATACACCCTCTTTTTCAGGTATTAGTTATAAAGAAAGGACTCACACTATGAAAACAAATCTTACACTTGCTGTACTCCTATTATTTGGAGACTGGTATTTTCTTAATACATTATTTGATGCACCACTACTACTATGTATCCTTATAAGTCTCCTATTTATCTTTATAGGATACGGACAAGAACGTATTACTATCTCTTTAAATCAAGCCATACGCTTAGATCAAATGCCTGTCAATAGCTATTCCATGTTTTATAGACAGGTAGTAGAAGATATTCAACTTCCTCATCCAGATATTCAATTCTATTACTTAGAAGATGATGCAATAGAAGTAACACATTATGGCCTCCATACTATTGTAGTCACAAAAGGGATGTTGAACTTACATGATGAAGATGCCTTACGTGCCTGTATTTCACATGAATGTGGTCATATTTATAATTGTGATATTCTCTTTAGACAAGTTGTATCACTCAATATCCTTGCACTCATATTCTTTGTCTTATTATTCTATTCAGGCATTCTTGCATTCTTATTCTTTATGATTTTATCTCTATATTTCCCGCCCGTAGCCTATGCCCCACCTCAAATTCCTAACTCCTAATTCCTAACTTCTAACTACAAAAGTTGCCCCCGCCTGATTGCGGCTTCAGGCGGGGGCGATGGGGTATCGTTTTGGTGTGAGGAGGAATCATGTTCCACGGCAACGGTTGCGGCTCCGTTCCGTGTGATTATAGGATACCCAATACTTGAGAAAAATATATTATAACGGTGTGAACTTTCTGTTAATTTCCCCCACGCCGGGGGCACGCCGTTAAAAAGTACGAAATATAGTAAAAATTATAAGCTTATAGCTCACACTGCACCGTAAATGCCGTGCACGCTCACTTCGCCGGTAAACACATGGGTGCTGCCCTCAGCCCCCTGCACCACCAAGCGACCCTCTTCGTCCACATCCAGGGCGGTGCCTTCGCCGCCGTCAAAGGTCACATGCCTCCCCAGGTTTACACAGCGCGCCTTATACGCATCCCGGATAGCGGAAAAGCCCTCCCGCTCAAAGCCGTACAGCGCGCGGTCAAAACCAAAGTTCGTCATGCTCTCCGCCAGGGCGGCGGCGTCCGTCGCCGGGTCCACGGCAATGCCCTGCAACGCCAGGCTGGTTCCATGGGGCAGCGCCATTGCGTCAAAATAGCTCTGCGGCTGGGCCAGATTGATGCCAATGCCACACACAATGGCATGGTGGTCCGGCATCCCCTCGCACAGAATGCCTACGATCTTTTTACCGTTCAGCAACAGGTCGTTGGGCCATTTGATCTGGCACTGGATGCCGTACCGCTGTTCCAGCGCATCCGCCACGGCCATGCTGGCAAACAGCGGCAGGCTTTCGGGCTGAGCCAGCTCGGTTTTCAGCACTACCGTGTAATACAGCGCCTGCCCGGACGCATTGATCCAGGTGTGCCCGCGCCGCCCGCGGCCCGCCGTCTGGCTGGTGGTATACACTGCCCCCACCGGGCCGAATTTATCCAGGTTTGCCTTTGCCCAGGTGTTGGTGCTGTCCACCTCTTCCAGATAGTACAGCTCGTTCACGCTGTTGTGGGATACTACTGCATTGTTTACCATTGTTCCGGCACCTGCTTCCATTCAAAACTGCACTGTCCATCCGTGATGGTGATCACGCCATAGCTGTGGGTATCCCGCAGGCTGCCGGGGTTGAACAGTGCCGGGGAAAACGGCGTACCGTGGCGCAGCGTTTTATAGTGGGTGTGGCCAAACAGCACCACATCCGCCCCGCGGTCCGCTGCGTATTCGGCGATCCGCTCGTACCCGGATTTTACCCCGAACAGATGCCCGTGGGTGTAAAAGAACAGCACACCGCCAAAGGGTGCCAGCCCCTCTGCCGGGTCATCGGAACCAATATCGCAGTTGCCGCGCACCCGGTAGATGGGGTAATCCGGCGCAGCGCCGTTTGCGGCAATGGCCTGGTTCAGGTCATACAGGCCGTCCCCCAAAAAGAACAGAGCATCGGCAGTTTCGTTTTTCAGCAGCCAGCGCAGCGGGGTCACACGCCCGTGTACATCGCTGACAACCAGCACTTTCATGGGTTGCTCGGCCATATCATTCGCTCTCTTCTTCGCGGTCATCCTCATCTTTGGCCGCGATCAGTTCTTTGTAAATATCGCCCTTGCTGAACGGCGTTCCTTTGGCAGCCTGTTTTGCGGCTGCGGCGGGCGGGGTGCCCTGCGCCATCAGCAGGCGGGCAGTGGCAACGGCATCCGGCAGGGTCACTTCCTCCGCCGCAGCCTGCGCCGCCGGGGTACCCGCCATAACCAGCACATACTCCCCGCGGGGATCATTCTGTTCATAGTAGCGCACAGCTTCACCGATGGTCGTCTTGGTGATTTCCTCGTGCAGCTTGGTCAGCTCCCGGCACAAGGTAATGGAGCGCTCCGCGCCAAAGGCGGCGCACAGGTCGTCCAGTGTTCCGCGCAGCTTGTGGGGGGCCTCATAAAAAATCACGGTGCGGGTCTCCCCCTGCAAAAATTCCAGCCGCTCGCGGCGCTCCTTTTTGGGCACCGGCAAAAAGCCCTCAAACACAAACCGGGCGGTATCCTGCCCCGAAACCGCCAGCGCCGTCACGCAGGCACTGGCACCCGGCACCGGCGTTACCGTAATGCCGCGGGCAATGGCGTCTTTCACGATCTGCTCACCGGGGTCGCTGATGCAGGGCATACCGGCGTCAGAGCAGAGCGCGCAGCTTTCCCCCGCTTCAATGCGGTCCAAAATTGCCGCGCCATGGTGCAGCGCATGCTCATAATAGCTCATCATCGGCTTTTTTAAGCCAAGATGGTTCAGCAGCTTCAGGGTCACGCGGGTATCCTCGGCGGCAACAAAATCCGCCGCGCCAAATGTAGCCGCCACCCGCGGCGGCATATCGTCCAGGTTGCCAATGGGCGTGGCAACAATATACAAAATTCCGGGCATGGGGTTCTCCTTTTATCTTTTACCGCGCCAAACGTATCAAACGCGCCGCGTGGTTTTGCTTCTGTGTTCATTATAGGCATTTTTGCCCCTGGGTGCAAGACGGCAGAAAAATTCAAATTTTTTTCTTCAACCCATTGGCTTTCCCGATTTAATGCGTTAAAGTCAGCGATGGTGCCATCGTCGGCAGCGCCATCATCAAGCCCTTTGCCCAATACGGCCCCGCCGCCGTGCCCCACATCGAAGCCTTTGTGCGCGATATGGCACAAGCGGTACATAATGCGTAGTTAGGAGTTAGGAAGTAGGCGTTAGGAGTTTTGGGGCTGCCGGTTATTAAAACTCCTACGTAACTTTCCATTATAATCTGTAGGGAACGGTCTTGACCGTTCCCTACAATGCTTTTATTCGGTTCACGGCAGCCTTTATCCCGCCGCCCAACTCCTAACTCCTAACTCCTCCCTCCTAACTTCTATACAACTTGGCGACAACTCTGTGCTATACTTAAGATAAATAACGATTGGGGGCATTGGATGAACCGCATTTTGATTGTGGAGGACGAAATTACCATTTCCCGGCTGATTGCGGTCAGCCTGCGCCGCGCGGGGTATGACTGCACGGTTGCCAACGATGGCAGCACCGCGGCGGACCTGATTGCCGAGCACGACTTTGACCTGGCCCTGCTGGATATTATGCTGCCCGGCCTGGATGGGTACGAGCTGCTGGGCTACCTGCGCCCGCTGGGGGTGCCGGTCATCTTTATCACGGCCAAGGGCGCCACTAAGGACCGGGTCAGAGGCCTGCAGCTCGGCGCCGATGATTATATCGTAAAGCCGTTTGAAATCGAAGAACTTCTAGCCCGTGTGGAAGCCGTACTGCGCCGCACCGGCCGCGGCGGCCAGACCCTGACCGCCTTTGATGTAACGATGGATATTGTGGCCCGCACCGTGACCCGGCAGGGCAAGGCGGTGGAGCTGACCCCGCGGGAGTTCGACCTGCTGGAGCAGCTCATGCGCAACCGCGGGGCGGCGCTGTACCGCGATGTATTGTACGGGCGGGTGTGGGGCGGTGATCTGCTGGACAGCCGCACCCTGGACCTGCACATCCAGCGCCTGCGCAAAAAACTTGGCTGGGCGGATAAGATCGAAACCGTCTACCGTGTCGGTTACCGCCTTAAATCCGACCAGAAATAACCTCAAATTGCTGATTTCTCATTTCCAATTCCTAAAATTCCTAATTTCAAACTTACTTACGGGTTTTTCTATGAAATTTTCTCAAAAACTTGTCTGCATCATGCTGCTGGTCATCGCCGCGTTTTTTGCCGTGGGCGGTGCGGTGCTGGTCAACGGCAGCTTTATGGACCGCCTGAGCGCAGCCGCCGAGCAGGAACAAAGCATGCACGCCATGCTGTGCGGCGTGGTAGAGGATTACTACCTGGACCAGACCGGCCGCGGCGAAGATACCTGCGGGGATGATTTTATCACCGCCGCCACCTGGCGCGCAGGGGATCTGGCCCGTGGGGTTTATTCCCAGGGGCTGTTCCGCGCATCCGCTGACCCCGCCCAGGACGAAGCCTATGCCATATACGGCCTGCAGGACGGCCAAAGCATTTTGCAGTACGGCCCCAATGTGACCCGCACCTACCGCAGCGATCTGCTGGGCGGCCTTGTGATGGTAACCACCTTTGATGTAACGGAGATTTTTGCCGCGCGCAACCGCAGCCTGCAGCGCTTTTTCCTGCTGGAAGCTGCCGTGGTGGCCGGGGCTGCCGTGGTGGTCTGGCTTGTCAGCCGCCGCCTGACCCACCCACTGACCGTGCTGACCGCCGCCAGCGCCCGCATTGCCGCGGGTGATTATGCCTTGCGCACCAGGATGCACACCGGGGATGAGCTTGAAATCCTGAGCCAGGGCTTTGACCAGATGGCCGGTGCCGTGCAGGACAAAGTGGAAGCTCTGGAGCTTTCGGTCCAGCAGCGGGATGATTTTGTGGGTGCGTTTACCCATGAGCTCAAAACCCCCATGACCGGCATCATCGGCTATGCCGACCTTTTGCGCAGCATGCAGCCAGACCCCGAAGAACAGCGTGAAGCCGCCGGGGCCATCTTCCATGAAGCCCAGCGGCTGGAAGCCTTAAGCGGAAAGCTGCTGCAGCTGATGGGCCTGGGTGAGCACGCCCCCCAACTGGTACCCGTGCAGCTGGATTCTGTTTTTGCCGAAGCGCGCCGCGCCGTTGACCCCGCTCTGAACGGCTGCATTCTGACCATGCAGTCCAACGGCCTGACCGTGCAGGGAGATGCCGACCTGCTGTGTGATCTCGTCATCAACCTTGTCACCAACGCCGCCAAGGCCAGCACCCCCGGCAGCGCCATTGCGGTCTGCGCCGAACAGGCAGATGGTTCCATCCGGCTGACGGTTCAGGACCACGGCCAGGGCATCCCGGCGGACAAGCTGGCCCGCGTGGTGGAGCCGTTTTATATGGTGGATAAATCCCGTTCCCGCCGCCAGGGCGGCAGCGGCCTGGGCCTGGCCCTGTGCAGCCGCATTGCCCAGGCCCACGGCGGAACGCTTGCCATGGAAAGCGAGCTTGGCAAAGGCACCACCGTAACCGTCACCCTGCCCGCACCGAACCAAACCGCCGCCGAACTCGCACAGGAGGAACCCGTATGAAAACCACAAAACGCGGCAAGCTGCTGATGCTGGCCTGCGCCGCCCTGGTGGCTGTGCTGGCCTGCCTGCCGCTGCTCTGGTTCCGCGCACAGGATGCCCGTATGTTCGGCACCGTCAATCAAAGCTCTGGCCTGTATGAATCCCGCGAGGTCAGCGGGGATGATTTTTATCTATTACAGCAGGTCAAAAACCGCACCCAGATGAACCGCACGGACTGGATGGTTTCCGCCGGGCTGGACGGCACAGCAGCCCTGTATACCCCCGCCGGGAACAGCCGCTACAACATGACCTCCAGCGATACCGCCGCTGATTTTGCCGCCAGCCTGCTGACCCAGCTCCATGATGCCGAGGTATTGCCGGACACCTGGTACCATGTGGCAGCCGATAACCTGAGCAGCTACAGCAGCGGCGAGCTGTATACTTCCAGTGATTCCCTTGGCATTACGCGGCTGCTGCGCTACCCCCATGCCGCCTATGATGAAAGCGACCCCGAATACAACGAATCCCCCACATTCGCCCTGGATTATGATAATAAAACCGGCCGCCTGCTGAACCTGTGGGTTCAGGCCCCGCTGGACGATCCCACCCTGCTGTCCGGCAGCCCGGTATCGCTGAATATCTCCGACCTGCTGAACGCCTGGGTGCAGTGGGAGGGCCTTACCGACCTGGGCGACTGGACCGTGCCTTACGGCAGCGATTACGCCGAAACCGGCCTGTACAGCGCCAGAGGCAACGCCCTGCTGACCTGTGTGTACGGCTCCTTTACCCTTGACGATGTTCCCCGCGCCTATTACAGCATGCAGCTGACCTGGCAGCCCTATGCCCCCACCCCGCAGCCGGGCAGCACCGATCTGCTACCCGCCGAGCCGCTGCCAGAAACCAGCGATTATTATTACACTGACGTCATCGCTTACCAATGGGACGATGACCGCGCTGCCGCTGTGTTTGATTATGATGCCAACCTGATCCTTCGCACTAACCTGAGCACCGGCGTGCAGACCGTGTTCTGTGATGTGCCCGGCTGCACCCATACCACCAGCAGCTGCCCTGCCCGCATCACGGACCAGATGTATTCTCTGGTTCCCGCCGGGGATTGCGTTTACCTTGTTTACGGCACCTATTCGCCCACAACGGCAAAGGGCGCTTCCGGCGCGGATATCAACGCCATGTCGGACGATGAGATCATGCGCTGGGCGCGCGCGGCAGATGCCGGGGTTCCGCTGGCCCTTTATACCCAGGAGCTGGAGCCTTACACCCAGGAGGATGTTACCGCCGCCCGCCGCCGGATGCAGAACGCCTTTGGCCAGGGCCGCATTGAAATGCTGGACGGCACCACCCGCACCGAGCTTGTCCGGCTGGATCATGATGCCGTGTATATCGGCGGCTGCGATTCCACCTATTTATACGGCATCATGCGGAGCCAGCAGGGCGAAGAGCCCACCCGCTGGTTCCGCATGGAGCGCACCACCGGCCAGTACGAAACCATGCCCATCCCGGATACCGACCACCTCTGCGGTGTCTGGAACAACCAGCTTGTGCTGTTCCGGGAGCGCTGCTCCGAACCATTCACTTCCGATAAAATGTCCGATTACAGCCTGGCCGGCAGTTATTCTTCCCGGTTCCAGAACACCAGTTATGACGTTGTGCTGTACGACCCCGTCACCGCCCAAAGCCGGCGGTTATACAGCCTGAACGAAAATTCCGGTTCTTTCACCCATGCCGCGCTGTATGGGGATTCTCTCTATCTGGATACCACCCTTTGGGAGAATCCGGATGATACCCCGTTCAACGCCATCCGGCTCAACCTGCGCAACGGGGAGCAGACCGCGCTGGAATCCCTTTTGGGGATCGACCGTTCCGATTATCCTTACGGTTATCTGTTGGGTTCTTCCACGGTTGCCAACCGCTACTCCCAAAAATGGGGCACCATGATGCTGTTTCGTTCCAACAGCGGTCAGGGCGGCGAAAGCCTGCTGCTGAACTTTGCCGCCGGCAGCGTGTTCCGCACCAGCTGGCAGGCAGGTGAAAGCACCTATATTGCCGCCGAATCCCCTGTGGGCCAGTTGTTGCTGCTTTCCTGGGTGTATGATGATCTTTCGGACAACTGGTTCCAGACCTACCAGCAGTACCTTGCCCCCGCCAGTGATCCCACCATCATGACCCCCGTTGCCATGTGGGAACCGGGGCAGTAAACCTCCGCCCCGTAGGCGGTCGTAACCAATTTTTTACCAATGTAAATTGATGGTTTGTTCACGGTTTGTTTACGTCGCGGCAGTTGTTATTGCCGGGGCAGTGTGGTATACTCACCCCCAAGATGTATCTGAAAGCAAAGAAGCCGACGAATTTTTCGCCTTTTCAGCTACACCCTAAGAAAGGGGGAATCTGCATGAAACATCTGCGTTCCTTTTTTGCGGTGCTACTGGCCGCAGCCGTCTGCGCGGCGGTGGTGCTGTTTTCCGGCTGTGGGGCATCCGTTCAGGTGCAGCAGCTTACCATCCCCGGCGAGCGCGGCAGCATCCATGCCACGCTGACCACCCCTGCCAATGCCGAAAACATGCCTGCCGTGGTGATCTGCCACGGCTTTACCGGCAACCGCCAGCTGGACGGCCACGCCAAGCCGCTGGCCAAAACGCTGGCCCAGCACGGCATTGCCAGCATCGCCATTGACTTTGCGGGCAGCGGCGAAAGCGAGGAGCCGTTCACCGCTTACACCCCCGCCAACATGCGGGATGATATCACTTCTGCCATCACCTACCTGACCGACACTGTGGGTGCCGACCCGGAGCGCATCGGCCTGCTGGGTCACAGCATGGGCGGCCGCGCCGTCAGCGTCTACCTGAAAGATTCCATCAAAGCCGCTGCCCTGTGGGCACCGGCGGATAACACAGGGCTGGACGGGCTGGAATTTCTGGACCACAGCGCCGAGGGCCGCCAGGCTATTTATGACGGTGCCATACAGAACGGCGTGCTGGACCTGCCCAAGTGGGGCGTAACGATCAGCGCCGATTTTGTGCAGCAGGTTGCCGACCAGGACCCCACCGCCAGCCTGCGCACCTACAACGGCCCTCTGCTGCTGGCTTATACCGCCGGGGATGCCGAATTGCTGAGCCAGACCACCATTGACCTGACCCGCCAGGCTGCCGCCGAACACAGCGGCCCTCTGGTGGACCTGACCGGCCAGTATGAGGACGCCACTCACAATTTCACCGCCGCATCCGGCAAAAAAATCGACGATTTCTCCGTCCGCCGCCGCATCGAATCCGCCACCGCAGAATTTTTTGAAGAATATCTATAACCCATCCCTATTTGCCGCCGCCCCACCGGGCCGCGGCATTTTTTATGATAATTTTAAGGTTCATGGCGCAGAGAAACCTTGCCATATATCCCTTAACAAAATTTCATTCCTAGGCCCCTCCGGGACGTCGAGGACGCCGTCCCCTACATATATTTTCATGATTCATCACAAATTTATTTTGCTCCATTCCCCACGCACCGGCGGGGTCAGGTGACCCCCGCCCTACCGAACCTTTGCAGCCCCCTCTTTCCGGCGGCCAGAGGGCTGGCCGCCCTACCCACCACCTTTCCCCGCCCCAATTCCTAATTTCTAATTCCTAATTAACTCCTACCTCCTCCCTCCTAACTCCTAACTACTTCCTTCGCCCCACCGCAATTTTACAACTCCGCCCCCTTTCCGCCGGGGGTAAAATGTGATATAGTATAGAGGTATAGGATTTTGTCAAAAAGGGAGGGCTGAAATGGCACCCATTATCCATACCGTCAACCTGCGCAAGGTGTATGCCGTGGGCAAAGAACGGGTCATTGCCCTGAACGATGTTTCTATCTCCATTGAAAAAGGGGAATTCTGCTGCATCGTGGGCCAGTCCGGCAGTGGCAAAAGCACCCTGCTGAATCAGCTGGCCGGGCTGGAAAAACCGACCCGCGGCAAGGTATTCATCGGTTCGCACGAGATCAGCGCTATGACCGAAGATGAGCTGGCCAAGTTCCGCCAGGCACACCTGGGCTTTATTTTTCAGAGCTACAACCTGCTGCCCACCATGACGGCGGCCGAAAACGTTGCTCTGCCGCTGATGTTCAAGGGCATTTCCCGCTCCCAGCGCCTTGCCATGGCCCGCAAAGAGTTAAAAACCATGGGCCTTGGCGGCCGTGCCGAACACATGCCCACCGAAATGAGCGGCGGCCAGCAGCAGCGCGTGGGCATCGCCCGCGCCTTTGTCAGCAAGCCGCGCGTGATCTTTGCGGACGAACCCACCGGCAACCTGGACTCTATCACATCCAAACAGGTGCTCTACCGCATGCTGCAAATATCCAAGCAGATGGGCACCACCTTTGTCATGGTCACCCATGAACCGGAGCTGGCCTCCTGTGCAGACCGCATTATTACCATTCTGGACGGCAAGGTGCAGTCCGATGTGGTGCAGGATCCCGCCACAAGGGAGCGCAACCGCGAAGCCCTGTTCGCCAGCCTGGAGGGCAACATGCGGATCGGCGGCGACTCTGCCAGCGGCGAAGTTCACCAGAAAACCGCAGCCGAGCTTGCCTCTTACGCAGCCCCTGCTGCTGCAGCCCAGCAGCCCAAACAACCCAAACCGTAAATTTTGCCCACTCATTCAGGAATATCAAAGCCATAGGCAATACCGCATAATTCTAAGTGCCGATACGGCGAGCGAGGTGCGGCAGATG
>OIXA01005680.1_pt1 | contig 10973 bp, 10 predicted proteins | sample 1587721 | NCBI WGS metagenome assembly OIXA01 (sample SAMEA3888900, study PRJEB22519) | human gut metagenome | biome: human gut; feature: human-associated habitat; material: faeces | place: Denmark | collected 2013 | reverse complement strand
CCTCTGGCTCCCCACACTGTGTTAAATATCCAGTCATAAACAATGCGCTCCAGATATTCTCAGCGGAAGAATATAGATCCTTATATGTTAATTCAAGACTGAGCTCTTTTTGGACAGTTCCTCCACTTACCAGCTCTTCCAGTTCAGCTTTTGTAAGCTGTCGCATCTTTCCCATGTTATCAATGAAATGATAAATTACACTATTATCACTTGTATTGAGCCAATAATTATCAGGTTCCTTTCCTAGATCTTCGATATGATCTGAAATATAGCAGATCACATCCCATGGACAATACACATCAACATTTCCAAATCGATAACCATCGTACCATTCTTTCACTGTATCGTAGTGACCCATCTGATCATAATACTGTAACAGTTCCCGTACCTCGGAATCAGTAAAACCAAAATATTCATCAAAAGCTACATTTGTCAGAGAATGGAACTTAAAATTATTAAGACCCGTAAAAATGCTTTCTTTTGCCACACGAAGGCAGCCTGTAAGAACAGCAAACTGTAGATTATCGTTTGTTTTGATAGCATTTGCAAATAAGCCCCTAATAAGCCCGACCATTTCATCATAATAATGATTTTCATTGGCTTTCGCTAAAGGAACATCATACTCATCAATCAAGACAATCACAGGCTTGTCATAGTGTTTGCCTAATAATTCTGTCAATTCACGGATACTGTATACTAAAGTACTTTCCTCCATATTTCCATCCAGTAATGATAGAAATACCTTTTTATCAATATCCGTTAGTTTATCACTTTGCAGCAAATACTGTAATCTTCTGGCTTCCTCATTGATTATTTTTGCCAGCATTTTCTTTGCTTTCTCATACGAAGATGCATCTACACCTTTTAAGGTTAATGAAATAACAGGGAACTGTCCCATATACTGCTCACACAAAGATTGTTTTTGTGCAATATATAAACCATCAAAGAGTTTTTTATCACACCCAATCTCAAAAAAATTTTTGAGCATACTCATATTCAAAGACTTTCCAAATCTTCTGGGCCTTGTGAACAGATTTGCTTTTCCCCGATTGGTCAACAGTTTTTCAATAAACTGAGTCTTATCAACATAATAGAGATTATTTCTACGTAAATAAGCAAAGTTTTCTTCGCCAACAGGTAATAACCTTTTTTGTGAATCCATCAATTGCTCCTATCTGAAAGCAAATTATTTAGCAAGTTTTTCATACAATTCCCTGTTCTGAACCAAAATCCGGTTTGAAATACGCAGGATTTCTTCATCAGCTGCTGTATTGTATTGTTCCCATTTACGAATGCCATTTATTGTCCCTGTAGGAGCAGATTCTCTATGATTCATTTTCATCACCCCTTAAAAACTCTATCTATAGCATACACAAATTTGAACTTAAATACAACTATGGAACCACTATTTTATTTCCCCTTCCAGCACTGAATGGACACCGTTTTTCAATGCGGTAAATGCCTGAGAAGCAATTTTTACAGGCCGCTCATGGTATACAAGATAGATCTGATTGTCATCGATCACGACACGCGCCCTGTCATAAAGAATCTTAAACCCCGGATTTTTTAGCAATCCTTCGAGCTCTTTTTGTGCATTTATAAGATCTGCCCTGGTCCTTGGATAGTCTCTTTCTTCTGTGGCCACACTTTCTTCTGTTTGGATCATAGCCAGGCGTTCCTGGTTCTCAGCTTCCAATTCCATTAATTCGTTTTTGATAGCATCTTCACTTTTACTCGTGACTGAAACATTCTCAGACATCAGTCCATGTGCAACCATCTCCTGCCAGGAAATTTCTTTCCCTTCATCCATAGATTTGTTTTCCTTTTGGATAATTGGTTCAACTGTCTTATCTAAGGGAGTTTCTTTTTGATCCGTATCAAATGATAAATTTCCATTTTCTTTATTTTCCACACAAGCATCTGTTTTCTCATCATTTTCAAGGCATGTACTTTTTTGCTTGCCTGCAGAAAACGAAATCTTGTTCTGATCGGATACTTTCTTGGTAGACATGCCAAGGAACGACATCGAAAAGCCAAATGATCCTCCAGAAAAAGGATTTGTCGGAACTTCTACCTCTTCTTTGGGTACAACATTTTCTTCTGAAAACGGAGAGGATTCGGTACTCTCAAACAAGTCATCTTGCGATACTGACACAGGTTTTTCCGCTTCTGTTTCCTTCTGTTTTTCACTCAACAAAGCTTGTTCCTCTGATGATGGTGGAAATTCTGCGAGAATATCTACTATTACCCTGGAGATTGATAGTTGTTTGAAAGGAATTGCTGAAAGTTTGCTTAATACACGGCACAACTTACCAGTCATTTCACCATCGTAAGATCTCATGGCCTCCAGACAGGACAAATAATAGGTGGATCCAACAATCGTATCACCACAATGATATAACAATAGATCCGTCGCCATAGATAAGAGGTCTGTAAGAAATGTACGTAGTTCAATGCCCTCCTGTTCCATTCTTTTCAATCCATGGTAGATGATCTTCATCTCACCATTTAAAATAGCATCCAAGACGAGATAGCGTTGCTCTATAGAGCTTAAACCCAGGGTTTCCACTACATCCTGTTCTGTGATCTTTTCTTTTTCCGATCTTTGTAGTGATAAGAGTTCCAATAATTGCAAGGCATTTCTCATGGCACCATTGGCATAGCGGGCCAGTGTGCCGGCTGCGTCCGAAGAAATCAGGATTGAATTTCTGGATGCCACTTCCAGGAGATGGTCTCTGATCACCACATCTGGGATCTTACCAAAAACATACACTGGTGCTCTGGATAATACAGTATCAGGAAGGGCATCTTTCTCCGTGGTGCAAAGGATAAAAATACACTCTTCCGGCGGATTTTCAAGCGTGATCAGTAACGCGTTAAATGCACTTTTCGATAACATATGTGCTTCATCGATCACAATGATCTTTTTCCCATACAGGCTATGCGTCCCAGCCAGGGAAATCAACCGCCGTACATCCTCTACTCCATTATTGGAGGCGCCATCCAACTCCAGAATCCCATCAGGATCATGGGCCAAAACTGCCCTGCAGGAAATACACGTTCCACAGGGATTCCCTTTTTGATCCTTATGCTTACAGTTCGCGGCCATGGCGATGATTCTCGCCATGGTCGTCTTACCGCTACCGAATTGTCCACAAAGGACAAATACCGGAAAAAATTCATTTCTGATCGACTGATTCCGGATATTCTCAACTACCAGTGACTGCCCTTTGATATCGTCAAACCGGTGAGGGCGTTCTTTATTATAGATCATACTTTTCCCTCTCTTCCTTGATCAAAGCAGCAATTCTGTCAAGGTCAAACCGATATAGCGGATAGATACAATATCCACTCATAACAGACCTTCCTGTTGGAACAGCTAACTGGTACTCCTTTACAAAAACTTCTGCGCCTGGCATATTGTTGGTATCAAGGAAGCCCTCATCACTACCTATCTGGTATTCTGGGAGACTTTTCGTCAACGTCCCATACGGTTCCCAATCCCATTCTCCAACCTTTTCATACAATTGAAAGGAGATCCTGTGGTTCGGATAAAACCCCATGTCCATAATAACCTCGATCTCTTCTTCAAAAACATCTCTAAATTTCATCTCAAACTCTCCTTTCCTTCATCAGGGATCATATGGATCAGTAATTGAAAAAAATCATTTTTAGAAAACTTTCCTTTATTCTGTGAACAGTAAACTGCCTGATCCAAATGATAAAAGCAGTCCAATGCCTCTGCTTCTGTATAGCAACTCGAAAGTGATCTGATTGGAAGAAGCAATGACTCCGTCAGACCTCTCTTCTCCAGAAGGATCTCGAAAAATACAGATCTGCAAAGCACCAGGAATGCTTGCATCTGCCACGGTAATAACTTTTCAGGCAGATACTCTCTGTCCTTTTCCCGAAGTGCGTGTGTCATCATCAGAAGACCTTTTAGCTGTGCTCTCGTTTTTATATGAATAAAAGCATGCAGAAAACCATCCAAATAGATAAAAAAATCTGTATCTTTCAGGATCTTTTCATATGTTCCCATACATCCATCTGCAGCTAAAAGTGCAGCAGGCTTTGCTGATGGACCATATTTCTCCTTTAATTTGTCCATACATAGTGGGCAAAAACGAACGATCACGCATCTGGACATGACGGTATCAAGAAGCGGATCTGCAGATACAAAAATAATAGCCAAGTGGTCTGCCGCATCTTCTAAAACCTTCAAAAGCTTATTCTGTAAGGCTTTCGTCATAAGCTCTGCCCTAGAAATAATACATACGATCTTCCTGTCAGCCTGATACATGGCCTTTCTTTGGATCCGGCCAGCCTCTTCAGATAAAATACTGCCTTCTATTGGTTCCACGGATAAAAAATCTGTATGCAGCTCCAGCTGGTCGATGGATGTTGATAGCCAGTTTGCAGCCAGTTCTCTTGCTGCTGCTTCTTTGTGTAAACCGGCTGGTCCCAGTAATATGACATTTCTTGGTTCCTGACTCTTTAAGATACGAAGCAAGTTCCGTGTCCCTGTCATAACCTGTATACCTCACGATCCAGACTTCTGCACCAGGCATAGTTCTTACTGTCACTATGATAGATATCCGCGTTACGAAATGTTTCTTCCAGCTGATTCATCTCAATAGATAACGCATTTGCTGATCGAACAGCCATCGCTTCCAGTGTCTTTGGTTTGGGACCATCCTCATGAGAGGCCTCAATAATATGTAATAGATGTATAAACCGCTCTTCTGAAATCGCAACTTCTTTCCTGGCATTTTTTAATACTTCGAGACCAGAAGACAATCCTATCAAACCATCAAACGGTTTTCGGTAACAACTATATCCGTTTTTTCCGATAAATTCCGGAACATGGATATCATGTAACAATGCCCCGGCCGCCAGAAGACTCAGATCAGCCTGCTTCATCCGGATCCCCTGCACAAATTTTGCGTGGTAAAATGCTCCATAGGAAACCTCTAAGGTATGCTCTAACAGGCCGCCTCGATAAGAATGGTGTCCAAAAAGATGCACCGGCAGCCTTCCCATCTCCATGATCCTCTCCGATGTGCAGATACTCTTTACATATTGTCCGATCGCTGGATCTGGAATCCGATCCATGAGGTTTTCTATTGAAAGTACTTCCTTTTTCAGCATTTCTTCGGATAAGGACCGGATCACTTCGGTTAGATCAAAAGTTCCTGCTTCCATTTCCCGCATAAGCGTTACTGTAAGCTCCGGGCGGCCGGCATAAAAGTTTACGACTCCCTTTACCAGCATGACTTTCCCGGCCTGGTCTAAATATTCTGCCTTGATTGCATCACTCCAGACCCGTCCATGGATGGATCCGGTACAGTCTTCCAACCGTAATTCCAGCCATTTGACACCTTTGCTGGAAGAATTATATTTAATGCTGGATAACAAAAAGAAATCAAACACGGTTTCTCCGTCTGCAATATTTAGAAATTCACTGCTGAAAAGCTCCTTTTTATACATTTCCTGTTCTTTGATCATCTGTCTTCTCTCTCCTACTAAATAACTCATCAAAATATTCGGTATACTTTCGCTCCAAATCCTCATCTTCTGGATAGGCAAACCCTGATTCTGGCTCGCAAAGGGAATTATCAACCTTTCTTACCCTTACCAGATACAGTTCAAAACACCTGGCAAAGACTTCTGTTGGCTGCAGATAATAGGAAAGATTAAACTTCCCACTCCCCTTTAATTGCTTTTTTAAGGCTTCATCCTTGGTATCCTGAAGAAATGAACGTAGCAAGTATTCATATCTGTCATATACCTCTACAAATCCGGTCATTTCCGAAATATGCCCCATCTCATAGTCGATCATGTGTCCTACCCCATGTGCCATAGAATCCGGATAACGCGGATCCACACATAGACATTTGATAGACGGATAGTATAATTCGCTTGCATGATGCTGCCCAAGCTTACGGAACCGGATCACAACATACTCAAACACAGGAAGGCCAACGACATGGACCAAAGCTTCATATTCCTTTTCAAGAACCGGTACCAGTTCAAGATCACAGTCCTCATCCAGTTCCACGTAGCCAAAATATTGGTTAAATCTACTTTTTGCCATGGATTTTAGATATTTCTGGGGAATATTCTTCTTCGTTTCAAACGATCTGGCATGATCCCCGGACATCTGACGGGCATATTGGCGTTCTGCTTTTTCTCTTTGATATTTCAGGCTTAGTTCCTCCAAGATGTCTTGAAGATGCATATCACTTAACAGAAATCCGATATCTTTCCTGTTTTTGAAATCAAAGATCAGCCGATACAATGCCTGTTTCCATCTTGGAACATCTGCCAGCAGCTCATCCAGAAACAGATCGTTGTCCTCTATCTTTCGGAAGCACTCATACTGCCCTTTCCCAAAATAGTCAAGAAGAAGCCTGCCAATGACCAGATGGTCCAAGTATTCTTGAAGCGAGCTACTTAGCTCATGGATCTTATTGATCTGCTCGATGACATAGTTTCTAAGATAGAACTCTGCTGCCAGTCGTGAAAAGTCAGCAAGCGTGACCCATTGGAATTCTCCTTTTGAAAACCGCCAATTCCGCTTATGATATTTGGGGGTAAGGGATGCAAATAAGGGAATATAAAACTCATTCCCTTCTTCTAATGCTGCCTCCACCCTCACGATGGTGGTTACTTTGCATCCTGCGCACCGCGATAACAGATCCAGATGATAACTGCTTTTCTCCGGTACCATCCGAAAATCTGGAAGGTAAGGAAAAGCACCTTGAAACCAGTCACAAGCGGCTGTGATTCCAGATTCTGTTGTAATCTTTTCAAACTTCTTTCTAAGCTGCATTCCCATTCTCCTGGCCACAGCCTCCACGGTTTTCACCCAGTTCTTTTTAATCTGTTCCAATATTTCGCATTTTTGAAACGATCCTGGCTTTTTTACTGTTTTCAGCAAGGATCTGACCTTTTCTTCTTTTTTTAGATAGCTGCTATAATCCTGCAGCCCATCTGGTTCCATAGAACCATTTACATCTGTTTTGATCAACATCGTCAGATTCGGTGACAGGAAATAACAACTGTTGATTTCATCCATTTCCTTCAATTATCTTTTCTCCTTTCTGTTTTCGGGCATAAAAAAACTACCGCTTATGCGATAGCCAATATGCCCGATCTCTTTATACCACAAAACTGTATAACACCCTGCACTCCCAGTAGGGATATGCTGAAAATAGAAAACAAAACAATAGTCTACCCGTACAAGGGACTATTCCTGCTGCAGGAAATGCCAAATGCATGGATCATGCTTACGTATTATTCATCCATAAATTCTCTGGATACACCAAGGATCCGTCAGTAAGCCTATGACTCCCTTACACTTCTTAACCATCCATTTCTGTTAGCGCCCTAAATGCTATCATTCTGCTAAATACATGACTGCATCTTACCATCATAGAAGATTATGATATCAGGACGACTTCATTATCCAATCTCTTGTACATATAAATGCTACCACTAAGGATATCTTCAGGTCCTACAACTCGTTCGTTGATGTCCTTCACAAGAGCTTGTAATGCCTCTGTTCCAATTACCTTACTATATGTATAGCTGATTCCAACGCATTCATGTATGCTGCTAGGTAGCAATATAATATCATCGTGAAGCCGGTTTGCACATTGCATCAAATAATCCGGAAACAAGAGGATATTGGCACCATAAGACCAGGATTTATTCTTAAAAATGTAAATCCCACACTTCTCATCACTTTCAGGATCAAGGAATCTTTCGATCGGAACCATGCTATGACCAGTTCTTATCCCATTTTGATAGGCAGCATTATCAAGTTCTTCCATGGATATCCCTGCTTGTTTCAAAAACTCTGTCTTTAATAAGTAACTGGACTCCGAACCAACAAAGACCCTGTATACTACGGTCAGATCTAAAAACGGTTTTTTTACCAGATCTTGTAGATAATAGAAATTGTTGGCAGTACCTACTACCTGGTACTGGACATTGGCGAGGATAAATTTTTTTTGCCGCATGTTCGTTACATTTTCCAGTTCTTTTGGGAATTTGAGTTGTAAAATCTTTTCCTTCAAGGCGTCTACGACCATATCTAAGGACATTGATTTACCCTCCAGAGTAATAAGATACTCATTAAGCGACAAAATGAAATGCTTCCCTGATTCTTTCTTTTCTATGATCAGTTGCAAGTCCAACCAGTTATACCGATGTGCAACTTCACTTCTTAGCGAATACTCCGTTCCCAACACCTTTCTTAATTCCTCGATGATTTTTTCTACCATCTTTTTTCTCCTTTCTGCTCTTGGGCATAAAAAAACCACCGCTTTTGCGATGGCAATAAAAAAAGCCCTATCTCTTCTCCACACCACAAAACTGTATGGCACTCTGCTCCCTCCTATGGAGAAATGCTGAAGATATAGGACAAACAATATTTACAATATAAAAATATCATTCCTGAAGAAACTTTTCAATAAATCATTTATCTTTTTTCCAAATTTGATGTAAAATAAAGAAAAACAACAGGAGGCAATATCATGAAAGAACATAAATACTGGTCGATTGGCGCACTGATCACAATGGTCGGAACCATTTATACTGGCTACAAAGGATCCAAAACTGCTCATAAATACTTTGCATTTAGTTCTCTTATCTGTATATTTATGGCATTTTATTCCGGTCATAAAATGATTTCTGGCAGAAAAAAGAAGAAAGCAGCAACAGAGGAAGCAAAAACAGATCAATAAAGAAAATGGATTCAGACAAAAAGTACCTGACACAAGCAAGAGACGCAGCCTGGACCGCATCAAAAGTTTATTCACCTGGTGTGGAAGCCAGTCCAGTACTGGCCGCATCCAGGATAGTGTCAGGTAACAGCTATAGCACCCTAAACATACCTGATTCTCTAATGGTTGTCAATAGAGCTTCCCACGCATGCGCGGAGAATTAAAACACCATTTTTACTGTGGTGGCAGCATTATTCTTTCCAGATCGCACATCACTTGGCGTTTTTCCATACACCGTTTGATATCTCTCGTCCCCGTAATAGGTCACCTTATGACGTTTTGTATCCTCAGAAAATACAAATCCTAATATTACGAATTGTAATTTGTTATGAAGGTGTGCATTTTTAATATTCTACGTTTGAACATAAATCCTATGCCAACGTTATCATGTATAATCCACAAAAAAGTGTTTAGTTCACTACTTGAGAGAAGATTTGTTCACTCTTTAATAATAAGAAGATTTCATTTTAATTACGGCCCAAATATCGATGCACTTGCTTCCTGTATTCCAGATAAGCCTCACCAAATACTTCCGCAAGGTATTTTTCTTCCTGTAAAATCTGCATATGAAGCATACTCATAGCAAAAATTGAAAAACCTGCCGTCAGAAAGTTTCCGTACATCAATAGTAAGCCCATATACTGCAGATCAAATCCCAAAAACGCTGGATTTCTGCTGTATCTGTAAATTCCAGTAGTAATAAGCTCTGTTCTATCTGTCCTGGGGATACCAGCCCTCCAGCTATCCTTCATCGTTATGACTGAAATCAAAAAGATCATATCTCCCAGCATGCCAATGAAAAACCCGGTAAAACGCGCATTATCCGGAAGATAATTCCAGTCGAATAATATTGAGAGAAGCTGTGCTGCTACCACTCCAACGGTTGCAATGCTCATCCAAGTTTCTACCTGATGGATCTCTTTTTCACTTCTGCTACCAATTTGATGTGTCTGAATCCCATGAGATTTTTGCACAAATAATTTTACAAAATAAATGCCATAGAATACTGCCAAGACAAATAACGCCAATAACTGATATGGCAGCATATCTTCCAAAGGATTCTTCATACGCATTTTCCCTCCACTAAGGTTATTTCATCTGCTCAAAAACTTCATCCCATTCTTTCTCGTCACGCCACTAATCATTTTCTATTATTACTGCTTTTCCGTCTAAATTATATTTGATTTTATCTGATGCCCATTTATATGTTTTCTCACTGTAATGAGTCATTATTATTCTTCCTTTAATTTGCCTTTACTATAGTTTAGCCATATACATCAGTGTTTCCTCTTTTCCAATGCCAACCCAATCAATCGATCCGCCTGATCTGCCATGAACAGCGGGATATTCAGCACATCATCGTCCAGTTTCAGATTGTCCAATGAGAAACAGATGCGAAGCTTGACCTTATCAGGGAACAGTTCCTTGAACTTCTTCATACTCTTGCTGGTTGTGTTGGCTTCGGATTTGACCTCCACGGGGAAGATGTCGTTCTCACGCTGAACGAGGAAATCCACCTCGTAAGGTGGGTTGTTCTGGCTCCAATAACGGGGCATGACTTCAAACTGAGTAATTAAAGTCTGCAACACAAAGTTTTCGGTTAATGCGCCTTTGAATTCAGTAAAAAGGCGGTTACCTTCGCCAAAGGCAGTGGGGGCCAACTGTGCCAGACGGCGGAGCAGTCCCACATCTACCAAATAAATCTTGAAAGCAGACAAGTCATCATAAGCTGCAATCGGCAAGCCGGGAGCTGAGCTGCGATAAATTTTATGCACCAGACGGGCATCCACCAACCATTGCAAAGCATCCTCGTACTCACGGGCTCGTGCACCTTCCTTGACCACTTTATAGATAAACTTCTTGTTCTCTCTTGCCAGTTGAGAAGGAATGGATTTCCAGATCATTGAGATTTTCGGGAACTCGCTGAGATTAGGATGTTTGGCAAAATCACGCTCATAGGCTCCGAGGATTCCGGATAATGCTTCCTGCATAGCAGAAACATCCCGTGCCTCCGTCCACATCAATACCGACTCCGGCATACCACCGGTGACATAGTACATTTTCAGCTTCTCATACAGCGGATTAAAGAAGGCGTCAGGGATGGGTTCAAGGGTGTCCACCTGTTCCAGATACTGCGCCAGATTTTCATCACCGTTGGCAAGTAGGAATTCATTAAAGGTCATC
>OIXA01005678.1_pt1 | contig 10977 bp, 8 predicted proteins | sample 1587721 | NCBI WGS metagenome assembly OIXA01 (sample SAMEA3888900, study PRJEB22519) | human gut metagenome | biome: human gut; feature: human-associated habitat; material: faeces | place: Denmark | collected 2013 | reverse complement strand
GACGTGCTCGTGCAGATGCGCGAGGGCAAGCGCGCCGGGAAGGAGCTCATCTCGATCTACGGCCTCGACGAGCTGCGCGGCGTGAGCATCGACGAGGAGGAGAACATCCGCATCGGCTCGCTCTCGAGTTTCTCGCACATCACGCGCGACCCCATCATCCAGAAGTACATCAATGTCCTCGGCGAGGCGGTCGACATGGTCGGCGGCCCGCAGATCCGAAACATCGGCACCATCGGCGGAAACACCTGCAACGGCGTGACGAGCGCGGACTCCGCCTCCACACTGCATGCGTGGGAGGCCATCGTGGAGCTGACGGGGAAGGACGGCATCCGCCGCCTGCCCATCAAAGACTTTTACATCAAGGCCGGTCAGGTCGACATCCGCGTGGAGGATGGCGAGATCCAGACCGCCATCCTCATCCCAAAGGCGAGCTACGAAAACTGCTATGGCTACTACATCAAGTACGCCATGAGAAACGCGATGGACATCGCGACGCTCGGGTGCAGCGTGAACGTGCGCCTGTCGCCCGACAAGCAGACTATTGAGCGCGCCCGCATCGCCTACGGCGTTGCCGGTCCTGTGCCGATGCGCTGCCCAAGCGCGGAAACGGCTGCCAAGGATAAGTCCTTGACACTTACGACGGCGGAACAGTTCTCACTCGCCGTGCTCAACGATATCCGCGCGCGTGACAGCTGGCGCGCCTCCAAGGCGTTCCGCGAACACATCGCGGTCGAAATGGCCAAGCGCTGCCTGATCGAGTCTATCAAACGGGCGGGAGGTGTCATCAAATGAGTCAGTACAAGCTGGTGCGATTCAACTTAAACGGCAAGGACGTTGAGAAAATGGTCGACGTGCGTGCGTCGCTGACCGATATGCTGCGAAACGATTACCATATGACGTCCGTGAAGAAGGGCTGCGAGGTCGGCGAGTGCGGCGCCTGCAACGTCATCATCGACGGCGAGGCATTCAACTCGTGCATCTACCTCGCCGTCTGGGCGGACGGCAAGCACATCCGCACGCTCGAAAGCCTGATGGGGCCCGACGGCGAGCTGAGCGACATCCAGCAGGCGTTCATTGAAGAGACCGCTGTCCAGTGCGGCTTCTGCACGCCGGGCTTCATCATGACTGCGGTCGAGATCTTGGAGACGAACCGCCTCTACACCGATGACGAGCTCAGAAAGCTCCTCTCCGGCCATCTGTGCCGCTGCACGGGCTATGAAAATATTCTGCGCGCGGTGAAAAAGACGATGTATCGCCGCCTCGGCCTGCCGCTTCCGGAATAAGGCCGCGCCTTTACAAAATCGAAACAGGAAAAAATATTGTCTTCTTACGAAATCGGTGCTATAATCCAAATAGCACCGATTTTGTTTCAAGGCGCGAAAAAGGAGGAATCTTTATGGTCATTACGGTTGGCAGACAATACGGCAGCGGCGGACGCGAGATCGGCACGATGCTTGCCAAGCAGCTCGGCATCGCCTATTACGACGACATGCTGCTCAAGGAGGCGGCAGAGGAGAGTGGACTTTGCGAAGAGCTGTTCCGTTCCTTTGACGAACGCCCGAAGAGCTTTCTCTATTCCATCGCGATGGACCCCTATTCCTTCTCGATGAACCATGTGACGCCCAAGGGCTCCATCGAACAGCAGGTGTACCTGGCGACCTACGACACGATCAAAAAGCTCGCCGACAAGGGCCCCTGCGTCCTGATCGGCCGCTGCGCGGACTACGCGCTCAAGGATCGCGACGACGTCATCAATCTCTTCATCACGGCTCCGCTCGAAAACCGCATCAAGCGCGTTGCCGCCCGCAACGGCATCAGCGAGAACGAGGCGAAAGACCGCATCAAGAAGACGGATAAGTCCCGTGCTTCCTACTATAACTACTATTCCGCCAAGGACTGGGGCGATGCCAAGAGCTATGACCTCTGCATCGATTCGAGCCTGCTCGGCATCGATGGCACGGTCGAGCTTTTGAAGGACCTTATCCGCATCAAGGGCATCAAGTAAACGAAATATCTAAAAAAGCAGCCGTTTCATACGGCTGCTTTTTTCCGCTATTCACGGCGGTTCAACTTGACGAAAAAGGAAAGAGCGAATTTGTGAAAAAAGTTTACGCTTTCCCCCTATGCAAAAGAGCAAAAATACGCTAAAATAGTAGCTGTGAAAATTTGAACTTGTTCCTGAAAGGGGAGATTATGAGCATGGCTCAACTCAAGTATAAGCGCGTGCTGCTCAAGATCAGCGGCGAGGCGCTGGCGGGCGACAAGCACTTCGGCTTCGACTTCGACGTCGTTTCCAAGGTGTGCGACGTCATCAAAAAGTGCACGGACATGGGTGTGCAGATGGGCGTCGTCATCGGCGGCGGCAACTTCTGGCGCGGCGTGAAAAACGGCGAGGGCTACATCGAGCGCACCCGTGCCGACCACATGGGCATGCTGGCCACGGCGATGAACTGCATGGCGGTCGCCGATGTGCTCGAGCAGAAGGGCGTCGACGTGCGCGTGCAGACGGCGCTGGAGATCAAAGAAGTCGCCGAACCCTACATCCGAGCCCGCGCCATCCGGCATTTGGAAAAGGGCCGCGTAGTGCTCTTTGGCTGCGGCATCGGCTCTCCGTTCTTCTCGACCGATACGGCGGCGGTACTGCGCGCGGCGGAGATCAACGCAGATGTCATCCTGCTCGCCAAGAACATTGACGGCGTCTACAACGCCGACCCTGCCAAGGACGCAAATGCGATCAAGTACGACGCCATCTCCTATGAGGACGTGCTGGCCCAGCACCTTGCGGTCATGGACTCCACGGCCACGTCGCTTTCGATGGACAACCACATTCCCGTGCTTGTCTTTGCCCTCAAGGATCCCGAGAACATCATCCGTGCGGTCGAGGGCGAGAAGATCGGCACCATTGTTGGCGAAAACTGAGCGACCCCGCACTTGCGGTTTTACGATAAAAATTTTTGAGGAGGTATCCCCATGAATAAAGAAGATTACAAGGTTTATTCCGACAAAATGAGAAAGAGCATTGACGCGGTGAACGCGGACTTTGCCTCTGTGCGCGCAGGCCGCGCCAACGCCTCTGTGCTCGACCGCATCAGCGTCGACTACTACGGCTCTCCCACGCCCATCCAGCAGATCGCGGCCATCGCTTCTCCCGACCCGCGCCAGCTCGTCATCACCCCGTGGGACGGCACGGCCCTCAAGCCCATCGAGCGCGCCATTCAGGAGTCTGACCTTGGCATCAACCCGCAGAACGACGGCAAGTCCATCCGCCTGAACTTCCCGCAGCTCACGGAGGAGCGCCGTAAGGAGCTCGTCAAACAGATCCATAAGTATTCCGAGACCGGCAAGGTCGCCATCCGCAACATCCGCCGCGATGCGATGGAAGCGTTCAAGAAAAAGCAGAAGGCCAGCGAGATCACCGAGGATGACCTGAAGGTCGCCGAAAAGGACCTGCAGAAGCTGACCGACGACATGTGCAAAGAGGTCGACGCCCTTCTCGAGAAGAAAGAGAAGGAGCTCATGGCGGTCTGATATGGGGCTCTTTTCCAAAGAGAACAAGGCAGGGCAGGTTGATTTGAACAACCTGCCTTGTCATGTTGCCGTCATTATGGACGGCAACGGCCGCTGGGCGCAAAAGCGCGGCCTCCCGCGCTCGGCCGGTCACAAGGCGGGGGCGGAGACATTTCGAAAGCTCGGCACCTACTGCAAGAACCTGGGCATCGACTATCTGACGGTCTACGCCTTTTCGACCGAAAACTGGAAGCGCCCGAAGGACGAGGTCGACGGCATCATGCGCTTACTCGAGCAATATCTGCACGAGTGCATCGACACGATGGAAAAGGACGGCAACCGTCTGCGCTTTCTGGGCGACCTCAGCGTGCTGACGCCGGAACTTCGGGAACTCATCGATGAGACGAATGAGATCTCCTCCCGCATCGAAGGCTTTCAGGCCAACGTCTGCCTCAACTACGGCGGGCGCGACGAGATTCTGCACGCCGCCCGCGCGTTTGCGCGTGACTGCGCGGCAGGGGAGCAGGACGCGGACGCTTTGAGCGAGGAGGGCTTTTCGCGCTACCTCTATTCAAGCGGCCTGCCTGATCCCGACCTTCTCATCCGTCCCGGCGGAGAGAAGCGCATCAGCAACTACCTTTTGTGGCAGTGCGCGTACAGCGAGTTCTACTTCTGCGACACGCTCTGGCCCGACTTTACGGAAAGAGAATTCGACAAGGCGCTCATCGCGTATCAGCATCGCGAGCGGCGCTTTGGCGGACTGAAACAGGAGAAACAGAAATGAAACAAAGATGGTTGGTGGTGATCGTTGGATTGCCGGTACTGCTCGCCGTGCTGCTTGCCTGTCCCGCATGGGCGACGATGCTCGTCGTTTGCGGCATCGCGGGCATCGCGGCCTATGAGCTGCTGCACACGGCAGGGGAGAACGTCCCAGCGAATTTCTACTGGGGACTTGTCACAACGGTCGTCATGCAGGAGATATGGCTCTTTAAGGAAGAGATGAGCGGCACATACGATCTTCCGATTTCGACCGTTACGATCTTCCGCTGGATTCTTGTGATGATGGCCTTCCTCTTCGCGGTTATCTCTTATGGAAAGGAAAAGCCCTTTACTTTCCATGATGTGGCGGTGTCCATCGTCGGCGGCATCGTGTTCCCGGCGATGTACAGCTGCATTTTCCTGCTGCGCATGGACGGGGAGTTTGGCAAGGTCTATGTGCTCGCGCCGTTCTGCGTCGCGTTTGCGGGCGATGCACTCTCGATGTACTTTGGCATGTGGTTCGGCAAGCGCAAGATGGCGCCGCACGTCAGCCCGCACAAGACCTGGGCGGGCGCAATCGGCGGGCCCATCGGCAGCGCGCTTGCGCTGGTGCTGCTCGGCGTTGTCGGCAAGGCATGGCTCGGCTATGCGCCGAACTACCTCATGCTGATTCTTGTCGGCGTGGTGGCCAATATCTTCGGCCAGCTCGGCGACCTCTCGATGTCGCTCGTCAAGCGCGAGGCGGGCATCAAGGACTACAGCCACCTCTTCCTGACGCACGGCGGCATGCTCGACCGCTTTGACTCCACGCTCTTCATCGCGCCGGTCGTATGGGCCGCGGTCTGCGGAGGCCTATTATGACAAGGAGTATTGCTTTACTCGGCTCCACCGGCTCCATCGGCCGCCAGACGCTTGAGGTGGCGCGCGAGCTGGGGCTTTCCGTCGCTGCGCTGACGGCGAATAAAAGCGTTGACCTCATCGAACAGCAGGCGCGGGAATTTTGCCCGCGTCTTGCCGTGCTTTATGACGAGGATGCGGCGCGCGAGCTCCGCGCGCGGCTTTCCGACACAAACACCCAAGTGCTCTCCGGTATGGAGGGCCTTCTGGCCGCGGCCACGGCGGACGACGCTGACACGGTCGTCACCGCCGTGATGGGCATGATCGGACTCCAGCCGACGCTCGCGGCAATCGAGAAGAAAAAACGCATCGCGCTTGCGAACAAGGAAACGCTCGTCTGCGCGGGCGAGCTTGTGGTGGACGCGGCGGAAAAATACGGCGCGAAGATCGTGCCCGTCGACAGCGAGCACAGCGCGATCTTCCAGTGCTTGCAGGGCTGCCGCGACCGCGGTGAGATCAAGCGCCTCATTCTGACCTGCTCGGGCGGGCCGTTCTACGGTCTGAGCGCGCAGGAGCTTGCGACTAAGACGAAGGCCGACGCGCTCAAGCACCCGAACTGGACAATGGGTGCGAAGATCACCATCGACTCCGCGACCCTGATGAACAAAGGCCTTGAGATCATCGAGGCCATGCGCCTCTACCGTCTGCCGCTGCGTCAGGTCGACGCGGTCATCCATCGCCAGAGCATCGTGCACTCGCTCGTCGAGTTTCACGACGGGGCGATGCTCGCCCAGCTTGGGACGCCGGATATGAAGCTGCCCATCCGCTACGCGATGACGTACCCCAACAGGGCCGTTTCGCCCGCGGAACCGCTTGACCTTCTCAAGTGCCCGCCGCTGACGTTCGCCGAGCCCGATGAAGAGGTCTTCCGCTGCCTGAAGATCGCCAAGCAGTGCGCCGCCGTCGGCAACGTCTACTGCGCGGCGATGAACGGCGCAAATGAAGAGGCCGTCGCGGCGTTTCTGCGCGACGAGATCGGCATCTGTGCCATCCCTGACCTCATCGAAGCGGCGCTCGACAAGACGGAGACGGTATATCAGCCGCAGCTTTCGGATATTCTGGAAGCAGACCGGCTCGCGCGCGAGGTCGTGCGCGAAAAGCTCAACTGACCATATTTAGGAGAGACCATGGTTTATATTCTCATTGCGATCCTGATTTTCGGCGTGCTCATCGCCGTGCATGAGTTCGGCCACTTTTTGGCGGCTAAGGCCTGCGGCGTGCGCGTCAATGAATTTTCCATCGGCATGGGCCCGCAGCTCTTCCATAAGACGAAAGGAGACACCGAATACTCCCTGCGGCTCCTGCCCATCGGAGGCTACTGTGCCATGGAGGGCGAGGACGAGGATTCGGACGACAACCGCGCGCTGGGCCGCCAGGTCTGGTGGAAGAAGTTCATCATCTTCGTCGCGGGCGCGTTTATGAACTTCCTGACAGGCCTCATCATTGTCATCTGCCTGTACGCGGGCGCGCAGGCGTTCTACACGACGGAGATCGTCGAGCTGAACCCCGATTTTCCGCAGCAGGGAGAGGACGGCCTGATGCCCGGCGACACGATCTACGCCATCAACGGCGAGCGTATTTATTTAAAGAGCGACGTGTCGCTCATCATGGGCCTTGGCGACACGGGCACGATCGACATGACCGTCCTGCGCGACGGCAAAAAGCTCGACCGCACGCTCACCAGGCAAGTCTACACTGACGAAAACGGGCAGGAGTATGAGGCCTACGGCTTTACCTACGGCGGGATCGTCGAGGCGACGCCGCTTCTGCGCCTGCAATACAGCTGGTACCAGACGATGGACTATGTCCGCATCGTGAGACTGAGCCTGCAAATGCTGCTTTCGGGCGCGGCGGGCGTCAACGATCTGAGCGGCCCGGTCGGCATCGTCTCGACCATCACGGAGGTCGGCAAGGAGACCGAGGCCGAGGCTGGCTTTGGCGCGGCGCTCGAGAGCATCCTCTACTTCGCCGCGATGTTCGCGGTGAACCTCGCCGTGATGAACCTGCTGCCGCTGCCCGCACTCGACGGCGGACACGTGCTGTTCCTGCTCGTCAACGGCATCGCCGTGGCGCTTTTCAAAAAGGAAATTCCGTCCAAATATCTGAACGTCATCAACGGCATCGGCTTTGCGCTCTTAATGGCGCTGATGTTGTTCGTCACGTTCCACGACATTGTCAAGCTCCTGTGAGGAGGATGATTTTATGAGCAAGCAAATTATCGCAGGCGGCGTCGCTATCGGCGGCGGCGCGCCGGTCACGATCCAGTCGATGTGCAACACGCACACTGAGGATGCCAAGGCCACCATCGCGCAGATCCACGCGCTCGAAGAGGCGGGCTGCGAGATCGTGCGCGTCACGGTGCCGAATATGGAGGCCGCGCACGCGCTGAGTGAAATTAAGGAGAATATCTCCATCCCGCTCGTCGCGGACATCCACTTCGACTACCGTCTCGCCGTCGAAGCGGCGGCACGCGGCGCGGACAAAATTCGCATCAACCCCGGCAACATCGGGGGAGATGACCGCGTCAAGGCGGTCGTAGACGCCTGCCGTGAACACAAGGTTCCCATCCGCATCGGCGTGAACGGCGGCTCGCTTGAAAAGGAGCTGCTCGCAAAATATGGCCGCGTGACGCCCGAGGCGCTCGTCGAGAGCGCGCTCAGACATGTGCGGCTGCTTGAAAAGTTCGATTTTACCGACATCTGCATCTCGGTCAAGAGCTCTGATGTACCGCTCAACATGGCGGCCTATCGCCTTCTGCACGAAAAGGTCGACTATCCGCTCCACCTCGGCGTGACCGAAGCGGGCACGCCCACGATGGGGCTTTTGAAGTCCGCCATCGGCATCGGCGGCCTTCTGTGCGAGGGCATCGGCGACACGATGCGCGTCTCGCTCACGGCGGACCCCGTGGAGGAGGTCTACGCCGCCAAGCGCATTTTGCAGGCCTGCGGCATCCGCCGCAGCGGCGTGAACCTCGTCTCCTGCCCGACGTGCGGCCGCACGGCGTACGACATGATCCCGATCGCCGAGGAGTTGGAGCGCCGTCTTGCCGACTGCAAGAAGAATATCACGGTCGCCGTGATGGGCTGCGTCGTCAACGGGCCCGGTGAGGCCTCGGCCGCCGATATCGGCGTGGCCGGCGGTAAAGGTGAGGGCATGATTTTCCGAAAAGGAAAAATCCTTTACAAAGTGCCGCAGGAAAAGCTTGTCGACGCTTTGATGGAGGAAATCAAAAAACTCTGACCGAGCGGAAACGATACTGAGATAAGGTTGTGGCTATGGCACAAAAGATTCCTTTTTTTGAATTATTCACCGACTTTTCGCCGGATTTTGACTTGCGCGTCCCGCTCAACGCCGCGATGGTCACGAACATGGTGCTCGAGCCGGAAAAGCGCACGATGACGCTCGACATGACCGTGCGCGCGGAGATGAACGACTCGACGCGCGAAACGGTCGAGCAGCTTCTTGCGCGCAATTACGACTTAAAGCGCGTGGACATCCACGTCAAATCAACGGCGGAGGCCTTTCCCGACATGTTGAAGAACGCTGGCCGCAAGGTGAGCGGCAGCGGGAGTGTCATCATGGGCCGCGAGATTGCAAAGGGGAGAGTGCTCCCCATCAGCGAGCTGACGCCAAAGGCCGGTCACGTCGTCGTTGAGGGCAAGGTCTTCAAGTTCGACTGCCACGAGACGCGCCGCGCCGGCGTCTGGACGATGTTGCTCGAAATGACGGACTACGAAGGCTCGCTCTTCATCCGCCGCAGCATGCCCGAGCGCGAGGCGACGGAGCTTCTTGGCAAGATCAGCGTCGGCATGTGGCTGCGCGTCAGCGGCCGCATGGAGCTTTCTTACGACGGTAAGGACATTCAGCTCAACCCGCAGGACATCATGCAGATCGACCACGCAGAGCGCACGGACATGGCGGAGGAAAAGCGCGTCGAGCTGCACTTACATACCCGTATGTCCAACATGGACGCGCTGACCGACACCGCCGCGGTCGTCAAGCGCGCGATCAAGTGGGGGATGCCCGCCATCGCCATCACGGATCACGGCGTAGCGCAGAGCTTCCCGGACGCCTGGCACACCGGCGAGGGTAAAATAAAACTCCTTTACGGCTGTGAGGGCTATTTTCTCAACAACATCGACGACCGTATCTGTGTGCACGGCCCGCAGGACGGCGATTTTTCGACTGAGATCTGCTGTTTCGACATTGAAACAACGGGTCTGAAGGTCGCACACGATGCCATCACCGAGATCGGTGCAGTCATTCTGAAAGACGGCGAGATCGTCGACACGTTCCAAACCTTTGTCGACCCCGAGCGCCGGCTTTCGCCTGAGATCATCGGCCTGACCGGCATCACAGACGACATGCTGCGCGGCGCGCCGAAGCTGGAGGACGCGCTGCACGCATTTTTGGCCTTTGCGGGCGGCCGCCCGCTCGCTGCGCACAATGCGGAGTTTGATATCAGCTTCATCCGCGCAGGCTGCAAAAAGTGCGGCATCCCGTTCGAGCCGACGTATCTCGACTCGCTGATTTTCGCGCAGAATCTCCTGCCCGAGCTCGGCAAGTACAAGCTCGACATCGTGGCCGACCACTTGCAGCTCCCGCAGTTCAACCACCACCGCGCGTCCGACGATGCGGTCCCGGTCGCGCAGATGCTGGCCAAGTTCTTCGTCATGCTCGAAGAGCGCGGCGTCACGCGCCTCCAGCAGATCAACGACGAGATGACGAAGCTCCGCCCGCTCGGCGTCAAGCGCAACCGTTTCCCAAAGCACATCATTCTGATCGCCAAGAACAAGGTGGGCCTCAAGAACCTCTACCAGCTCATCTCGGCGTCGAACCTCAAATACTTTAAGCGCGTGCCGATCATCCCGAAAAGCGAGCTTGTCGCGCATCGCGAGGGCTTGATCATCGGCTCTGCCTGCGAGGCGGGCGAGCTGTTCCGCGCCATCGTCGACCACAAGGACTGGAATGAGCTCAAGCGCATCGCCTCGTTCTACGACTATCTTGAAATTCAGCCGCTCGGCAATAACCGCTTCATGGTGCGCGACGGCACGGTGCGCGACGACGAAGACCTCAAGGACTTCAACCGCACTGTTGTCAAGCTTGGCGAAGAGCTCGGCAAGCCCGTCTGCGCAACGGGCGACGTCCACTTCCTCGACCCCGAAGACGAGGTTTATCGCCATATCCTGCTCGCGTCAAAGAAATTCGCCGACGCGAACGAGCCCGTCCCGCTCTACTTCCGCACGACGGACGAAATGCTCAAGGAATTTGACTACCTCGGCAAGGAGAAAGCCTACGAGGTCGTCGTGACGAACACCCGCGCCATCGCCGAGCAGGTGGAGGATATCGAGCTTTTGCCCAAGGGCAAGCTGTTCCCGCCGCGGCTTGAAAATTCGGAAGAAGACCTTAACCGCATGGTGTGGGGGAAAGCGCACGAGCTTTACGGCGACGATCTGCCGCAGCTGATCGTCGACCGGCTGAACGTCGAGCTCGGCAGCATTCTGGGCAAGTACGACGTCGTCTACATGTCGGCGCAGAAGCTCGTGCAGCGCTCGCTCGAGTGCGGCTACCTCGTCGGCTCGCGAGGGTCGGTCGGCTCGTCACTCGTAGCGTACATGGCCGGCATCACCGAGGTCAACGCCCTGCCGCCGCACTACCGCTGCCCCAAGTGCCGCAACGTCGAGTTCCATGCGGGCGAGTACGGCTGCGGCGCGGACATGCCCGACAAGATGTGCCCCGTCTGCGGCACAAAGTACGTCAAGGACGGCTTCGACATCCCGTTTGAAACTTTCCTCGGCTACGGCGGCGGCAAGG
>OIXA01005674.1_pt1 | contig 10984 bp, 8 predicted proteins | sample 1587721 | NCBI WGS metagenome assembly OIXA01 (sample SAMEA3888900, study PRJEB22519) | human gut metagenome | biome: human gut; feature: human-associated habitat; material: faeces | place: Denmark | collected 2013 | reverse complement strand
ACATGCATCCTCCGTGTCAATCAGCGGAGTGATTGACACGGGAGTGAACAGTAACGTATATTTACACCCGACAATAAATCTCTTTTATTATAGCCTCTTTTACTCAGGGAAAAAAGTCCCTTTCATCAGAAAAACAGAAAAATACTGTGAGTATAACATCACAGTATCCCCATTGATCGTATATTTAATTGTTATGGTTTCCCCATCAACGCGTATATTATATCTGATTTATAGGGAAAAGTAAAGGGGGATTTTTGAGCAGTGTATACATAAAACGCAAAACGCAAATCAGGGATTGCCGTCTGACAATCCCTTTCACAAAATAAACACTTCATCTTCATTCAAATTCTGGGTTGATCGCATAGAAATTCTTACTGTCAAGATGTTCCTGTACAATTCTTAGACTTTCACCAAATCTCTGATAATGCACAATCTCTCTTTCTCTCAGAAAACGGATCGGATCACAGATTTCAGGATCTTTAATCAGCCGCAGGATATTATCATACGTAGTCCGTGCTTTTTGCTCTGCTGCAAGATCTTCATGAAGATCTGTAATCGGATCTCCCTTCGATTGGAAATACGTTGCAGTCCACGGAGCTCCGCTGGCTGCCTGTGGCCATAATGCCAGTGTATGATCAACATAATACGGTGCAAAACCGGAACGTTCAATTTCTTCCGGTGACAAATTCTTTGTCAGCTGATAGATAATTGCACAGATCATTTCCATATGGGCAAGTTCTTCTGTACCAATATCAGTCAGTATTCCTGTTACCTCTTTATATGGCATCGTATATCGCTGTGAAAGATAACGCATAGATGCAGCTAATTCGCCATCCGGACCACCGAACTGACTTATAATGATCTTCGCCAGTTTCGGATTCGTCTGGGTTATCTTCACAGGATATTGAAGTCTTTTTTCATAATTCCACATAAATCAGCATCCCCCTTCCTGCCACGGCCATGGTTCATTGATCCAATTCCAGCAGTCACTGTTTTCGCTGACTGTATCTACAGTTAAAGGTCCATATACCTCTGCATATTCTTTGAGTGCTTCAATACGTTTCTCTTTATATTTTTGAAAATATTCAAGTGCTTTCTGATTTCCAGGATGTGTATCTAAAAATAATTTAACATCATCTACTGCAAAACTTATCTGATTTATATATTCAAAAAGTTCTCTTCGATTCATTTCATGACAATTGCAACTCATTTACAGCATCCTCCTTTTCCACGAAATGGTTTTTCAAGCTCTTGAAAAATAGTTCCACACTGAAATCCATAACCGAGATCGTGAAGTTTTCTCCACTGCTGCCATGGGACATAAGCCATCGCAACCGGAAACTCTTGCAAAACATCCGTTTTGCTGTAATCACCAACACACTCATCGCAACAGTAATTTTTCGCCTTTTGCTCCGGAAGTGGAGGAACAGGAATATTGCAATGAAGCTGTCTTTCATTTTCTTGCCTTGTTTGTGGTCTGTAATTTCCATTCTGACAATAACAGTTCGTATTCCTATTAGAACAATATGGTGCCATAAAATAAATCCTTATATCTTTTTTGTTATTGTATGGAAGATAAGAAAAATTGTGAACAACAGCAAAAGGGATTGCCACGTGACAATCCCTAAACATAATACATTCACTTAAAAGTAGTTTTATTTCGCACCTAATGTTACTTCCACTGTCTTCTCTTCATATTCTCCATTACTCTGTGGAATCTGAATTGTCAGTGACACCTTATCTCCTTTGGCATAATATTGAAGCTGTTCCTGAAGATCATCCATGCTTGATACGGTTGTTCCGTCAATTGCTGTGATAACACTTCCTTTTGTCATTCCGGCTGCCTCTGCTCCACCGCCTTTTGTGATTTCTGATACATAAACACCTTCCGGCATATTCAGCTGTTTGGAATATTCAGCCGGCACGCTCATTCCTTTGATGCCAATTGCGCCCTGATCTTTTTCTGCAACCTTTGTCTTTGTCGCCTGATTCATCAGATTCTGGATCAGATCGGATACATCACTGATTGGAATTGCATATCCGACACCTTCTACAGAATCACCAACCAGCTTGGATGAGTTGATTCCAATCACTTCGCCACTTGCATTTACAAGTGCTCCACCACTGTTTCCAGGATTAATGGCTGCATCTGTCTGAATCAGTTTGGCATCACTCTCTGTTGTCTCACCGGTCTGCTCGTTTGTTTCAGAAACAGAACGATTCAAAGCACTGATTACACCAGTTGTTACTGACTGTCCATAGCCAAGTGCATTACCGATTGCAATCGCAGGTTCTCCAACCTTTAGCTGTGTGGAATCTCCGAGTGTTGCTACCGAAATTGCTTTCATCGTATCATCTGAAATAGAATCAAGCGGAACAGCCACAACAGCAATATCATACTCTGAGTTTGTTCCTTTGATATTTGCCTCAACACTTGTTCCATCATCAAACGTAACTGTTAATGTATCGCTTCCTGCTACTACATGATTATTTGTAACAACCAGAAGTTCTGAATCATTCTGGGAAATAATGATTCCTGTTCCAGCACTTTCGCTCTGTTGCTGTGACACACCACCAAAGAAATCCTGAACCTGCTGCACACTCATATTTGTAATTGATACGATTGATGGCATTACATTTTCCACAATACTTGAAACATCTGAAGTTACAACACTGGAAGATTTGGATAATGAAGCATTGCTGCTCACAGATTTGGTTGCCGTAGTATTAGTCTTCGTCACACCGGTCAATCCCAGCACTTTACTTCCAACAACATTTGATGCCAGAAATGTACCACTGGAAACAACTCCAAACAATAGTGCAAATCCTGTCACTGCCACTGCTTTGGGAATTTTCTTTTGTGGTTTCTTACCATGCGGTACTTGATGTTTCTGACCACCATTGTCATCATGAAATGGTGTTTCACTCTGTCCGTTTCCATTCATTCCATCCGAATTATAATAATTATATTGATTCTCCATAAAGATTACCTCTTCTCTTGTTTATTCTTTTTCTTTGATGTTTACATAGTAACTCCGCATTGTGATAAATCTGTGTATAATCAATTAATAAAGATTGAAAAGAACGATAGAAAAACAGGATCAGAACTTCCTTCTTAATCCGTTCTAATCCTGTCTATATTTTTTCAACCAGCTAACCAGTATCTTTCATCTGTCTCTTAAACTTACAGATCAATGAAATCTACATCATAATCATCTGATTTTCTTTCTTTTTTTGATTTTTTAGCTGATCTTCCTAAATTTCTTGTATTTCCTGTCGGTGCATCATATTCATCGTCATAATCATCATCGTAATCATCATCAAAATCATAATCAGCATACTCATCATCAAAGGCATCGTAATCATCATTAAAATCATCATCATAACCATCGTCATAATCATCATCTTTTACTTTTTTACGTCCAAACGCCTTTCTGTCTGACTTCTTAGCAGCAACCGGCTCGTCATCTTCTTCATCTTCTTCATCTTCTTCATCTTCAAAAGGAATATCATACTCATCATACAGATCATCAAGTTCCTGATTTCTATGCACAAGTTTTACTGCAAACATAATCATAAGAACAAGTAATACAACTACGATGAGTGCTCCTCCAGCCAGAAGAACAATTGGATGCTCTTTTACAAGCGACTCCAGTTTTCCAACAATCCCTTTTGCTTCCTTCTTTGTACTGTCTGTTGTCTGAACATCTACACTCTGATAAGTTCCATCCTGTGAATCATACTGATAGAACCCTTTTTCACCTGTTCTTGTATTCACTGCATACAGAAGATCATAACGATCATTCTCAGGATTTGCCCAGTATGGATATGTCTGGTCTGCTACTGTTAGTTCGCCTTCCTGGTAAGAATCCGGAAGTTTTGCTCCTCCATTATCTGCTAAAAGAATAATAGATGTTGTATCAGAAATCTTCAGTTCTGTATACGGAGCAAATGTAGAATCATCTTCATTGTAGAGGAAGAACTTTCCTTCTCCGGAAGCATCTACCAGATATCCAAGTGTAACACCAGCCTCATTAGCAACAAACTTGTGCTCTTCTCCATTGAATGTTTTTGTAGTCTCACTGTATCCTACCGGAATCGCAGATGTTGCAAATTCTTCTGAAAAATTGTAATCTGTTCCGTTCACACTTACTGTGATATCTGTAGCCGTACCTGCTGCTGTACTGCCAGTTGCCTCAACTTCTGTTGAACCATCATCTGCCTGTTCAATTTTAATTGCGGAAGATCCCTGGTCTAATGTCAGTGTCTCATCCGAATACAGATAAGCCTTTGAGCTGTCAACTGTGATCGTTGTATCTCCCATCTTCAATGCTTTAAACTTCATTGTAGTACGAAGCTCTGTCGCTGTTCCGTCTCCGCTTCCTGAGTATGTAAGCTTGCCATCACTGTCTGCTGTTACACCCTCTCCGCTTTCAAACTGAAGTGCAGAAGTATCATAACTCATTGTAATATCTGCATCTCCAACAGCTGAATTTCCAGATCTCACAACAAGATCTACACTTACTTCCTCTCCAACCTTTGTCTGTGGATCAGAGAACATCAGAGAACCATCAGCTGCACTTACGATTGTGCTGAACATTGGCACTGTAAGACACAACGATAATACTGCTGCCGCTAATTTCTTTGCTTTCATATAATTACCCCTTCTTTTGTTGTCTTAAACTTATATACTATCCTATTGTACACTGTTTGAGTGAAGTTGTCTACATGGAAGAATACATTTTAAAAACTTTCAAAACTATAAAAAGAAAGATAACAATGCATTAAGCACTGATATCTCTCTTTTTATCCTCTTACTTTTTCCTCTGTTTTTCATTTTCTTCCATAAATTTCTTTGCATCCTTCATAAAACTCAGCACAATCAACACAATAACTGCGCCAATTGGGAAAGCTGCAATAATACTTACCGACTGAAGATTACTCATTGAACTTTCTGAAAACACAAGTGCAATTGGAAGGAGAATCAGCAAGATACACCACATCAACTGAATCAGTCTGTTTGGATTCTCATCTTCTCCCAGTCTGTGATAACTATAGCATGATGCTGTCAGTGCAATTGAATCAAATGAAGTTGCATAAAATGCAATCATCGTAATCAACACAAGAGCAAGTACAAACGGTGCACAAGGCAGAGAACGTATTACTCCAATGATCATTGTATACAGATCCCCCGTCTTCTCATAAGCAGCGATAAAATCCATCTGTCCACTAATCTGTTTTCCAAGAGAATAATTTCCAAGAACAATGAAGCTTACAATTGTTGATCCAACACCAAATACATATCCTCCAAGAATGGTCTGACGAACTGTTCTTCCTCTGGAAATGTTTCCGATAAAGAACGGAGCTGCCACACACCATACCATCCAGTATGCCCAATAGTAGATTGTATAGTTCTGTGGGAATGATGTTGTTCTTTCCGGGTCTGTAAATGTTGAAAGCTCAAAGAAATTTTGAACCACTTTTCCAAGAGATGCAAAACCATTTTCAATAATGAATTTTGTTTCTCCTCCAAAAAGTAATACAAACAATAAAAGTCCAAAGAACAGGTATACACAAGCTTTCGCAAGAAAACTAATTCCTTTGAATCCATGTAACAAAGAATAAGTATAAATAACACATGTGATTAAAATAATTATAATTGTTACAACTGTACGGCTCAGTTCAATATGAAACAGCTCATTAATAATACTTGCCATCAAAGGTGTCGCAATACTAAATGTTGTTGCTGTTCCCGCAATCAGCGCAAATACTGCAAGCAGGTCAATGATTCTTCCCAGCATTCCATCTGTATGTTTTCCTAAAATTGGTCTGCAGGCTTCAGAATATTTCTGTCTTTCACGATTACGTACATGAAGCATAAACCCAAAAGCAACTGCAAGCACAAGATAGAATCCCCACGGAATCAGACTCCAGTGGAAAATTGGAAAAACGCCTGCCCATTCACGAATACTTCCAAGTTCTGCAATGTGTGGATCTGTCGCATACATGACCCACTCTGAGAAAGAATAAAACAGGATATCTGCAGCAAGTCCTGCTGTAAACATCATGGAGCCCCATGCAAAGAAAGAATATTTTGGTTTTTCAGTCTGAGCTCCTAAAACAATATTTCCATACTTTGATGTTGCTACATAAATAGATAACAGGAATACACCTAATCCAATCACAAGATAATAAGTTCCAAATGTATCACCAAATACATATCTAATCTGACTAAGCACCTGATTGGATTGCTCCGGCTTAAAGAAGAATAAAATACATAAAACCACAATAAGCCCTAATGGCAATAATGTAATAAGCCAGTCAACCTTCTTTTTCTCTGTCTGTTTTGTCTGTTTCGTTTCCATTTGCTTTCCTTTCCGACTTACCTTGTCTTTAATCCTGATGTATAAGAATACTCATATTTCTTTCCATCACATAAGAACTCAAATCCAATCACATCTCCATTGGATTTTACTGGTTTCATCTGCGTCATTTTTCCTTCCGGACAGTTCAGTTTCTCTGAAATTTCCCGAAGTACTTTGCTGCCCGTACATTCTTTGTACTTTACATCAAATTTCCTTAATTCATCAATACTGTCAAACTCTTCAATAATACCGGCATCATACTTTCTTATATACATTTCCATTTCATCCATATGCGCCATATAAAGATTTTCCCAGTATTCATCCCACAGTTCTTTTTTCTGAAAAGCTTCTTCAAGATACGGCAGCAACTGTGTACTGAATTTTTCATTAAAGAATACATGACCTTTCATCACCCATGCATTCTCGCCACCAATCTGAACCCCTATGATTTTCCCTGTATTATCAGTCTTGATACACCACTCTTCTGTAGCACCATCTGCATATTCAGAAGCATAAAATGCATTTTCACTTTCTTCCATAAATACATTTTCTGTGAAATAATTGTCTGCTGAGCAAATCCAGGTATTTTTCAAATATTCTCTCGCAACATACAAAGTAGAGAAATTATTCATTTGTTTGTAATATGGATTTTCAACAAGAATCACATGATATTTTTCTTTCAGATATTCAAACTTTTCTTTCAAATATCCGACTACGATAACAATTTCATCAATTCCTGCTTCTCTCAGCTGTCCGATCTGACGTTCAATCATAATTTCGTCTTTCACATTCAAAAGCGCCTTCGGCGTCTCCAGTGACAATGGTGCAAATCTTGAGGACATTCCGGCAGCCATGATAATAGCATTTCTAGTCATTTTCCATTCTCTCCTTTGCAAGCCTGTAAAATTCTTTTGCATAACGATACTGTTTCAGAGAATACTCACCAAACTCCACTCCGAGGATTCTCTTATATTCGCACCAGTTACTCCATAAGAAACCACAGATTGCTATATAGCAATATATCTTTGTTCTGACTTCTTCCAGACACCCTTCTGTAAAATAAGCATCAATCAAACGATCAATCTGTTCTTTCTCATACAATGCATAAATTGCAAACATCGCAATATCTACATGTGGATCCTGCATTCCTGAATACTCCCAATCAATAAGATATATCCTGTCATCCACAAAGAGAAAGTTATCCGGAACTGCATCAATATGAGTTAATGTATACTCTTTTTCCTGCTGATCAACAAAGAATTTCAGTTCATACATTTTTTCCTTTGTCTTCTCATAATCGCGATAAATGGATTTCTCTCCATTTCTGTACTGTTCATATTTTTCAATCTGCTCAAACAAGTCAAAAGAATGATCTACTTTCAGATTCTGCTCATGTACATTTCTCAGATACTTCATGCATGCTTTCACGTCATTTTCATTTTCTGCATCACAATTCCTTGCACCCTCTAAAAATTCTGTAATCTTATACCCTTTTTCTTTCGACATATATCGAACTGGATCACAGATTCCTTTCGGACCAATCACCTGATAAACATCATACTCCTGGCTTCTATTAATCATCTTATCCGTTCCTTCTCCCGGAACTCTCATGATATAACGCTTTTCACCACAACGGAAGCGGAACGAACGGTTAGTCATTCCTTTTTTCAGGGGTTCAATCTCTGTGATTTCTTTCTGTTCACAAGAAAGCGTCTCTGCAATAATATCAAGAAGTTCTGAATTCAGCTGATCTGAATTCTCATCAAGATCTCTCAACTGCTCCAATGTATTAATCTCCAGAACATCTCCTTTTTTTACTTCTTTCGGGAAAAGAATCATTTTCCCTTTCTCCATTGCTGCATCTTCCCAAAATGAATTGTAATATCTGCGATGTTCTTTCATTTCACTGATTTTCTGTTCTAAAATTCTTGCACTTTCTTTATTGATGTAAGCAATTCCTACCATATGATTACCAGCTTCCGAATCACCAACTGCTTTTAATTCCATCTTTCGATTCATACGAATCGTACTATCCTCATCCGGCATCTCATCAATCATGTACCAGGAATACAGTTCAGTCTCTGAGAAAGGATTTGTTCTGCACCAAAGATCACACGGTACAATATACGCATTTTCCAATCTATCTTTTACCTTTGCCAACGAAAACAGATTGTTCTTTACTGCATATTCCTTATTATAAACCAGCTCTACTCCATACTCATCGATCAGGTATTCATACTGTTCTTTCATAAATCCAACAACGATAGTGATCTTATGGATTCCTTTTTCTTTCAACTGTTTAATCAGTCGTTCTACTAAGGTTTCACCTCTTACTTCAAGCATTCCCTTGGACACTTCTGTATTAATCGGTATCATTCGCATTCCCGCTCCAGCTGCAAGAATCACTGCCTGATTTGGTCTATTCTCTGTAAATAACTCTTTTGCCTGTTCGGTCAATCTATAATCTGCATTCAGATAACCGGCTTTCACAAGTTCTGCTAATGAAGTATTCACTTTACCAAGTGAATAACCAGAAGCTTCTGATAACTGTCTCTGATTTACATATGCTTCTTTTTTTATAATGTTCAGTAAATCGAGTTCTTGTTTGTTCATGTACTTTTATTTCTCCTTTTTCGTGAACTATAGGTAGTATAGCACTTTTATAATTAAAAAGCAAGACATAAAAAAAATTGCCTTGCTTTGTTATATTGTTTGTTAACTTTCAGTTTTGTATATCTTAATATATTTATCAATTGTTTTTTTTACAACAGCCGCAATTCCAATTGTAATTAAAAGTAATCCTAAGTATTCTTTCGTATTTACATTCCCTTCCTTAATCCACCAAGTTAAAACTGTCATGATTAACCAATGAATATAATAAATTTCCATAGATATTTTACCTAAAAAAACAAATATTTTATTTTCTATCACCTTTTTTACTCCGCTTATATTTTCAGTAATATACAATATAGCTGGAATAGCAACAAGATCAATTAACGTAACTAGTTGAAATGCTCCATATGTATCCGCTTGAATTTCTTTATACAAAATCACAAGCACTACTATTCCAATAATAATATATCTTAGATTTTTCTTTTTTATTTTTCCTTCTAAATGACAAAATATAATTCCCATATAAAATCCCATAATACCTCGAACAACATATGAATTTATGAACGGAATATTAATTCTATCCCAGTTATATACCGACATACTCAAAACAATAATACTCACAATTGTTAGATAATAGTATTCATTATTTTTTATCTTTCGTGTTATAAGATAAAACAAAAGATAACATAACAAAAGTGGCACTATAAACCATGTCACACCATTTATATCATTCCTCCAAGATCCGTTCCCTTCAAAAATCCCACACTGAAGCAATAGAATATTTGTTACCATATCAAAAAGTGTAACTTGCTTCTTTGATATCATCTCTAAAATAATTTGAATCATTGTAGTCCAAAAAAACATCGGATAAATCTTTGATATTCTCTTTTTCATAAAAGAAAACAGCCCTATTTCATTATTTTGAATTTTCTCCCTATACAATTCAAATATCAAATATCCAGAAGTGAAATAGAAAAACTCCACCATTACATACCCTATATTTTTTATATCAAATAACAAATCATATACTCTACTTCCCGTACAACCTTCTAATCCAAATGTATTTAAATAATGATATAAGCAAATAACACAAGCTCCAAGTCCTCTATAACTATCAAAAAACTCCTTTCTTTTTGCCATATTATCTCCTTTCGAAAATTCACTTTTTAAGAAAGGCTAAATTTCTCTCTTAAAACCTTGTCTTTTTCATTATAAAAAGTTTCTGAATTAAGCCTTAATAGTTCTTTTAGTCCATAAGATATTATATACAAAAAAGATAAAACAAAAGACAAAATCCAAACGAAACAGAATAATAAATAGAAAGATTGTTATATTATTTTTCTTTTCTATTTACTATTCCCTTCCCCCTAAGTACAAGTTCTTTGAACTCATCCGGTTCAACCACATAATTTACACCAACAATAGTAAATACACTTACAGCCCCCATTCCGATTGCATAGAGAAACCATGTGATAAAAGATGCCATGTTTTGAGGAATAACATATATTCCAACAATACAAAGAAGTGCAACGACAAGTACATTTCTAAAAATTCGGAACATAGATTTTTTTGCACATCCTTTTACCAGATGCCGACTTGTATAGAACACAATTTCAAAAGAGCGATATCCATAAGAACATACTGTACCAAGAAGAACTCCTGCCATGCCGAACTTCCATACCAGCCCAAGAGAAACCGTGATATTTATCACTGCTTCTAAAATCGCCTGATATCTCGTTTCTTTATAATGCCCTGCTGCGCAGATAATCGTCAATCCTGGAATCCTTACATTTTGCATAAAAACAATTAATGTAAATAAAATTCCAAGAACCGGACGTACATACTGTACGTCTGTAAGGTTAATGGTATATACCCCGACAAAAGGCAGAATCAGGACTCCCATACAGGCTATCACAATAAACATAATTACAAAATACATATACTCATAGCTTGAATAGCTCTTCTTTAATGTCTCTTCCTCATTCTTGGCGATCACTTCTCCAAAT
>OIXA01005673.1_pt1 | contig 10984 bp, 9 predicted proteins | sample 1587721 | NCBI WGS metagenome assembly OIXA01 (sample SAMEA3888900, study PRJEB22519) | human gut metagenome | biome: human gut; feature: human-associated habitat; material: faeces | place: Denmark | collected 2013 | reverse complement strand
CTGAACAGGAACTTTCGGACGACTCGTGTTCTGCGCGAGCAGAACACAGCTTGTCGGCGAAACTGTAGTTTCGCGACAGCTTTTTAAGTATAGCACGGCAGACCGGAAAATGGCAAATGAAACGGCCGGTATTACAGGCAGAGCTGAATTTTCAGCGTGCTATTAAAAATTTTCATAACACCGATTAAAATGTATAATAGCAGGTGCATTTGACCGCGGATTTTTGGGAGATTTTTCGGTAGTCAATCGAAGTATTTTATATTATAATGGATATCACATTCCACAAATAAAACGGAATGTTTATTTTTGAAAGGCAGGCTATCAACTATGGCAGACAATCGTATCTACAATTTTTCCGCAGGCCCCTCCATGCTTCCGGTTCCGGTGCTCGAGCGCTGTGCATCCGAAATGCTGAACTACAAGGGCTCCGGCATGTCAGTCATGGAGATGAGTCACCGATCCAAGGTATATGACGGCATCATCACCGAGACTGAAGCGGCTCTGCGCCGTGTTCTCTCCATCCCGGACAACTACAAGGTGCTGTTCATCCAGGGCGGCGGTACGCTGCAGTTCGCCATGGTGGCCATGAACCTGATGAAGAACGGCAAGGCCTGCTACGTGGAGACCGGCGCATGGTCCAAGAAGGCCATTGCCGAGGCCAAGAAGTACGGCGAGGTGCAGGTGGTCGCCTCCTCCGCCGACAAGAACTTCTCCTACATCCCCGACTGCTCCGATCTGGACATTCCCGAGGATGCCGACTACGTCTACATCTGCGAGAACGAGACCATCAACGGCACCACCTGGAACAAGCTGCCCAACACCAAGGGTCACGTGCTGGTGTCCGACCAGTCCTCCATGTTCCTGTCCAAGCCCTGTAACGTGGCCGACTACGGCCTGATCTGGGCCGGTGTGCAGAAGAATGTCGGCCCCGCCGGTATGGCCGTGGTCATCATCCGCGAGGATCTGATCCGCGACGATCTGGACCCCAAGACCCCCATCTACATGAAGTATAAGACCCATGCCGACAACGACAGCATGTACAACACCCCCAACTGCTGGGCCATCTACTGCTGCGGCAAGGTGTTCAAGTACCTCAAGAGCATCGGCGGCCTGGAGGAGATGCACAAGCGCAACATCGCCAAGGCCAAGGTCATCTATGACTTCCTGGACAGTTCCAAGCTGTTCAAGGGCGCTGTGGTGCCCGAGGATCGCAGCCTGATGAACATCCCCTTCGTCACCGGCGACAAGGATCTGGACGCCGCCGTCGTCGCCGCTTCCAAGGAAGCCGGTTTCGACAACCTGAAGGGCCACAAGTCCGTGGGCGGCCTGCGCGCCAGCGTGTACAACGCCATGCCCATCGAGGGCGCTCAGGCTCTGGTGGAGTTCCTGACCAAGTTCGAGGCGGAGCACAAGTAAAAAATATTTGTAGAGTCGTCCGCCCCTGCGGAATGTGACAAGAGACATTCCTTCCCACAACAAACTGTAATAATAAAAGGAGATAATTACCATGCGTATTCTGGTTACTGACGGTATGGATAAGACCGCGATGGCGCAGCTGCGCGAGATGGGCCACGAGGTCGTCGAGCAGTTCTATGAGCCCGATCAGCTGGGCAAGGCCCTGCGTGATTTCGACGTGGTGGTCGTCCGCTCCAAGACCAAGGTTCGCGCCAACCACATTGACGAGGCCAAGGGCAGCAATCTGAAGCTGATCATCCGCGGCGGCGTTGGTGTGGACAACATCGACGTGAAGTACGCCGAGGCCAACGGCATCGCTGTGAAGAACACCCCCAAGGCTTCCTCTCAGTCCGTGGCCGAACTGGCCATGGGTCACATGTTCTCCTGCGCCCGCTACATTTCCCACGCCGGTTACACCATGCGCAACGACCAGTGGGAGAAGAAGGCCTATGGCAAGGGCATCGAGCTACAGGGCAAGACCCTGGGTATCGTGGGCTTCGGCCGCATCGGCCAGCATCTGGGCGTGATGGCCAAGGCCATCGGCATGGACGTTATCGCGTTCGATATCTTCCACATCCCCGGCATCGAGGAGCAGCTGGGCATCCCCTATGTGGAGATGGACGAGCTGCTGGCCAAGTCCGATTTCATCTCTGTCCACGCTCCCGCTGTGGACGGCGGCGCCCTGATCTCCGCGGAGAACATCGCCAAGATGAAGGACGGCGTGTGCGTCATCAACACCTCCCGCGGCACCAACGTGGACGAGGCCGCTCTGCTGGCCGCTCTGGAGTCCGGTAAGGTGCGCGCCGCCGGTCTGGACGTGTACGCCGACGAACCCGCCACCAACAAGGCTCTGTACAGCCATCCCATGGTCAGCTGCACGCCGCATATCGGCGCTGCCACCGTCGAGGCGCAGAAGCGCATCGGCGCCGAGATCGTGGATATCATCAAGGGTATGTAAGGTTTTGCCCGGAACGGGAAAACCTGTCATTGCGAGCCAGTGCTCACACTGGCGCGGCAATCCGTGACTGCAAAAAGAGACGGCGTAAGCCGTCTCTTTTTTGCGCTGATGTGTTGCCTGTCGTGCCATTCCGTAGGGGCGGGGTTCTACCCCGCCCTTGGCTCTCCCTTTGGGAGAGCCCTCCGGTGGTTATTCCGTAGGGCGGCCTGCCCTCAGGCCGCCGCGTAAGACATGACGCACCATCGACGGCGGGGCACATTGGCCCCGCCCTACAGACGTCTATCGTACCCCGTACGTTCACCGTGCGGGCCGTCGAGGACGCCGGCCCCCACGAAATCATACCACGTGCATCCGCGCACATTAAAAATTTTTATTCCTCCGGGATATAGCGGATCACATCCGCCACATCGCATCGCAGAATGCGGCACAGGTCGTTCAGCGTGTTCAGGGTGATGCTGTGGTTCTTCCGCAGCGCATCCAGCGTCCCCGTACTGACGCCATGCTCCTTGATCAGCGCGTACTGGCTGATCCCGCGGCGCTTCATGGTCTCCCACAGCGGATCAAACACGATCATTTCCCGTCACCTCCCTGCTGCTGTTAAGCATACAGGGAATATTCTCCCTCGAATATTGCCGAATATTAGGCTATATTAAAAAGGGTGATAAAAATGAAGCGTTGGATACAGAAATTAAAAGAATTGCCCCGTTGGAAAGGGGATATCATCGGAAGCACAGCATGCTTCGGTTCGCTGTTTGTCATGCTGTTTTTGGGAGTTATGGAAGAATACGCTCTCGTTCTTACGATTCCTTTTATGATGTTCTTCGCGTGGCTCTGTCCGGAGACATGGAGCGGGAAATGATCTTCTAACGTCTGGCAAGGTCAAATTGTTAATTTTTCTTGCGGGGCTTATGGCGGGATTGCAAAACGCCGCGGAGCGTGGTAAAATATTAGGAATGCCGCTTCGACAAATTTCATCCCTTTTAAGGAGATTTCCCCATATGGACGAAAACCGCACCCGTCTGGAGCAGCCCCAGCAGGACGCGCCCAAAAAGCGCAGCCTGTGGCCGCTGCTGTTCCTGCCCATGGCGCTGCTGTATCACGAGCTGCTGCTGCACGCCTTTGACCGCACCATCCTGTTCTGGGATACGCCGCTGGTGTACATTCTGCTGTTCTCCGCCGCGGGCGGCTGCCTGCTGTCGGCGCTGGTGGATATTTTGCCCCGGAGGGCCGCCCACATCGTCACCTACGCCCTGTGCGTGTTCTGGACGGTGCTGACGTGCATTGAATACTGCTGCAAGAGCTACTTCAAAAGCTACTGGGGTCTCAGCTTCATCACCCAGATGACCGGCAATGTGGTGGGCAACTTCTTCTCCACCATGGTGGAGATCATCCTCGGCCGCATCGTGTTTATCCTGCTGTCCTTCGTGCCGCTGATCGCCCTGATCGTGTTCCGCCGCCATCTGCTGCCGGGCAAGGCCCTCAGCGTCCGCTGCCGCGTTATCGCGCTGGTGGTGTTCGCGGTGTGTCAGGCCGCCGGCTCCGCCCTGTGCTATAGCGGCGAGGATCGAGCGGACTATACCTACAACTACGTCACCGACTATGCCGTGCCCCGCTTCGGTCTGGCGGCTACCATCCGTCTGGAGGCCCAGTACGCCATCTTCGGCCTGCCGGACGCCCCGGTGATCCAGGTGGACGAGCCGGAGCCGGATCCGGTACCGGACGATCAGCCGGTGGTCTATGACTACAACAAGATGGATCTGGACTTTACGGCCACCTCCGATCTGGTGAACGGCTCTACGCTGGAGAACATGCACACGTACTTCAGCAGCAAGACCGCCAGCCAGCAGAACGAGTACACCGGCATGTTCAAGGGCAAGAACCTGATCCAGATCACCGCCGAGGCCTTCTCCCCCTACGTCATCAGCAAGGAGCTGACGCCCACCCTGTACAAGCTGACCCACGAGGGCTTCGTGTTCACCAACTACTACCAGCCCGGCTGGGGACAGTCCACCACCGGCGGCGAGTTCGCCCACATGACCGGCATCATCCCCACGTGGGTCAACGGCAATCTCAGCTTCTACGCCAGCCATCAGGACTACATGCCCTTCGCGCTGGGCAACCAGTTCCGGGCGCTGGGCTATACCACCGTGGCCTATCACAACAACTCCTACACCTACTACAACCGCCACCTGACCCACCCCAATCTGGGCTATGATTACTACGGTCAGGGCAACGGCCTGACCCTCACCGTCCCCGGCTGGCCCTACTCCGATCTGGAGATGATGGAGCTGACCGCCCCGGCGTATATTGAGGATTATGTGAACACCGGCAAGCCCTTCCACGCCTACTACATGTCCGTCAGCGGACACGCCAACTGGGGCTGGGGCAATGCCATGTCCGCCAAGAACCGGGAGGCCGCCGTGGCGGCGTATCCCAACGCCTCTCAGCCGGTGCAGGGCTACATCGCCGCCAATCTGGAGCTGGAATACGCCCTGACCTATCTGCTGGAGCAGCTGGAGGCCGCCGGGATCGCCGACGACACCGTGATCTGCATGACCGCCGACCACTATCCCTACGCGCTGGTCACCGATGAGGTGGACTACTATCAGGAGCTCAGCGGCAAGCAGGACAGTGAGCTGGATATCTCCCGCTATAAGAACACGTGGCTGCTGTGGAGCGGCAGCATGGAGAGCAGCGTCACCGTCAACACCCCTTGCTCCGCCATCGACATTCTGCCCACCGTCAGCAACCTGTTCGGGCTGGAGTTCGACTCCCGGCTCATGTCGGGTCATGACGTGTTTGCCCAGAACTACAACGCTTCGCAGGCCAGCACCTGCATGCCGCTGGTGATCCTACCCACCAACCGGGGCTACAGCTGGATCACCGCCGCCGGAACCTACGACGCCAAGACCCGCACCTTCACCCCCAATCCCGGCATCACCGTGGCGGACGACTACGTGAAAACCGTGTCCTCGCTGATAGACGCCAAGTACTCCTATGCCCGCCAGCTGATCCAGTACGACTATGCGGGCGTGGTGCTGCATCATCCGCAGGCCACCCACGTGATGGCCGCGCCGCCCAAACCGCCTGAGCCCAGCACGGACGAAACGGCGGACGACACCGTGAACGAGGGTTACGTGGATGATACCGGCACCGGCGGCACCACGGAATAACACATCGGCTTCCCTCCCCTGACAGGGCCTCGACAGAGGCCCTGTTTTTTTATGCAAAAATATCGCAAAGCAGACTCTGACTGTCAAAAGATTTGTCATTCCGAGCCAGTGCGCACACTGGCGTGGGAATCCGTAACCAGAAAGAACGGATTGCCATTCTTCCATTTTCAAAATCTATCTTACCCTTGAGAATTCTTTTTTCCTCTGTTGTCCTGTTGTGGGCAACAACTCCGCGGACTTCTGCTATGGACAAAAGGGCATGCGCCCGAAAACAAGGAGGAAATACAATGAACGAAGCAAAAAAGCCCGGTGTGATGTTTTATTTTGACCAGTGCGCCATTTTCAGGCAGATGCCGATGGAGGACGTCTACGCGCTGGTGATGGCAACGCTGGATTTTGCCGAGAACGGCGTGGTGCCGGAGTTCAAAAATCCTGCGCTGACCTATGCCTGGAGCTTTATCCAGCTGAGCGTCGAACGGGACAGCGTCCGGTATGACCGCGTGGTAGAGCAGCGGCGCAAGGCAGCTGAGAGACGCTGGGCCAGGAAGCAGCAGGACAAGACGAATGCGGATGCATGCATCTGATGCCAATCGCAGACCGTAACCCTCAAAAAGAAAAACAGCGAAAACTGTATTCTTAAAAAACCCCCTGGTTCCCCCTTAAAAAAACGCCGGTTTTCTCTGCAATGTGGAAAACCTTGTGGAAAACATGTGGAAAACCCGTTTTGTCATTGCGCGGCGGGGTAAGGGAGCGATCCGAGCGCTGCCTGTGGCAGATGAAGCGAGGTGAGCGAGTGGCAGCGGTCAAAATTTCAAGCGTCCGCCGTAAGGCAGCGCAGAAATTTTGGACACCGCAACAGAACCGCCCCGCCCTACGAAGTTCCACTACACCCGGTTATTTGTTCCCCCATCACCCAAAGGAGGCTTTCTCAATGTCCGAACCCATTCGACTGACCCTGGCCTATCCCAACGAAAAGCAGCAGCGCTTTCTGGAATGCACCGCCAAATACATCGCCTTCGGCGGAGCGCGTGGCGGCGGCAAAAGCTGGGCCGTCCGCACCAAGGCCATTCTGCTGGCGCTGGGCTACGCGGGGATCCGGCTGCTGATCGTCCGGCGCACCTATCAGGAGCTGGAGAGCAACCACATCCGCATCCTGCGGCCTCAGCTGGCCCAGGTGGCCGAGTACAAGGCCACCACCCGCACCTTCACCTTTCTCAACGGCTCCACGCTGGAGTTCGGCTACTGCGCCAGCGACGGCGACATGGATCGCTATCAGGGCGCGGAGTACGACGTGATCTTTCTAGACGAGTGCACCCAGCTGCGGGAGCAGTGGATGCGGCAGTTCGCCGCCTGTCTGCGGGGCGTCAACGACTTCCCCAAGCGCATTTACTACACCTGCAACCCCGGCGGCCCCGGCCACAGCTACATCAAGCGGCTGTTCATCGACCGGCGCTTCGAGCCCGGCGAGAACCCCGACGACTACGTGTTCATCCCCGCCCGCGTCACCGACAACAAGGCGCTGCTGGCGGCGCAGCCCGACTATCTGAAGCAGCTGGAGGCGCTGCCCCGCCGGCTGCGTCAGGCATGGCTGGAGGGCCGGTGGGATATCTTTCAGGGGCAGGTGTTCAGCGAGTTCACCGACGATCCCACCCACTACGCCGACCGCCGCTTTACCCACGTGATCCCGGCCTTCGACATTCCCCGGGAGTGGCGGGTGTACCGCAGCTACGACTTCGGCTACGCCAAGCCCTTTTCCTGCGGCTGGTGGGCGGTGGATCACGACGGCGTGCTGTACCGCATTCTGGAGCTGTACGGCTGCACCTCCACCCCCAACGAGGGTGTGCTGTGGACGCCGGACAGGCAGTTCGCGGAGATCCGCCGCATCGAGAACGAGCACCCCTACCTGCGGGGACGCACCATCACCGGCGTGGCCGATCCCGCCATCTGGGACGCCAGCCGGGGTGAGAGCGTGTATGAAACGGCGCTGAAATACCGCCTTTACTTTCAGCGGGGCGACAACCGGCGGGTGGCGGGCTGGATGCAGCTGCACTACCGCCTTGCCTTTGACGCGGAGGGGTATCCGGGCATGTACGTGTTCGACACCTGCCGGGGCTTCCTGCGGACGGTGCCCGCCCTGCTGTACAGCGACACCGACGCCGAGGATGTGGACACCCGGCAGGAGGATCACATCGCCGACGAGACGCGGTATTTCTGCATGTCCCGTCCCATGGCGCCGCTCCGCACCACCCCGGCGGTAAGGCCCCAGGATGATCCGCTGGACATGCTGCGAAATGTGTAGGGGCCGTCTACCGCACCACACCGTAGGGCGGGCCCCGTGTGGCCCGCCGCGTGATATTCGACGCACCATCGACGGCGGGGCACATTGGCCCCGCCCTACGAACACTCTATCGATAAACAGTGTGTAGGGGCGGACGACTCTGTCCGCCCCATTTCTGTCATTGCGAGGAGGGCGTAAGCCCGACGTGGCAATCCGTAACCAAAGCCTCCCCTGTGTAATGAGAGGTGTCAACGCAAAGCGTTGACGGATGGGTTGTCATGTAAACGACAATCCCCCAGTCAGCGCAGGGCGCTGACAGCCCCCTTTACACAAGGGGGCCAAGGGCGGGCAGAGTCGCCCGCCCCTGCGACCGTTTAACGTAGCTCCTGCGTCTGACCCGCCTATTTCCCCAAGCAAAAAGCCACCCTTGCGGGTGGCTTTTCCGGTTTCACACCATGCGGCAGGCTTCGCAGTCGTCGCAGTCGGGGAATTCGCTCTTGTCGTAGGGGATGTTATTGCGGTCGTAGTAGTCCTTGACGGCGGACTTGATGGACTCCTCCGCCAGCACGCTGCAATGCAGCTTGTGGGCAGGCAGGCCGCCCAGCGCGTCCACCACCTGCTTGTTGGTGACGGCCAGCGCCTCGTCGATGGTTTTGCCCTTGATGAGCTCGGTGGCCATGGAACTGGAGGCGATGGCGCTGCCGCAGCCGAAGGTCTCGAACTTCACGTCCTCGATGACGTTGCCGTTGATCTTCAGGTACATCTTCATAATGTCGCCGCACTTGGCGTTGCCCACCTCGCCCACGCCGTCGGCGTTGGGGATCTCGCCCACGTTCCGGGGGTGCATGAAGTGATCCATTACAATATCGGTATAAAGAGCCATGATATGATCCTCCTTATATTATATTAAAGCATAAACTGCCGCTGGCCGGAGAGCAGCTCCTTCCACACGGGGGACATGCTCCGCAGGTAGGCCACCACATCGGGGATGACCTGCAGCATGTAATCCACTTCCTCCTGGGTGTTCCACTCGCACAGGCTCAAGCGCAGCGAGCCGTGGGCCACCTCGTGGGGACGGCCGATGGCCAGCAGCACGTGGCTGGGGTCCAGCGAACCGCTGGTGCAGGCGCTGCCGGAGCTGGCGCAGATGCCCTTGGCGTCCAGCAGGAGCAGCAGGCTCTCGCCCTCGATGCCCTCGAAGCAGAAATTCACGTTGCCGGGCAGCCGGTGGACGGGGTCGCCGTTGAGGGCGGAATGGGGGATTTGAGAGAGTCCTGCCATCAGCTTGTCCCGCAGGGCGGACACCTTGGCGGCGTTCTCGTCGATGTGGGCGCAGGCCTCTTGCAGCGCGGCGGCCATGGACACGATGCCGGGGATGTTCTCGGTGCCGGCCCGCTTGCCCCGCTCCTGAGCGCCGCCCTCGATGATGTTGGTGAGGGGGATGCCCTGACGGGCGTACAGCACGCCCACGCCCTTGGGGCCGTGGAACTTGTGGGCGGAGAGAGACAGCATGTCAATATTCTGGGCCTTCACGTCAATGTGCAGGTGGCCCGCCGCCTGCACCGCATCGGTGTGGAACAGCACGCCCTTCTCCCTGCACACCGCGCCGATCTCCGGGATGGGCAGGATGGAGCCGATCTCGTTGTTGGCGTACATGATGGTGACAAGGCAGGTGTCCTCCCGGATGGCGTCAGCCACCTGCTGAGCGGTGACGGTGCCGGTGGGGCCCACGTCCAGCAGCTGCACGTCGAAGCCCTCTTTTTCCAGCTTCTTCAGGGTGTGCAGGATAGCGTGATGCTCGAAGGCGGTGGAGATGATGTGCTTCTTGCCCTTCCGCTCGCCGATACGGGCGGCGGAGACAAGAGCCTGATTGTCGGCCTCGCTGCCGCCGGAGGTAAAGGTGATCTCCCGGGGCTGGCAGCCCAGACAGGCAGCCACGGTCTGGCGGGCGGTCATCAGCGCCTCCGCCGCCTGCTGGCCAACGGTGTGCAGGCTGGAGGGGTTTCCGTAATAGGTTTCCATATAGGGCAGCATCGCGTCGATGGCCGTGCGGCTCATTTTGGTGGTGGCCGCCTTCGCCTCCATCGTGGCGAGCACCTTTGCTGTGGCACCGGTGCCCACTGACGACGCCGCCAAGGCCGTGGCAGTCGAGACGGGGAATTTGGCCAACATGCGCACGGCCATGATCTCGGTGCTGTTCATCGTGGTAGCCGTCATCTACGGCGTTATCACCCGTGGTCGCAAGATCCCCGCGGCCGCGAACATCGTCTCAGCTCTGGCCATCATCGTGGTCGTCGTGGCCCTCGGCTACAATCTGCCGGTGATCGCGCTGGACAACACCACCTGGATGATCCTTGTGGGCCTGTATATCCTCGTGGCCTCCGTGGCCCCGGTGTGGATCCTTCTGCAGCCGCGCGACTACCTGTCGAGCTATCTGCTCTACGGCATGATCGCCCTGGCGCTTGTCGGTATCATCGGCGCCGGCGTCATGGGCAACGCCGCCTCGCTGGACATTCCCGCATTCACCGGCTTTTCCGCTGCGGCTGGCACATCCAAGGTGGCTGCCTCGGGCTTTCTGTTCCCGGCGCTGTTCATCACCATCGCCTGCGGCGCCATCTCCGGCTTCCACAGCCTCGTGGCCTCGGGCACTACCTCCAAGCAGCTCGACCGCGAGGCCGAGGCGCAGCCCATCGCCTACGGCGGCATGCTGCTCGAGTGCTTGGTGGCGGTCATCTCGCTGTGCGCGGTGGCCTTCGTGTTCTCGGGCTACATGGACGGCACCTACGCCTCGCCGACCCAGGTCTTCGCCGCGGGCCTCTCCCAGATGCTCGCCTGCGTGCCCGGGCTCGCCGGCGCGGAGTCGGTCGCCTACGCTCTGCTTGTCTTGGCGGTGTCGGTGTTCTGCCTGACCTCGCTCGACACCGCGACGCGCCTGGGCCGCTACATGTTCCAGGAGCTTTTCACGCCCCACGGCATGGAGGCAAGCGACCTTACCGGTTGGCGCGCGGTGCTCGTGAACCCCTGGGTCGCCACCATCATCACGGTGGTGCTGGCCGTGCCTACCATCGTGTTCAGCTTCTACGGCATGAACGTCGAGAACCTGCCGCTTGTCTCCTCGCC
>OIXA01005671.1_pt1 | contig 10986 bp, 10 predicted proteins | sample 1587721 | NCBI WGS metagenome assembly OIXA01 (sample SAMEA3888900, study PRJEB22519) | human gut metagenome | biome: human gut; feature: human-associated habitat; material: faeces | place: Denmark | collected 2013 | reverse complement strand
TATTCGAGATGAATAATAAATCGGTTATTACCTATCGCTTCGATAAAGAGAGGTTGCAAAGAGGCAAGCATGAACTTGAATTAATCGTAACGGATGCTTGCGGAAATGAGTCGATTTATACACATCCGTTTACTTGGTAGGACGATTTATCGTATTTTTTAGGCAAAATATAAGTCCTTTGATTGCTTTACTTTAAGAAATTCGTATATTTGTTTCTTGTATATTTATCGTATTGAGTAGATTGCTCAACAATAAACACAATAATATTATAAACATGGAAAACAACGACTTATTAGAAATGGTAAGAAGTAAGGCACAAGGATGGCTTACGAAAAGTTATGATGCGGAAACTCGTGCTCAAGTTCAAGCGTTACTTGACAACGAAGATCCTACTGAGTTAATCGAGTGTTTTTATAAAGACCTAGAATTCGGAACAGGTGGATTGCGCGGAATCATGGGGGTAGGTTCAAATCGTATGAATATATATACGGTTGGTGCGGCCACCCAAGGTTTATCCAACTATCTGAAAAAGGAATTCGCGGATTTAGAACAGATAAAGGTTGTCATCGGCCACGATTGCCGTAACAACAGCCGTAAGTTCGCGGAAATATCAGCCGATATCTTCTCCGCTAACGGTATCAAGGTTTATTTATTCGAAGACCTGCGTCCGACTCCGGAAATGTCATTCGCTATCCGTAAACAGGGATGCCAGAGCGGTATCATCTTGACGGCTTCTCACAATCCGAAAGAATACAACGGATACAAGGCTTATTGGGATGATGGCGCACAAATGATCGCCCCGCACGATAAGAATACGATCGCCGAGGTTAACAAGATCCGTAACGCTAGCGAGATTAAATTCAAAGGAAATAAAGAATTGATCGAGATCATCGGACAAGCGATCGATGATGAATATATCAAGGAATTAACAACGATTTCTTTGTCTCCGGAGGCTATTTCCCGCCATAAGGATATGAAGATCGTATACACTCCGATCCACGGAACTGGTGTTAAATTGGTTCCTGCCGCTTTGAAAGCTTACGGATTCACGAACATTATCCATGTACCGGAACAAGATGTTGTTAGCGGTGATTTCCCGACGGTTATCTCTCCGAACCCGGAAGAGCCGGCTGCTTTAGCTATGGCTGTAGAGAAAGCAAAAGAGACTGACGCTGAATTGGTAATGGCTTCCGATCCGGACGCAGACCGTGTAGGTGCCGCCGTTAAGAATAACGAAGGCGAATGGGTACTTTTGAATGGTAACCAAACCGCTTTGATGTTCGTTTACTATTTAATCACTCGCTGGAAAGAGTTAGGTAAGATCAATGGTAAAGAATATATCGTAAAGACAATCGTTACGACAGAGACGATCAAGACAATCGCCGAGCGTAATGGCGTAGAAATGTACGATGTTTATACAGGCTTCAAATGGATCGCTAACGTTATGCGTGAGAACGAAGGCAAGAAAAACTATATTGGTGGTGGCGAGGAAAGCTACGGATTCCTTTGCGAGGATTTCGTCCGCGATAAAGACGCTGTTTCCGCTTGCGTTATCTTAGCCGAGATCGCAGCTTGGGCAAAAGATCAAGGTTTGAGTTTGTATCAATTGCTTCAGAAGATTTACGTGGAATACGGCTTCTCTAAGGAGAAAGGTATCTCTGTCGTGAAGAAAGGCAAGAGTGGAGCGGAGGAGATCGAGGCTATGATGAAAAAGTTCCGTGAGAACCCGTTGACAGAGATCGCAGGCTCTAAGGTAACTTATTTCTACGATTACTCTACATTGAAAGGTAAGGACTATGCGGAGAACGAAACCGTTACATTAGATATGCCTACTACCTCTAATGTGCTTCAATACTTCACGGAAGATAATACAAAAGTATCTATCCGTCCTTCCGGAACAGAACCGAAGATCAAATTCTATTGCGAGGTTCACTCCAAGGTAAAGAGTATCGATGAATTGCCGGAGGCAGAGAAAGCGGCAGAAGAAAAGATCAATCAGATCAAGGCTTCTTTAGGGATCTAATCGAACTTAATTATTACATATAGAGGCAAGGGCGAGAATCGTTCTTGCCTCTTTTTATTCTATCAGATCAAATCAGACTTACTGAAACAAAACGGCAACAAGGCCGTTGCGCTCGGAACGAGATACGCTTCCTCTTTTCCACAAAGAAGGACTTTCATAGGTTTGTTATAACGTTGCTCGGTTTCCAACATCACTTGCCGGCAGGCACCACAAGGCGTGATAAGATCCACACGTTCCCCATCCTTCATAGCCGCGATCGCCAAAATCTGAACTGCCGCATCCGGATAACGTGCTCCCGCATAAAATAAGGTGGTCCGCTCCGCGCAAAGCCCAGACGGATAGGCTGCGTTTTCCTGATTATTTCCGGAAAGTATCTCCCCATTCTCCAATAGAACCGCCGCTCCCACATGAAACTTGGAATAAGGAGCATAAGCTTTTTTCGAGGCTTCAAAAGCGGCCTCGTACAATTGCCTATATATATTGTCCAATTCTCCTACCGCATAGACCTCTACCCGGGTCTCTAATTTCAATTCTTTCATTTTCTTGATTGTTTTAATGTTTTGAAAGAAACATAACTATAATTCTTATAGGCTATAAATATAAAAAGAATATATTAATTTCGCACCCCCATCATAGAATATACCTTAATATAGAACAAAGACATATGCATTCAATGCTTCTTACATCCGATAAAGACCCGATGGGCGCCGCTATCATCGATTATCTCGCACATGGAAAAGCGAGCAAACTCCGTGTATTCTCCTCCATGTTCGATGAAGATGAGATTCCCGTGAATCAATTATTCCGGACTTTCCAAGAAATGCCCTCCTTGGAACAGAAAGCCCTTCAACTCAGTACAGGTAAAATATTGGATGTTGGTGCCGGAAGTGGATGCCACACCTTGGCTTTACAGGAAATGGGTAAAGAGGTTACCGCTATCGACATATCCCCTCTTTCCATAGAGGCCATGAACAAACGGGGCGTAAAAGACGCCCGCTTACAGAATTTTTTTGACAGGAGCTTAACCGGACCATTCGATACCATTCTTCTCTTAATGAACGGTTCCGGGATTATCGGTAAACTGGAAAATCTCCCGGCTTTCTTTCACCACTTAAAAGAGGTTCTAGCCCGGGACGGACAGCTTTTACTTGACTCTAGCGACTTAAGTTATTTATTTGAAGATGAAGACGGGAATCTGGATATCGCCCCCGAGGATGATTATTTCGGAGAGATCGATTTCCGCATGCAATATAAAAGTATCAAAGGGGATTCATTTGATTGGTTATATATAGATTTCAACACGCTGAATCTATACGCAAGGCAAGCCGGCTTTAAAGCGGAAAAAATAGAAGATGGGGAGCATTACGATTATCTAGCCCGTATCTCCTATTTTTAACCCATCAATTCCCAGTAGATATGTATTTTCTTTTATATATTTGTCCGGTAAAATCGGATCGAAAAGAACAGTTATGCGTTTATCCCTTCATTTTTTAGGTATATTATTATTGTCCCTCGCCTGTTTAAGCGCAGGGGCAGAAAGCCAGCGGAAGCTGACTTCCTATCAAAAATACATCAGTAAATACAGTGATTTGGCGATTCAACACCAAAAGAAATATCGCATTCCGGCAAGTATCACCTTAGCGCAAGGATTACTGGAATCCGGAGCTGGGCAAAGCGACTTGGCCAGACGCTCCAACAATCACTTCGGTATCAAATGCCATTCGGACTGGCGAGGCGGCAGGGTCTATCACGACGACGACCTGCGGGGAGAGTGCTTCCGGAAATACAAACGAGTAGAGGATTCTTATGATGACCATTCCCGCTTCCTCGCCGAACGCTCCCGCTACGAACGCCTGTTCAAATTAAACATCAAGGATTACAAAGGCTGGGCCAAAGGACTACAAAAATGCGGTTACGCCACCGATCGTGCTTACGCAAATAAATTAATCAAGGTTATCGAAGATTATGAGTTATACCGCTTTGACTCCGGTAAGGGAACAAAGAAGACCTCTACCAAGAAGCAAAATCTTCCGGTGTTCAATTATCAAGTCTATCGTACCCACGGTTTGATCTATGTATACGCTAAGGATAACGACAGTTTCGACCAGATCGCCCGAAGCATGGGATTCAAGGCCAAGCAGTTGATGAAATTCAACGAGGTGCCCGAGGACTTCCCGTTGCAGGAAGGCGATATCGTATATCTGGAAAAGAAAAAGAAGAAAGCGGACAAGCCGAATTACGACCACGTGGTACAAGTCGGAGAGTCTATGCACAGTATCGCACAGATGTACGGAATCCAGATCAAGAGTCTGTATAAAATGAATAAAAAAGACAAAGATTACATCCCGGAGGAAGGAGATGTCTTAAAACTTAGATAAGTAACATAAAAAAGTATTACCTTTGCGGTTCAAATAATATAGTACAATGAGTGATCAACGTTATAACCTGCGAGGCGTTTCCGCTTCAAAAGAAGATGTTCACAACGCAATAAAGAACATCGATAAGGGAATTTTTCCGAAAGCGTTCTGTAAGATCATCCCCGATATCTTAGGCGGTGATCCTGAATATTGTAATATTATGCATGCGGATGGTGCCGGTACCAAATCGTCCTTGGCGTATATGTATTGGAAAGAGACCGGAGATCTTTCGGTGTGGAAAGGTATCGCCCAAGACGCTCTTATCATGAATATCGACGACCTGCTTTGTGTAGGTGCCGTAGACAATATCTTGGTCTCTTCTACAATTGGACGTAACAAGCTGTTGGTTCCGGGCGAGGTGATATCGGCGATCATCAATGGAACAGATGAGTTGCTGGCAGAGTTACGTGAGATGGGCGTTGGTTGCTATGCGACAGGTGGCGAGACCGCAGACGTTGGCGACTTAGTTCGTACCATCATCGTAGATAGTACGGTCACTTGCCGCATGAAACGTTCGGACGTAATCGACAATAAGAATATCCAAGGAGGAGACGTGATCGTAGGTCTGGCATCTTCCGGACAAGCCACTTACGAGAAAGAATACAATGGAGGTATGGGTAGCAATGGTTTGACCTCTGCCCGCCATGATGTCTTCTCCAAGTATTTAGCGCAGAAATATCCGGAAAGCTACGATGCCGCCGTTCCCGAAGAATTGGTTTACTCCGGAGGATTGAAACTTACGGATAAGATCGAGGAATTAGGGATAGACGCCGGAAAGATGGTGCTTTCGCCGACACGTACCTATGCGCCGGTAATTAAGGTATTGCTTGATAAACTACGCTCTCAAATCCATGGCATGGTACATTGTTCGGGAGGGGCTCAGACAAAAGTTATGCACTTCGTAGAGAACAAGCGTGTAACCAAGGACAATCTCTTCCCTATCCCACCGTTATTCCGCACGATTCAGGAGCAGAGCGGTACGGACTGGAGCGAGATGTACAAGGTATTCAATATGGGACACCGGATGGAGATCTACATCGCTCCCGAGCATGCGGAAGAAGTAATCAGCATCTCAAAAAGCTTTGGTATTGATGCGCAAATCGTGGGTTTCGTAGAGGAAGCTGATAAAAATGAATTGATTATCGAAAGCGAGAAAGGTCGCTTCACCTATTAATAAAGATAAATGGCCGAAAATAGTTTACTTGGTAAATTAGACGGATTAGTGAGCCGTTTCGAGGAAGTCGGTACGCTTATTACCGACCCGGCGGTGATCGCCGACATGAAACGGTTCGTAAAACTGAACAAAGAGTACCGTGATTTGGAGAAAATCGTGGGAGCTCGTTCGGAATACGTGAAAGTATTGAACGGGATCGAGGAAGCGAAAGCCTTGCTTGAGTCCGAGCAAGATCCGGAAATGCGGGAAATGGCCCGTGAGGAGCTGGATACCTGCAACGAACGTATTCCCGCTTTGGAAGAAGAGATAAAATTATTGCTCGTTCCCGCTGATCCGCAAGACGACAAGAACGCGATCGTTGAGATACGAGGAGGAACGGGAGGTGACGAAGCCGCCCTTTTCGCCGGTGATCTATATCGTATGTACGTGAAGTATTGCGAACTGAAGGGATGGAAAATAAGCGTGTCTAGCTTTAGCGAAGGCTCATCCGGCGGTTTTAAGGAAATCATCTTCACGGTATCGGGCGAGAAAGTATACGGAACGTTGAAGTATGAGTCCGGTGTACACCGTGTACAGCGTGTACCGGCTACGGAGACGCAAGGACGTGTACATACCTCCGCCGCCACGGTCGCCGTATTGCCTGAGGCGGATGAATTTGATGTTGAGATTAATGAAGGGGAGATTAAATGGGATACCTTCCGCTCCGGTGGTGCCGGTGGTCAGAATGTAAACAAGGTGGAATCAGGTGTCCGTCTGCGTTATGTCTGGAAGAACCCCATTACAGGTGTGAGTGAGGAAATCTTGATCGAATGTACGGAGACACGAGACCAACCGAAGAACAAAGAAAGGGCGCTTACCCGTCTTCGTTCGTTTATTTATGACAAGGAACACCAGAAATACCTAGACGATATCGCCAGCAAGCGTAAGACCATGGTATCTACCGGTGACCGCTCCGCGAAGATCCGTACTTATAATTACCCGCAAGGGCGTATCACGGATCACCGTATCAATTACACGATCTATAATCTTTCAGCCTTTATGGACGGTGAAATTCAAGATTGCTTGGATCACCTGATCGTAGCGGAGAACGCTGAGCGATTGAAAGAGTCTGAATTGTAAACACATCCAATCATTTCATACTGAATAAGAAAATGAACAAACAACAACTATTCGAGAATATAAAAAAGAAACAATCCTTCCTTTGTGTCGGATTAGATACAGATATAAAAAAGATCCCGCAGCATCTATTGTCGGAAGAAGATCCTATTTTCGCGTTCAATAAAGCGATCATCGACGCTACCGCCGATTATTGCGTCGCTTACAAGCCGAATCTGGCTTTTTACGAAAGCCTCGGCACAAAGGGTATGATGGCTTTTGAGAAGACTGTGGCTTACTTACGGGAGAATTATCCCGATCAATTTATCATCGCCGACGCGAAACGCGGTGATATCGGAAATACCTCCGAGATGTATGCCCGTTCTTTCTTCGATCATATCAAGGTAGATGCCGTAACGGTCGCTCCCTATATGGGCGAGGATAGCGTAAAACCATTCTTGATCTACCCGGAGGCTTGGGTAATCTTATTGGCCTTGACCTCCAATAAAGGCTCACATGATTTTCAAATGACGGAAGACGCAAATGGTGAACGTCTTTTCGAGAAAGTACTAAAGAAATCGCAAGAATGGGCTAACGATGAGCAAATGATGTATGTAGTGGGCGCTACCCAAGGCAAGATGTTCCTTGATATCCGTAAACAGGCCCCGAATCATTTCTTGTTAGTTCCGGGCGTAGGCGCTCAAGGTGGAAGCTTGGCGGAAGTAGCTCAATACGGGATGAACGACCAATGCGGTCTTTTGGTAAATTCTTCCCGTGCGATTATTTACGCGGATAAGACGGAGGCTTTCGCCAACGTAGCCCGTGAGGCGGCACATGCCGTACAGAAAGAAATGGCCGGTTATCTACATGATAAGGGAATTATTCCCTGCAAAGCATAGGCTATATAAAGAATTTTCACCATTTTTGCAAACTAACTGTCTATAAACAGCGGACAGTCAACGAAGATACATATATAATTGAATAAGTAATGGAGTTTTCAGCCCAACAAATTGCCGGCTTCCTGAACGGAACGATTGAAGGAGATCCGAACGTTAAAGTCAGCAACTTCTCTAAAATAGAAGAAGGAAAGCCAGGTACATTGACCTTTTTGGCGAATCTTAAATATGCGCATCATATTTATAATACCGAGGCAAGCATTGTTTTGGTGAATAATGATTTCAAACCGGAACAACCGATAAGAGCCACACTTGTAAAAGTAGAGAACGCTTATGCGGCGCTCGCGATGTTATTAAATTTGGTAGAGCAATCGAAGAGCAAAAAGAAGGGGGTTGATTCTACCGCTTTTATCGCCGCTTCCGCGATCGTGAGCGACGATTGTTATGTCGGTAACTTCGCCTACATCGGAGAAGGCGTAAAAATGGGTAAGAACTGTATGGTATACCCGCACGCTTATATCGGTGATCACGTGACGGTAGGAGATAACTGCGTATTCTATCCGCATGCCACTGTTTACGAGAATTGTATAATCGGCAATAATTGTATCCTTCATGCCGGTAGCGTAGTCGGGGCTGACGGTTTCGGATTCGCTCCCGAAGGTGAGACTTACAAGAAAATCCCGCAATTAGGCAACGTTATTATCGAGGATGATGTAGAGATCGGAGCCAATACGACAATTGACCGTGCGGTGATGGATTCTACGATCATTCACCGAGGCGTTAAGCTGGACAATCTCGTACAAATCGCTCATAACGTGGAGGTAGGCGAGAATACCGTGATGGCGGCGCAAGTCGGCATCGCCGGTTCCGTAAAAGTAGGAAAGCATTGTATGTTTGGCGGACAAGTTGGTTTGGCCGGACATATCCATGTGGCGGACCACGTCGTATTCGGAGCTCAGGCTGGCGTTATCAGCGACGTGAAGGAAGCGACGACATTGCTCGGGGCGCCGGCGATCAACGCTAAGAACTTCATGCGTTCCAGCGCGATCTTCAACCGTCTTCCGGATATATACCGCTCGCTGGGGCAAATGCAACGGGAGATCGAACAACTCAAGAAAGAAATTAATAAACAATAAAGACCTATGCAAAAACAGAAAACGCTTGCGGCAAGTTTCTCCTTGAAAGGAAAAGGGTTGCATACCGGATTAGATATAGAGATTACGTTTAATCCCGCACCCGAGAACCATGGATACAAGATCAAACGTGTCGATATGGAAGGCCAACCGACGATTGACGCCTTGGCCGAGAACGTGGTTAATACACAACGGGGTACGGTGCTTAGCAAGAATGGCGTTCAAGTAAGTACGATCGAGCACGCGATGGCGGCTTTATACGCTTATGAGATCGATAACTGCTTGATCGAGGTAAACGCACCCGAGTTTCCGATCCTAGACGGAAGTTCTCGCTTCTTCTCCGAGGAAATCCAAAAGACAGGGGTTGTTGAGCAAAACGCTCCGAAGGATTATTATATCGTAAAGCACAAGATCGAGGTAAAAGATGAGGAAACCGGTTCTTCGTTGATCATCCTTCCGGATGATAAGTTCAGCGTGAACGTATTGATCTCATTCGATTCGCCCGTGCTTTCCAACCAATTCGCCACGTTGAACGATCTCAGCGAATTCCCGACAGAATTGGCGGCTTCACGTACGTTCGTATTCGTACGCGAAGTGGAGATGTTGCTCAACAATAACTTGATCAAGGGTGGCGATTTAGACAATGCGATCGTTATCTACGACCAGAAGATACCGCAAGAATCTTTGGACAAATTGGCGGATATGCTGAACATCCCTCACAAGAACGTGCAGGAATTAGGTTATATCAATAACAAGCCGCTTGTATTCGATAACGAACCGGCACGTCATAAATTGATCGACGTGATCGGAGATATCGCCTTGATCGGTAAGCCGATCCGCGGACGTGTGATCGCTACCCGTCCGGGACATAAGATCAATAACCAGTTAGCTCGTATGATCCGCAAGGATATCAAGATGAACGAGGTGCAAGCCCCGGTATACGATCCGAACCGTGAGCCGGTGATGGATATCAACCGTATCCGTGAATTATTGCCGCACCGCTATCCGTTCTTATTGGTTGACAAGATCATCGAGGTTGGCGGGAACTATATCGTAGGCGTAAAGAACATCACGACCAACGAACCGTTCTTCCAAGGGCATTTCCCTCAGGAGCCGGTCATGCCGGGAGTCCTGCAGGTTGAGGCTATGGCACAAACAGGTGGTTTGCTAGTCTTGAATTCCGTAGATGAGCCAGAGCGCTATTCTACCTACTTCATGAAAATAGATGGCGTGAAATTCCGCCAAAAAGTCGTTCCGGGCGATACGTTGATCTTACGTCTGGAATTATTGGCACCGATCCGTCGCGGGATCTCTACCATGAAAGGGTATGTATTCGTTGGTGATAAATTGGTTAGTGAAGCCGAGTTCATGGCTCAGATTGTAAAAAACAAATAATAAGATAAAGTACGATAATGAATATATCTCCTCTAGCAGTCGTTCATCCAGAGGCCCAGATCGGCCAGAATGTAACTATCGATCCGTTTGCCGTGATTGAGAAAGATGTCGTAATCGGTGATAATTGCCATATATATTCTCACGCCGTTATCTTGGATGGCGCACGGATTGGTAAAAATTGCAATATTTTCCCGGGAGCGGTCGTTGCCGGTATCCCTCAAGACATGAAATTCGCGGGGGAAACCACGACGGCGGAAATCGGAGATAACACGACGCTTCGCGAATGCGTGACGATCAACCGGGGTACCGCTTCCAAAGGTAAGACCGTGGTAGGTCGCAATTGCTTAATCATGGCTTATTCGCACGTGGCCCATGATTGCGTCTTAAAAGACCATATTATCATCGGTAACGCTTCGCAAATCGCCGGGGAGGTAGAGATTGATGATTTCGCTATCGTAAGCGGAGGTTCCTTGGTGCATCAGTTCACGCGTATATCCAAGCACGTGATGGTACAAGGCGGTTCTCGTATCGGAAAAGATATCCCTCCTTATACCTTGATCGGCCGTGATCCGATCGTTTATTGCGGTATCAATATCGTAGGTTTACGTCGCCGGGGATTCACGAATCAGCAGGTATTCTTGATTCAAGACATCTATCGCACGCTGTATACCCGAGGCTTGAATAATACGGAGGCGCTGAAAGCGATCGAGACCGAGTACGAGCCTAGCGAGGAACGGGATTTGATCCTCAATTTCATCAAGTCTTCCAGCCGGGGTATCGTAAGAGGTTCGATCGACGAATAAGCGACACGGACATCCGAACAACCAAAAACAAATCGGCGCAAATCCGCATC
>OIXA01005664.1_pt1 | contig 10993 bp, 7 predicted proteins | sample 1587721 | NCBI WGS metagenome assembly OIXA01 (sample SAMEA3888900, study PRJEB22519) | human gut metagenome | biome: human gut; feature: human-associated habitat; material: faeces | place: Denmark | collected 2013 | reverse complement strand
TAACCTTCCTCTTTATCTTCACGCCTATGCATATCATCTTAATATGCGGCTTGAGCGTATATTACCCGGCGATTTATTAGATATCGCCCATGAAAATAATCTACGCGGGGTGAAAATTCATGTTCTCGATGGTGAAACGCGCTCCTTAGGTAAAATGAGTGATGCTGAACTTGCCGCTTTTTCAGAAAAAGCACAGAGATTGCAGCTTGATGTCCATATAGAGACCAGTTCTTCAGATAAACAAGCGATCGACCATGTAACGCATATAGCATTAAAAACTGGCGCCAGCTCCGTCAGATTTTACCCTCGCTATGAGGGGCATTTACAAGATGTTCTGTCAAAAATCGCTCTTGATATCCAGTATCTGAAGGCACGTTATCAGGATAGCGGGCTGACTTTTACTCTTGAGCAGCATGAGGATCTAAAAAGCCACGAGCTGACCGCATTAATAGAGCAAAGCGGTATGTCTTCGCTCTCTCTGCTTTTTGATTTTGCGAATATGATTAATGCCAACGAACATCCGCTGCATGCATTAGAGGCGATGTCTCCGTTTATTACTCAGGTTCATATTAAAGATGCGTTAATTATGCCGCAGGATAACGGTCTCGGACATCAGGCCTGCGTCTCAGGCCAAGGGGATATGCCGTTTAAGGCGTTGCTCACCAGACTGATTTGCCTGGGCGACGAACAACCCCAGGTGGTCGCCTACGGCCTGGAAGAAGAAGTGGACTATTATGCCCCGGCATTCCGCTTTGCCGATGAAGGCGACAACCCGTGGATCCCGTGGCGGGAAATGAGCGAAACACCGTTACCCGATGCCTCACAGCTGGAAACCCGGTTATTGAAAGAAAAAGCGGATGCTCTTCAACAGTTAGCATTTGTCAGAACAACGCTGCAGGAAATAAAAAGTGAGGCCAGCTGCATTATTAACTCTTAATTTCAATCTCTGATTTTTAATTTTTTTGATATGCCACCCGTCAGGCGTGGTCAGGGTTCTTTTTCCTTTTAAAACTAAATGATTGTAAAATCATTAAGGAATTATATGCTCACAAAAAAGAAATGGGCACTCTTTAGCTTATTGACACTGTGTGGTGGTACGATTTATAAACTGCCTTCGCTAAAGGATGCTTTCTATATACCGATGCAAGAGTATTTTCATTTGACCAATGGTCAAATTGGCAATGCTATGTCTGTGAACTCGTTTGTCACGACAATTGGTTTCTTTCTTTCAATCTATTTTGCCGATAAATTACCGCGCAAATATACCATGTCCCTCTCGCTTATCGCCACCGGACTGTTAGGTATCTATCTGACAACCATGCCGGGATACTGGGGGATTCTCTTTGTCTGGGCACTATTTGGTGTCACCTGCGATATGATGAACTGGCCGGTATTATTAAAGTCGGTTAGTCGTCTGGGGAATAGCGAACAGCAGGGGCGGTTGTTTGGTTTCTTTGAAACCGGACGGGGTATTGTCGATACCATCGTAGCGTTTTCTGCGCTGGCGGTTTTTGCCTGGTTTGGCAGTGGCCTGTTAGGGTTTAAAGCAGGGATCTGGTTTTATTCTGTTATCGTTATTAGCGTCGGGATCATTATCTTCTTCGTGCTGAATCGGGATGATGATGAGGTGAAAACGACAGCCGTTGATCGCCCACAGGAAGAAAAGAAAAACACCAGTATGTCCTCCGTATTGAAAGATAAGACAATATGGCTGATTGCGGTCAACGTCTTTTTTGTCTATGCCGTCTATTGCGGGTTAACATTCTTTATTCCGTTCCTGAAAAATATTTATCTGCTGCCTGTCGCGTTGGTGGGGGCTTACGGCATTATTAACCAGTATTGCCTGAAGATGATCGGGGGCCCCGTTGGCGGGATTATCTCGGATAAGATACTGAAATCACCGAGCAAATATTTGTGCTACACCTTTTTTATCAGTACGGCTGCGCTGGTGGTCTTAATTCTGCTGCCTCATGAAAGTATGCCGGTTTATCTGGGAATGGCCTGCACATTGGGCTTTGGGGCGATCGTCTTTACTCAGCGCGCGGTCTTCTTTGCCCCCATCGGCGAGGCAAAGATTGCGGAAAGCCAGACCGGTGCCGCCATGGCTCTCGGTAGCTTTATCGGCTATGCCCCTGCGATGTTCTGTTTCAGCCTCTACGGCTATATCCTGGATCTTAATCCGGGCATTCTGGGGTACAAAATTGTCTTTGGTATCATGGCCTGCTTTGCGTTCTGTGGCGCCGTCGCCTCAGTATTGCTGGTGAAGCGGATTAGCCAAAGAAAGCGGGCGTTAGAGATCGCCAAGGCATAGAGCCGATTACATACCCTTACCTCGTTCGCTCAAAGCCGCAGCTTTCTGCGGCTTTCTTACCATATCTCCCCGGCAGAAGAGGTTTTTTTACTCGCTGATATCCCGGGGGATATCCTTCTCGGCAATGACCAGTTCAACATTTTCCTCACTCATCAGCTGCTTAAATGAGTTTGGCGGCGGAGCATCGGTGAAAAATGCCCGAACTTTACGTGCGTTGCCGATGGAGACGGCTGCGGAGGCAGAGAATTTAGTATGGTCGGCAACTAATAGCGTATTACGCGCATGTTCAATCATAGTTTTGGCGACCTGAGCTTCATTGACATCGAATTCCAGCAGTGTCCCATCATGCTCAATAGCTCCAATGCTGGTGATTAAATAGTCCGCTCTGAACCCTTCAATAAAGCTCACCGCTCCAGGACCCACGATGCCGCCATTATGTGCACGTAGCGTTCCTCCTGGCACCATGACTTCAATATCCTGGTTTTTATACAAGATTTGTGCGACACGAAGACTGTTCGTGATGATGCGTAAATCATGGCGATTGAGCAACGCCCTTGCAACGGCTTCTACGGTTGTTCCTATCGTAATAAAAACGGTGCAACGTTCTGGAAGATAATCAGCAACGGCTTCCGCAATAGCTTGCTTTTCCTGAGTGAGCGACAGTTCGCGCTGCTCAAAGGCCGTATTCATGACGCTTGATACTCTTCCGGCTCCGCCATGATGACGGGTAATCAACCCTTGCTCACTCAGTTTACGAATATCCCGGCGGACAGTTTGCGTGGATACATCCAGCAGCTGCGCCAGTTCTTCGATATTCATGTAGCCTCGCTCCGCAATATAGTGAACGAGCTGATCGTGTCGTGGGTTACCGGTAATCTCGGTGATGCTCATGAATACTCCTGTACTCTGCCCCTGTAAATGTTCACTATTTTACGCATAAAGTGACAAAAATGATTCAGTTTGCTCACGATTAGGAATGCCTGCTCGACCTCCTGCGCGTGTGCATTTCATCGCTGCTACCGCGCTGGCAAAACGAATAGCTTGAATTGTAGGCATTTTTTCCGCTAACGCGAGGGCCATAGCTCCGTGAAAAACATCGCCAGCGCCGGTAGTATCGACCACATCCACAGAGAATCCGGGCTGTTGACACAGATGATCATCTGCAATCCATAAAGACCCTTCACTACCCAGAGTGACATATACCTGGCCATCAGTGTGTTTAGCGGCCAGATGCAAACCCAGTTCGGCGTTGCTTTGCCCGGTCATTCGTTCCAGACCTGGCGTAGAGAAAACGGCATGATCGGCAAGTGCAACCAGTGGGGTGATGTCCTGCGGCGTCATATCCGCATCCAGCAGCGTTGTGACGCCTGCCGCACGTGCCAGCGTAAAGGCTTTCTCTGTCCCCTCGTGCCAACGGACATCGGCCAGGACGATGTCGTAACGTGAAAAATCGATTGATTCCAGCCATTGTGCATCGGTCTTCAGATCCGGGCTCGGGTAGTTAACGATGATTCGCTCTCCTTGATGATCAACAAGAATTGCGGATTGTGAAGAGCGTGCATGGGTATATTGGCGACAAAGTGAAGTATTGACCCCCCAGTTTTGCAGCTCGGTAAGTAAGGTATTTCCACAACTGTCGTCACCTACGCGGCCAATGAAGTCAACTTCAGCTCCGAGCCTGGCAATAGCAACAGCCGCTGTTGCCGCCGGACCCCCTCCCGTTTCCAGATACTGGCTTGCCTGATATTTGCCACCACCCTCAGGAAGGTTCCCCAGAGAGTAAATGCGATCCTGAACGGTGATTCCAACGCATGCAATTCTGATCATATCTGACTTGTCCTGTGTGATTTTGTCTTCTTTTGTTCATTATAATGACATAAATGATCAAATTAGTGATGTTGGTCGTGTTTTTAATCATAAATTACAAATATGCTCAAAAACAGACGGAATTTTCTTTTTTTGTTGTAATTTTTTGTCAACCTAAGACAGGAGATCGTTCATGACGACCATCGCATTTTTGGGATTGGGCCAGATGGGTAGCCCAATGGCCAACAATTTGTTGCAAAAAGGGCATGCTTTGCGTGTTTTCGACGTAAATCAGCAAGCCGTTAAAACGTTAGTTCAGAAGGGAGCCATCGCAGCCGGAACCCCGGCCGAAGCAGCACAGGGCGCTGAGTTTGTCATCACGATGCTGCCAAATGGCGACATTGTTCGCCAGGTATTGCTAGGCGAATCTGGCGTCTGTGAATCGGTATCTCATGATGCACTGGTAATCGATATGTCCACGATTCACCCGCTACAAACCGATGCACTCCTCGACGCGATGAAAGAAAAAGGCATCAGCATGATGGATGCCCCCGTGGGCAGAACTTCCGTTAATGCTATCGATGGCACTTTGCTGATACTGGCAGGAGGAACGTCAGATCAGGTGGAGCGTGCGCGCCCAATTCTGTTGTGCATGGGATCTGAGATGATCGAAGCGGGTGGTCCGGGTATGGGGATCCGCGTCAAGTTGATCAACAACTACATGAGCATCGCGCTAAACGCACTGTCTGCGGAAGCTGCCGTGCTTTGCGAATCATTAGGCTTAAGTCTGGATGTGGCTATCAAAGTCATGAGCGGTACGGCAGCAGGCAAAGGCCACTTCACCACAACCTGGCCTGGAAAAGTGCTGAAAGGGGATCTTTCTCCCGCATTTATGGTGGACCTGGCGTTGAAAGATTTGCGTATCGCCGTTGATGTCGCCGGACAGACTGGAGCGCCGCTCAGCATGGGGATTGCGGCAGAAACGTATTATGCCAGCGCCAGCGAGAATGGCCGAGGTCGCCAGGACTGGAGCGCGCTGTTATCTCAGGTTCGTCAGCAGGCTGGCCGTCCGGACTCATTTTAAATTCTAAACGTTCACAGGAGTTACTATGTCTTCCCACAATAACCCGTACACCCTGAAAGATATCTCTCGCCCTGGCGGCGGATTTGCCATGTTGGCCGTCGATCAGCGTGAAGCAATGCGTTTGATGTTTGCGGCTTCCGGGCATGCTAAGCCGATAGCGGATAGCGTTTTAACTGATTTTAAAGTTTCTGCGACGCGCATCTTGTCCCCCTATGCTTCTGCGGTCCTTGCCGATAAGCAATTTTGCCTGGATCAGATCGTGTCACAGGGTGCGGTGGCTGATTCATGTGGTCTGATTGTCGCTGCCGATCGTTTTATCCCCGGTAATGGCATCCCGGTTGACAGCGTTGAAATTGATAAAGCTATTGACCCTCATCAGGCGCGGCAGATGGGCGCAAAGGCAATGAAACTGTTGGTGTTGTGGCGTGAAGATGAACCTGCGCAAGCGCGCCTGTCGATGGTGAATGAGTTCGTTGAACGTTGTCGTAGCGCCGGGCTGGTCAGCATTATTGAACCGGTGGTGCGTCCTCCTCGTTGTGGTTGGGAGTTTGACCGCGAAGGCGCCATTGTTGCTGCTGCAGCAGAACTTGGGAACACAGGCGCCGACCTCTATAAAGCAGAAATGCCGTTAGGCGGTAAGGGTGATCAACAGACGTTACTCGCCGCGTGCCAGAAACTTAATGATCAAATTAAGATGCCCTGGGTCATTCTCTCCTCGGGCGTTGATGCGGATATTTTTGGACGTGCGGTGCGCATTGCAATGAAAGCGGGGGCTTCAGGATTCCTGGCCGGTCGAGCCGTGTGGGCTTCGGTTATCGGTGCTCAGGATCCGCAAACGATGCTGCGTGATGTTTCCGTTCCACGCCTGCAGCGTTTAGCTGAAATCGTTGATGAAGGTATTGCTCAACGCTAATCACCGGTTCATAACGAATTTGGAGAATGACAATGGATAAAATTACCCAGGTTTTATTTTCTGATATTGGGAGCGTCACTACCCAGTATGTTGAAGTGCCACACCAGGAACTCAAACCCCATGAAGTTCGTATTGCTCCGGTATTCTATGGAATTTGCGGATCTGACCTGCATGTATTGAAGGGGGGGCATCCGTTTGCTAAGCCCCCTGTTGTCCCAGGACATGAAATTGCTGCACGCGTAACGGAAGTCGGTAGTGAGGTAAAAGAGGTTAAACCGGGTGACCATGTTGTCGTCGACCCCATTATGGCGTGTATGGAATGTCGTGCCTGTAAAGCAGGCCGCTTTAATCTGTGCGAGCCTCCGCAGGTTGCGGGTTTCCGTGCACCAGGGTTTGCTCGTTCGCAGCATATTGTACCGGCGAGAAACTGCCATGTTGCACCTGCTTCCCTGCCTCTGAAAGTACTGGCTTTTGCTGAGCCGGCCGCCTGTGCGCGCCACTGTGTTAACCGTATGCCGCAAGCCTCACTTGAGAGCGTGTTGGTGATTGGTGCAGGAACCATTGGCTTATCCATTGTTCAGGCACTCCGCATTATGGGGGCGGGGAAAATTACCGTTATCGAGCCCGATGCCGCTAAACGAGCGCTGTCATTAAAGCTTGGTGCTGCTGAAGTCTGGGCTCCCGGCGAGCTTGATCCGCAGGTTCGCTTTACGGGAGCGATAGATGTGGTTGCTGCTCAGGCAACGCTAAATGATGCCTGCACTCGTGTCTATGCCGGCGGAACGGTGGTATGCATGGGGGTGCCAGGCGGCCCTCGTGAAATCCCTCTCCCTATGATGCAGCGTTTTGAACGGGATTTGCTGAATTCCGGCATGTACATCCCGGAGGATTTTGACGTGGTGATTGGGTGGCTCTCCGATGGCCAGTTTGACACTCGTGAACTGGTGACAGATCTGTTCCCGGTCGAAGATGCGGCGAAGGCGTTTGAACGTGCACAACAGAATGATTCCATAAAAGTCATGCTGCAATTTGCTGAGGTTTAATGATGTAACCCTCTGTCTGGCGCTGCAAAACAGCCGCGCCACCTACATACAACAATGAAAAAGGATACTGCGATGAGTCAAATCACCAGTCCTGTAACTTATTCAATCAGTCGTCCACAAGACGTGATTGATATTGTTAATAAAAACTCAGCTGTTAATACCAGTATCGGCGTTATTTTTATCGCTCTGGGTGGCATTCTCATTGATGCTTATCAGGCGGCGATGGTGGGATTCGGCAACAAATACATTGCTGCGCAATTCGGTATTTCACCGGGTCTTGCGGCAACGGTGAACGCTTCTGTTTTAGTGGCGGCCTTGATTGGCGGGTTATTAGCAAACCGGGTGATTAACCGTTTTGGTCAAAAGCGTGCGTTTATCATCGGGATGGGGCTATGCACGATAGGTGCCGCCGCTGTCGCTATTGCTCCCAATATCTGGTGGGTGCTGGTATGTCGTGTGGTTATGGGATTTGGCCTGGGCATTGATTTTCCTCTGGCAACAAATGCCGTGGCGGAGCTGCGGGGTTCAACATCTAAGAAAACAGGGTCGTCAGTTAACCTTTGGCAAATGGCATGGTACGTCTCAACAACCGTTGTCTATCTTGTATTGCTTCCGTTACTTCTGTCCGGTGTTGCTGAAGAACAATTATGGCGTTATGGGATTTTCGTGGGGGCGATTTTTGCTGTCAGCATTATGATCCTGCGCTATTTCTTCATCGGTGAGTCCGCTATGTGGGCTGCGCGTGTTGGGCGTTATGAAGAAGCCTGTGGCATTCTGGCAACCCGCTATGGCGTTCACGCTCGCGTGGCTTCTCCATCACCATTAGAAAGTTTGTCATCTGAGAAGCCAGAAGGTAAGTTCCGCGGCGGGTACGGCATCCTGTTTAACGCGCGCTATCGTAAACGCACTATTTTAGGCTGCGTTGTGGCGACCATGCAGGCCTGGCAATATAACGCCGTCGGTGTTTATCTGCCTCTGACGCTAGCGGGGATATTGAGTGGAGGATTGACCGGAGCGCTAACCGGTTCTGCGGCTGTGAACGCACTCTGCGGGATTACCGGTGGTTTGATTGGTTCACTCATCCTTCAGCGATTAGGTACACGTCTGCAGTCTATGTATGGATTCGCATTAGTGACTGTTGCCTTGCTGGCGTTAGGCGCGTTAGCGACGACCAATCCATGGCTTTCTTTAGGCTTGTTGGGTGCCATCATTTTCTTCCATTCTGCAGGGCCAGGCGGTTTAGGGATGACTATCGCAACCCTTTCCTATCCTCCCAGCATTCGTCCGACTGGCGTGGGATTCGCACGAGCGATTATGCGTACCGGAGCAATTGCCGGGCTTATCTTCTGGCCTATGCTGTGGGGCGCATTAAAAACAGAGGCGTTTTATTGGCTGGCAATTGTTCCTTTCCTGGGATTCCTGACTTGTGTGTTGATTAACTGGGAACCCCTTGGCGCGAATGTGGACGCTGAGGATGCTCAGGTGCTGGCCGAACTGGAGAAGTGATCGTACGCGTCGATTGATATCGACGCGTTTACTACGAAGGGTCTCCATCTTTTGAAGCCATTTTGTTGTGTGCATCTCTCGTCGACCTGGAGAGGAAAAATGATGTCTGAAAGATTACCGATACCGAGAGAAGGGCTATCCGGCAAAGCCATGAGACGGGTTGTCATGGGGAGCTTCGCTGGTGCTCTGATGGAATGGTACGATTTCTTTATCTTCGGCACGGCTGCGGGACTGGTGTTTGCTCCTCTGTTTTTTCCTGACAGCGATCCTTTTATTGGTTTGATTGCCGCATTCGCAACCTTTGGCGTGGGGTTTTTAACCCGCCCATTAGGAGGGATTGTTTTTGGTCATTTCGGTGACAAAGTTGGGCGAAAAATCACGCTGATCTGGACGCTGGGTATCGTAGGTACTTCAACCTTTTTAATAGGTTTTATTCCTACCTATCAGGATATTGGGATTTGGGCACCCGTCACGCTGATGGTTCTTCGTCTGATTCAGGGATTTGGCCTTGGCGGAGAATATGGCGGAGCGGCATTAATGACGATTGAGTCGGCACCTGAGGCAAAGCGCGGATTCTTAGGCGCTCTACCGCAAACCGCTGCCTCTGTTGGAATTATGCTGGCAACCGGTGTGTTTGCGCTTTGTAATCATTTTCTGACCCAGGAGCAGTTTCTTTCCTGGGGATGGCGCATCCCATTTTGGCTTTCTGCCGTAATGCTGATTGTCGGGATGTTTATACGCCTTCATACCGAAGAGACTCTGGATTTTAAAAAGCAGAAGCCGCCGGTATCACATGAAAAAGTCGCGCCGCCGTTGATTGAGCTCTTTCGTAAACATCCGCGCAATATTCTTCTCGCACTTGGGGCCCGGCTGGCAGAGAGCGTTTCGTCAAACATCATTAATGCTTTTGGTATTGTCTATATTTCCAGCCAGCTGGCGCTATCAAGGGATATTCCATTAACCGGTATGCTGATCGCGTCGGCTATTGGCATTGTGTGTTGCCCTTTGGTGGGTTGGATCTCCGACCGTATCGGGCAGAGGAAAATGTACTTATTTGGCGCGGGTTTCTGCGTCCTCTTTGCGTTTCCTTTCTTCTTTTTGCTGGACACGAAAAGTACCCCGATCATCTGGTGCAGTATGATCCTGGGTTATAACCTTGGGCCAACCATGATGTTTGCTGTGCAGCCCACTCTATTTACCCGCATGTTTGGCATTCGGGTCCGTTACACCGGTCTTTCCTTTGCCTACCAATTTTCTGCCATTCTCGGGGGGTTAAGTCCCCTGATTGCATCCAGCCTGCTGGCTTTAGGTGGGGGGAGACCGTGGTATGTCGCACTGTTCCTGTTTGTTATTTCAACCCTTTCATTTATCTGTGTCTGGCTTATCGAGCCACATTCAAACAATAAAAAAGACGCGAAGAAACCATTAACTTCTTACTGCTATATCCGAGAACAATCACATGAAAACCGAAGATAATAATCAGCATCAGCTTGCGCTACAGCGCGCTTTTGACGCCCCCTGGCCAGGGCCAGAAGGTAAGGCTGTGTCACTGGAACACGGTCATATTCGTCTCAAGGTCTATCCGCATGACGGCGCCAGGATTACATCATTACAGGCGTTTGGTTTTGAGGTGTTGCGGCAGTGGGCCCCACAGCGAAAAGCGTTTCAGTATGGCTGTTTTCCGATGGTGCCCTGGGCTGGACGGCTTGGCTATGCGACGCTTAATGTAGGAGATAAACGCTATACTTTGCCAGCGAATAAACCCCCGCATGCCTTGCACGGGATGGCCTGTTATTCATCATGGGAAGTTGTCGAGCATAAAGTGGAGGCGTTGACGCTGCGTATGCCACTGGATTCACCCTGGCCTTGGCGAGGGGAAGTGTTACAAACGCTAAAAATTGAAGAAGATAGTGTCATTCTGCGTCTTGAAATCCGTTCGGAATCGGAAACATTTCCTGCGTCTGCTGGCTGGCACCCGTGGTTTGCTAAACGGCTTGATTTGAATACGGATGACGAGTTGCAGGTCATCTTTAACGCCGACTGGCAAGAAGAGGCGGGGAGCAATGAGTTACCGACGGGCAATCGGATATCCCCTCTGCCGGGCCCATGGGACGATTGTTTTGGATTTTCTTCCGGGATTAATGTCCGATTACAGTGGCCTGGTAAGCTGAATATGGTGATGACATCGGCCGCACAAAGTCTGGTTGTGTTTGATAAACAGCCTGATGCAACATGTGTTAACCCAATCACTCAGGCGCCGAATGCGATTAACCATTTACCGCAGTTTGTCTATCCAGGCGCTCCGCAGATCATTGAAACACGCTGGTCTT
>OIXA01005663.1_pt1 | contig 10993 bp, 9 predicted proteins | sample 1587721 | NCBI WGS metagenome assembly OIXA01 (sample SAMEA3888900, study PRJEB22519) | human gut metagenome | biome: human gut; feature: human-associated habitat; material: faeces | place: Denmark | collected 2013 | reverse complement strand
CATTAAACTATTGGTTTAACAAATCACTAAATTCGTCAAAACAGTTCATCAAAAAAACTTAAATATCAGTAGAATTATTATTGGAAATATGATATTATATATACAGAAAGAGGAAGTATCCTCTGCAATGGTGATTCTCCACCGAAGGCGTTGAAGCGAGAAACGATTAAGTTTGGCGATTCCCAGCCGAAGACATTGAATCGGGAGACGATAAAGCTATATAGAGGAAGCACTGCTTCCTCTATATTTTTTAATGTTGTTCAATCTTCCGTTGAAAAAAATTCAAGTGAAACACTCATTACCAATGTGACTCAACAAAGCGAGCACTTAAATACAATTTTAAATATCAACTATTCCTATTTAAATGTACTAGCACAAGAATTATCAAAGTCTGAAGACCTATTTTCAGAAAATAATATATCTTTAATTAAAGCCTTCATGGAAAACACAGACTTAAATCGTACCGCAATCATAGATTCAGATGGAAATGCACTATATGATAATAATGTAGTTAAAAATGTTGCACATCGAAGATATTTTAAAGAATCGATGCAAGGCAAACAATCTCTTTCAGACCCCTTAGAAAGTAGTGTTGATCAACAAACACGCGTTATTTTAAGTGTTCCTATTTATAAGAACAATCAAGTCATAGGTGTTGTGGGCGGTTCTTATAATGTCACAAAACTAGGAAATATGTTGTTTGATGATTTGTTTAATGGACAAGGAAAAAGTTTTATTGTTGATCAAGATGGAAATCTAATCACTAGAGACAAGAAATACGAAAAAAAGCACAATATAAAAACAATAGATAATTTATTTGATATTTGTGATGAAAAGGAAGTGAAAACAGACTTCAACCAACAAGAATCAGATTTAATCCAAATACAAACCAAAAAGAATAAATCGTTATATTTAGCTTATTCCCCATTAAAAATCAATGATTGGATGATTTGTTACATTGTTCCAGTTCATGTTGCTCAAGAATCTTACACATTTATTAAGCATTATGAAACTTTGTTGGCAACATTTTTAGGCTTGATTGTACTCAGCTTGATGATTTATTTGGCTCACTCAAATTCAAGAGAAAATAAATATTTGATTCATTTATCTGAAATTGACCCATTAACTTCCGTTTTCAACAAAGAAACAACGCAAAAGCTCATTGATCAAAAACTTAAAAATCATGAGCACTTCTGTTTCTTGATTTTGGATGTGGATGATTTTAAATCGGTGAATGATAATTATGGACATGCCGTAGGTGATAAAGTATTAAAAAATTTGAGTGACCTATTTAAAAATCATTTTAGACAAACGGATATTGTTGGAAGAATTGGTGGCGACGAATTTATCATTCTAATCGAAGATGAACATATTGCCGAATCAAGAATTCAATCTTTACTAAAAAAAGTCAATAAATTAAAGATTGAAGAACTACAAGACTTTAAACTTTCCATCAGTGTTGGAATGGCATTCGCCCCTAGTAACGGCACTACTTTTATGGAGTTGTATCGCCATGCCGATCATGCCTTGTATCAAACAAAACGAACAGGCAAAAATAATTATAAAATATATAAAAATGACGAGAACTAATCTCGTCATTTTCTTATACATTCGTATAGTTAAAACTATTTAAATCTACTGGCTTATCCTTTATATAATCCTTAATTTCTATACCCTCTAATTTGGCTGGACGAATCACTATCTCATTTTTAACGACATCTTCTTTAACTAGTTTTAATTGTTTCATCAATGCGAATAAATCTTTTAGAACATCCATCTTTTTAGGGATTCCCTTATACACATATTCAATAGCCCCTTCACTTAATGCCTGGCTTTTTGAAATATACTTCTTCCCATTCTTTTCTGCATTATACTGTATATAGAACCAAAATCGAAGTATCTGTAAATTTTCACCTTTACTATTTTTTAAGAATACCTCTTTCCAAGATGAATTCACCACTTCTTCTTTTTCTTTCTTTACAGAAGACTTCTTTTCTTTTAATAACTTATCGCTTGGTTTATCAATAATACTCTTATTCATCAATTCTTCCATTTCGATATCTGTGAATTTAATAACATAAATTTTTCTGCCATTCATTTCACTATCACGAACCAAACGAACACTTTTTAATTTACGAATCAACATATCCATAGATGGTCTTTCTGTACTTTCATCCAATAAACGGAATACATATTGATTGGCTTGGGCATTTGTCAATTCGTTTTCATATACCCAGTCATGCGTTTCTGCATACGGGTTTTTTACTGCCATAAATCTAGCATAACAAAATAATCTTAAAGAAAGTGCAGCTGCACCATTCTCATTACTATTTACGTTTTTGATAAAACGTTCTCTATTTTTCATTAACATTTCTGTACTCATTAAATCTCTCCTTGAAAAAATTCGAACGCAATAGATTATATCATCATTTGTGAATTTTTGCAGAAATAAATGCTTGTTTCCAAGCAATTATTTCGATAATTCGATAAATTCCTCAATTCTTGATTTTGCGGTTTCCAATGCAGAAATCCAGAAAGCTTCATCCGTTAGATCAATACCTAATACTGAAGCTGTATCTTCTACAGAAGCAATGGTTGTTGTGTGTAACATCTCTTTATATTTTGGAACAAATTCTTCTTTTCCCATTTCTTGATATTTTACAATCAATCCACGCGCAAACAATCCACCAAAGGCATATGGCCAGTTATAATAGCTTAAATCTGAAGAATAATAGTGTGACTTACATACCCACATATATGGATGTAAACAAATTGGATCCAGTCCATCGCCATAAGCTTGTTTTTGTGCGTCCAACATAATTTCATTCAATTGATCTGTAAATAAGAATTCATCGCTTCTACGATCAAATACGGCTTTTTCAAATAAGTAACGAGAATAAATATCACAGATAATCTGACATAGATCTTGAAGTTGGTTTTCAATCAAGCCTAGTTTTACTTCTTTATCTTCCGTTTCATCAATTACTGCATTCATAATGATATTTTCATTAAATGTACTTGCCGTTTCTGCAACTGGCATAGAATATTCCCAATTCAACGGTTTGTGACTTTCAATATTCAATCCATGATATGCATGTCCAAGTTCATGAGCCAGCGTAACGACATCTCCAAGTCCACCATCAAAGTTAGTTAATACGCGTGATTGTTTCACAAATGGCATATTACAACAGAAGGCTCCACCCACTTTTCCTTTGTGTGGATAAAAATCAATCCAGTTATTGTCAAAAGCTTCTTCCATCATATCGGCCAATTCATCACAGAATGGTCTAAAATGATTTACTAAATATTCTTTTGTAGTTTCAGGGGTAAAACTTGTAGTAGCTGATTTTCCGACTGGCGCAAATAATTCATACCAAGGAAGGCCATTTTCATATCCAAGTATTTCAGCTTTTCTTTTCAAATACTTATGGAATACTGGCAAGTATTTCTGCATTGCACTAAGAAGTGCATCTAATGTTTTCTGGGATACATGAGACTGGTGTAGTGTCATATCCATTGGACTTGTATATCCACGCATTTTTGCTTCAGTGATAACCTGTAGTTTAATATTATTCAATGAGAAACTAACGGCATCCGCAATAGGTGCATAACTTTTGATTTCTGCTTCATAGGCAGCTTTACGAACTTCTTTATCTGCATCATATGCAAGGTTACGGACAGATGCCAATGGCAACTTCTTACCATCATATTCCACTTCAAGTGAGCTTGTTAAAAGGCTTTGTTGCTTCTCCCAAGCTGAACCACCAGAAATATTCATTTTAGCAAGTGCTTCCTCCACGTCTTCACTTAACAAATATTTTCCACTTTCATGAATATCATTTAAGAAATATTTGTATTCGCAAAGTTCTGGACAGTCTAAATAACTGTTCAAATCTTTCATATCCGCAATATAGCGAGAGAATATAGCCATAGCCTTACTCGCTGTACTTGCGATGGTAGCTACTTTATCAATGGCTGCTGCCGCTTTCGCATTTGCGGTATTTGTGGATTGGCTCAAAAATCCAAAGCAACTCAAATGTTTTTCTAATAATTCAAATTCTTCTAATACTTTAACAATTTTAAGAAGATCTTCCTTCTCATTTTCGTGACTTAAAGTCTTTGAAAATTCACCCAATTCTTTTGCCTTTTTTTCAAAAGAAATTAGATCTTCACTAAATTTAGGATCATCAAATCCTTTGTACAATACGTCTAATGACCATTCTGAATTCATATCAATTTCCTCCAATTTAATAAATTATACCATAAGAAAAGCTCGAGCATATGCCCAAGCTTATAATACTTGTGATAAAAATTTAATAGTTCTAGGATTTTGTGGATGTTCAAAAATATCTTCTGGAGTACCTTGTTCTTGAATAATACCTTCATCCATAAATAATACGCGATCACTTGTTTCGCGGGCAAAGCCCATTTCATGAGTTACAATCACGATTGTCATCCCCTGGTTTGCTAATTCTTTGATTACTTCTAATACACCTTTTACCATTTCTGGATCTAATGCACTTGTTGGTTCATCACATAGAATCACATCCGGATGCATTGCTAAAGCACGAACAATAGCTAGACGCTGTTTTTGTCCACCAGATAATTTTCTTGGATATTCATCTTTCTTATCTTCTAAGCCAACCTTTTTAAGCAATTCAATCGCTTCTTTTTCAGCTTCTGCCTTTGGTGTTTTAAGTTCTAAGATAGGTGTAATCGTAATATTTTCTAAAACTGTTAAATGTGGAAATACATTAAAGTGTTGGAAGATCATCCCAATCTTTTTACGGTGTGTATCAATATCCACATTTTCGGCTGCTATATCCACCCCTTCAAAAATGATTTGTCCACTTGTTGGTTTTTCTAATAAATTTAGACAACGTAAGAAAGTCGATTTTCCTGAACCACTAGGTCCAATAATACTAACAACTTCTCCTTGATGGATTGTTTGATCAATTCCTTTTAATACTTCAAGATCTCCAAAATTTTTATGTAAGTCTTTTACAACAATTAGTTCCTTAGTCACTGACACTCAACTTCCCTTCCATGTATTTAATTAATTTTGATAAAGAATATGTAACGATAAAGTAGATCAAACCAACAATTACTAATGGTTCAATAGATTTATAAGTAGCGGATTTAATTACACTGTTAACAGTCATTAATTCACCAATATAGAATGTACTTGCCAAAGATGTTTCCTTGATCATCATAACGAATTCATTACCTAATGCAGGCAAGATATTTTTGACAGCTTGAGGAATAATGATTTTAGTCATCATATGTACATTTGACATACCAAGTGATTTAGCCGCTTCTCTTTGACCTTTATCTACCGACTGAATACCTGAACGGATAATTTCAGCGACATATGCACTCGAGTTAATAATCAACGCAATGATTACACTGACGATCATTGGCATCTTTCCATTTGTCAAATAAGAGAAAATATTGATGAATAACCACAATTGTAGCAACAATGGTGTTCCACGAATCAATTCTACATATACACCGGCAATTGCTTGTACAATCTTATTCTTTGATAATTTTACAAGAGCAAATAATCCACCAATAATTGTACCAAAGATAACAGTTATAGCTGCAAGTCCTAAAGTAACTCCTAGACCTTTTAATAATTGTGGCCAACAATATTGTACAATTTGAACACATGTTCCAAAGAATCCAGTTGCAGTCAATGTGAATTGTTCACTACTTTGTTTCTTAGCTGTTTTATACCATTTTTCATACAAACCTTTTTTATTAACTTCCTTTAAGATTTTATTGACTTCCTTCATCAATCTTTTTTCGCCTAAAGGAGCACCTACACGGTTACCTGCATAATCTTGATCAATATTAAATAATTCATCTAACTTCGCAAGTTCAGAGTTCTTTTCAATATATTCATCAGCTGTACCTTCCGAACATGCTACGGCTTGTACAGTCCCATTCTTTAATAGGGCAACACCATCATCAATACTTGAAATCGATTGTAGTTTTGCATCTGGAATTTGATCTTCGGTATATTGTTGCTGAATCGATCCCTGTTGAGCAGCTACTTTTAAGCCCGTTAAATCTGTTAATTTTTTATATTTCTCTTCATCTTTTTTAGAAATAATAACAGCCTGTCCACCAGTGTCTTCTGTCATATTGTATCCAATAGACATTTCCATTTGTTGAGCACGTGCTGGTGTATAAGCCAATCCAGTAATAGCTAAATCGATTTCTTCAGTTTGAAGGTTTGCCAAAACAGTATCGAAACTTGATGCTTTGATTGTTAGTTTAACACCCATCTTTTTTGCGATATATTTTGCCAATTCAATATCAGAACCTACATATTGAGCTTGTCCTGTCTTTGTCGAATCAATAAATTCATTAGGAGGGAAATCTGGAGATGTTCCCACAACTAATTCTCCTCTTTCTTGAATTTTGTCTAATAAATCACCTGTAGTTGATGTGTCTGTTTCATCGGCAAAAGCAGGCATGATACTAGACATCATAATCATAAAACTTACTAAAAATGTCGAAACTAATTTAAATCCTTTTTTCATGTTGTCCTATTCCTTTCTAATAAAAAAAGCCGTCCTTGAATATACAAGGACGACTATAAAATCGCGGTACCACCTTATTTCCTGCACAAAAGTACAGGCCCTTAACTCATAACGGGAGTATCCGAAGCTTCCTCAATCTTCGAAAGCTTAGCTCTAAGACACGTTCACCCTGTGCTTACTGTTCCATTTCCACCATCAGGAACTCACTATCAGCAGCATCCACGACTACTTCTTCTTTTCATTGCCTCTACAAAGGATGGCTTTATTATAAACAAACATTTTTTTAATTGCAATAAGAAATTTTATGATTTTATCAACAACTCAATTTCATCCACATTCAGTGAACAATATGCAGAAATTTGTTCAAGACTCATTCCAGATTCATGCATCTTACGAACCATTTGTTCCACTTTCTTATCAGCTTCTAGTATAGCCTTTCTTGCTTCTTCTTTCTCTTTATGAGCTTCTTCTTTTTCTTTACGAGCCTCTTCTTTTTCTTTACGAGCTTCTTTCATCTGTCTTTGAGCTTCTTCAAGTTCAAGCTGTAGTTCAATTCGTTCTTCATTTTCATGCAGCTTTTGAAAATCTTCTATTATTTTCTTCCAACGATCATCCGATATCGTTTCTACACGCTTCTCCAACATTTGAATCACCTCATCACTTTCTATCATCACCTTAATTTTACTATCATCCAATCCTTTATGGCAATTCAAAAAGTAATAAATCATTTTCTCCTGTTCATTCATGTCTTTAAGCGGTTTATTAAAATCTAACTTTGCCATTTCAACTGTACGTAACTTCATACGATCTTGACTTTCTTCTACAAAAGATAAACCTTCTTCATTCCTTAATGTGAATGTGTTACACATTCTATGATTATCAATTAGATTCACATTAAAGAACACTAAGACTATCGTTTCCTTTAACTCTCCATAATATTTTCCTTCCAATTCTTGTAAACCATGAAGTCTAGCCAAATAATAACTAAAGCGAATTGGCAAATTATCTTTCGTTTGTCTTAACTGCATTTCTAAATCCACCATTGTTCGATCATCAAATTCAACCAACAGATCCAATCTTGGATTTTTCATTTTACTATAGTCTTTTACCATTTCTGAATTCTTTACAACAACATGATTGACTTTCCTTTCTAAAAATACCGTAAGTAATGATTTTAAGGCATCATTAGCCTCTTTACAATCTTCGCCAAAGACATACTTAAAGGCGAAATCATTTAATAAATTAGCGCTTCTCATAAGCACCTCTTTTCTAGTAGGTGTTTTCCTACATACTCTTATACGAAAAAAAAACATTTTTTCTAATAAAATTTAAAAAAAAGGCAAAATTTTGCCTATTCACAATTAAATATAATAAAATCCTTTGTAGCCAATAAAGCATTCATCAGTTGCTATGCAACAACAAACCAAACGTAAATGCATGTTAATACATACAAAAAAACGTTAATAGATGATGAAAAAATCCTCACAATCGATTCATTATAGCCACCAATGTAGCTCCACAAACAAAAGTCAACCAAGTAATGAAAACGTATCCATTTTCTATAAATAGTTATATACAACAAAAATAATTCATGTTAAACTATGAGTGTTGATTAACCAACTAATCAACATCCATTTTCTAGAGCTGGTACCATTTCACAAACACACTCAAATCCAGCTCTAATTTTTTTATCCATATAAACCAAAAGACTCCAGATTACTATTCTGAAGTCTTTTTAATAAATAAAACTAGATAATTAACTATATAAAATTCAAGTATTTTTTTAAAAAAGTTTGAAAATATAAAATAACTGGAAATTTATGGCTAGTTTTAAATTGATCTTCGAAAATGTGAATATTGGATTAAATTTAGGCATGACGAAAAGAACTTTTAAAATGCGTTTTTTTAAAAGTTCAGGTGCTTTAGATGCATTTGTCTTATCTTAATAATGCAGGATCAAATGATTGTCCTGTTTCTAGTAAATGATAAATGATTCTAAGCAGCTTTCTAATGCAGTGACCTTGAGCGCAACGGTGTCCTTTACCTTGAGAAATCTTTAATAGATAGTATTTCTTGAATACAGGATTATTGTTAATTACAGGCAGTATGATTTGATACAAAGTCTTTCTAAGATATTTAGATCCTTTCTTAGTTATGGCAGTGTGCTGGGCGTTGTATTGACTCGATTCATAGTGATAGGGGGCTACTCCTGCAAATTTAATGATTTGAGAAGGCTTAGAATAATTGCCAATATCTCCTAATTCGGCTAAAATAGAAGTACCAGAGAAATGAGAAATCCCTGGAATGCTTAGGATAGGAGAGTTGTTTGTGATTGAGAACTCTTCTATTTTTTTATCTATTTCAGCGATTTGCTCTTTAATAAGCGTGATTTGGCTTACCAAGTGTTTGATCTGTATAGTCTCAACTTCAGAAGAGATTCCAATAGAATTCTTTGCACATTCTTTTAATTTTTCCGGAGTCAATGAAATACGATTGCCTCTACCTTTGATTTCAAAACATTTACGAATTGTACGAATGTCTGTAGAAGCGATTGCTTCAGCACTGCCAAACGTTTTAAGAAGATTCATGTAAACAATGCCATATTTCGAGCTGAACAAAGTGTTAAATTCAGGGAAAACAAGATCAATCGATTTCTGTAGTCGATTACAGTAGACATTGAGTTCTTCCTTTAAATTGTGGTGATGGCGAGTCAATTGCCTTTGTTCATACAAATCAAAACGGTCAACTTTAGTAATACGATACTGTTTCTTACGCTCAGGAGTATCTAGAACATCACAAATGGTGATTGTATCCAGCTTGTCATTCTTAGTAATGCCACCTTCCATCTTACGTGTAAGATCTGTCGTTTTAGGGTTGATCAAGGCAACAGTATATCCGTTGCTAAGAAGAAATTTTAGAAGAGCCACATGGTAATGCCCAGTGTCTTCCATACCTAATAGAATTGATTTTTTAGAATATGGTTTAAGAGAGTTGATCAGAAAGTCAAATCCTTCTTTGTTGTTAGGAAAAGAAGAAGGTGTAACATTGAATTCACCTGTTTCCTTATCCATAACACAAAAATGATGACTGTTCTTTCCAACATCGATACCAACTAATTTCATAAATAAACATCCTTTCTTGATTAAAATTTGTGAAAATGGTTATCCACAACACTTAGACCACAAAACCTGGTTCAAAATACGAATTCAAAGACTCATCTAACTAATCACTGTTTTGGAATAAGTTGTGGTAAGAACCTTTTTAAAGTAGTCAAGCTACAGGAGTAAAATGTACAAATCCACATTCACATATTCAATTTTACAAATTAACAAAACCGTCTTCAACCACGGTTATCAAAGGTTGAAAGAAAGGAAAAGTGTATTGTAGACGACCAGTTAGATGGGTCAATTACAATATACCAGGATAAAATCAAAACATTTCATCATTTCAATTTCATTAAGCTTAGAAAAACATTTCAATTTGAATTAATTCGACTCATACAGGAAGCCGGTGGTTTAAAGAAACCTGAAGAAAAGAACAGACTCTATAAAGATCATCCTAAAGGATTCTATGTCTACGCCAAATTCAAATCCCCTGACAACGCTTCTAACGATGCTTCATCTAATAAAAATAGTAAAGATATTCAAGGCTGCGTAAACTATTTCATCCGTTATGCCGGTAGACCTGCCATGGCTGAAAATAGAATCACAGAATACAATAAAGGATCAAATACTGTCAGCTGGTTCTACAATGATCATAAGGATGAAAAACGTCATGATGTCACAGATAATGTGATTGATTTTATAAACCGTCTTATTATACATATACCAGACTATCATTTCTTAACCACTCGATATTATGGATTCTATGCCAATGCATCTAAGAAAACTCTAGATAAAGTACATGCACTTCTTGGAATCAAAAAGAATAAGGATTATTCTCGTGAAACAAGAACCAAGGCCCTTAAAAACAAACTCAATAAATTGAAGTACCGCACTCATTTGATTGATTCTTTTAATAGAGACCCAATTCAATGTAAATGTGGAGCCATTATGCAGTATACTTATACATATAATCCATTGGAGGACAAGAGAAATGACAGAACATACAGAAAAAGATGTATTGATGAAATGTACAAAATGCGGTTACGAAGAAGAAGTACCTAGATGGTTAATCGATGAATTATTTCCAAATGAACCTGAAGAAAACTATATGATGCACTGCCCTGAATGTGATCATAAGATGATTGTAAAAAAATAATTCAACAACTAAAGATGAATGCAAAATGTTGGCTATTACGATAGTCCTTTTTGTCGTTCCTCATAATCAACAAATTGTGACAATTCAACAGTTTTTCACATACCGCATTCCCCTGTTCCGAAACCAAAATCTTAATATACTAAAAAAAGAGAGCCTAGGCTCTCTATATGTGTGAATTAACGATT
>OIXA01005658.1_pt1 | contig 11004 bp, 12 predicted proteins | sample 1587721 | NCBI WGS metagenome assembly OIXA01 (sample SAMEA3888900, study PRJEB22519) | human gut metagenome | biome: human gut; feature: human-associated habitat; material: faeces | place: Denmark | collected 2013 | reverse complement strand
TTACCGATGCGCAAATTGAGAAGCTGCAAGACAAAATTTATTGCAGGCGAGCAACGCGCGCGGACATTACAAGGGTCACACAGCGGCTTGGCGACAGCATTGCAGCCGTCTATGGATTTCGGATTCCAAAGCAGCGAACCCGGCAGCGTGACGCGAGGTAAAACAGGACACGCAGAAATGCGTCTCACCGTGAGACGCATTTTGAAAACGAAAGGAATGAGATTCAGCTTGCAAACATATCATATTCCTGATATACTATGGATAGAAAATACAGGAGGTGGTTCCATGCAAATCAGAGCATCTACGGCATTGCGCAATGAATATCTGCAAATCTCGCAGCTTGCAAAGGTGTCCGGCGAACCGATCTATATTACGAACAAGGGCGAAGCCGATCTGGTCATTCAGAGTATTGAAGCCTATGAGCAGCGGGAAAAAATGTTGGCACACCGGGCAAGCGTTCTGGAAGCGGAACTGGATCGCCTGAGTGGTGCACCGACATATTCTCCGGAACAGGTGCGCGGCAGGATGAAGGAGATTTTTGATGCAGCAAGAGTATCAGATTAAATATCTGCGCGCTGCTATGCGTGATCTGGAGGGAATTGCACAGCTTTACCTCGGTTTAGCCGGTGCGGATTCTGCTGAAAAATTCATCGATGAAATTCTGCACACCGTAGACCTGCTGCGGACATTCCCGTATTCCGGTGCGCTGCATCCGGATATGGTGCTGGCAGAACGAGAGTTCCGTAAGGTCATTTGCCGTGACTATGTATGTGTCTACAAGGTCATTGACAGCGAAAAGACGGTCTATATCTACCGCATCGTGAACGGCAAGACAGACTACCCGCAACTTTTATATTGATTACATTGTGCATAAAACCAGTCTCTTTTCCTGGAGACTGGTTTTTTATGCGCAAGATGATTGGAGATGAAATCATGTGAGTGATAACTGGGTCGTAGCGACCCTTGAAGATGCTTTAAGCAACTGGAATGACAAGCTGGCTGAAATCTGGTCGCTCGTGTCGCAAACGCCGGAATCCTTTCGCGGCGGCGAGATTTGGACAGTTATCGTCGGCATCCATAACGCACTGGTAGGCTTTGGCTATGGCCTGCTGGTGTTATTTTTTGCAATGGGTGTGTTTCGCTCGGCAGCCAGCTTTCGGGAGTTGCAGCGTCCGGAATTTGCCCTGCGGCATTTTATCCGGTTTCTGCTTGCAAAGGTGGCGGTCGGCTCGTCGTTGGAGCTGATAACTGCCATCTATAGAGTCTGCGGTGGTGTGGTCAGCACCGTCATGGGCGGCATTGGTTCTGCAATCTCTACAACAGCCACTTTGCCAGATAAAATCGTCGAAGCCATTGAAGATGTGAGTTTTCTGGAATCCATTCCGCTCTGGCTGGTGTCACTGCTGGGCAGTCTGCTGATTACGGTTCTGTCCTTTGTGCTGATTCTGACCGTCTATGGCCGTTTTTTCAAAATCTTTATCTACACTGCCATTGCGCCCCTGCCGCTGGCATCGTTCGCAGGAGAAGCAACCTCGCGCACCGGGCAAACGTTTCTAAAAAGCTACGTCGGCGTGTGTATGGAGGGCGCGGTTATCGTCCTGTCCTGTGTGATCTACTCAGCGTTCCTGTCTGGCGGCAGTACGGCGCTGGACGAATCACTCCCTGCGGTCACAATGGTCTGGCAATACATCGGGCAGCTCATGTTCAATATGCTGGTGCTGACTGGCCTTGTCAAGGGCTCTGACAGGCTGGTGCATGAAATGCTTGGCGCATAAAAAGAGATTGCGTCCCAAGTCGGGACGCAATTCTTTCTGACTGTTCAGAGAAATTCCAGTGTCCTGGATTCGCCCGGTTTCAGGTCCTTTGTGTAGTGGTGTATCAGCTCTGCCATGATCTGTTCTTCTCGCCTTTTACGGACGAAGTGGACAATCCATGTCACGGCAAAAAACAGGATGCAAGCGATAAAAAGCAGGATGCAGACTGTTCGGTGTGCTTCCGCCCAGCGCGGCCAGAACAGCTTTGTAGCTACAAAGTAGCAGCCGAGCGGAAACAGACGTAATTTCCAGAGGATACGAACGACGATTGGCAGACTGAGGATCACAAGCGCAACGATTAAGAGTTGGTGTCCGATAGTACGGAACAGAGGTAATGCAGAAGCCATAATATCTCTCCTTTTGTCAAGTTTTTATCTGTAAATATTATCTCATATCCGCATTTTCTTGTCAAATTTTCAACATTTTTATTGAAAATATTTTTCCATCGAGCTATAATGTCTGAATCTTGACCTGTGGCTTAATATGGGGTACAATATAGTCACAGAAAGGAGTTGAGGCTATGAGTATCATCCCAATGCGTGACTTGAAAAACACCGTTGAGGTCGAGCGCCGCTGTGCGGAGGAAAATGGTCCTGTCTATGTCACGAAAAACGGCTATGGTCGGCTGGTCGTGATGGACATTGAGTATTACGAGCGCACCATGCAGAAGATGGCGGAAGCAAAGGCGGTGCTGGATGGTCTGGCCGATGTGAAGTCCGGAAAGGTCGTTGATGGAAAAGCGGCGATCCAGAATATCAGGAGCAGATATGGCATCTGAATATACGTATCTGCTGACGCAAAAGGCCGAAGCCGATTTGGACGGTATTGTTTCCTATCTTTCGCTGGAGCTGGCAAATGCAAAAGCAGCATCCGATTTTGTAGGCAAATTGCAGGATGTGATTGAGGAAACGCTGCTGTTCCCGTTGAGCGGTTCTCTGGTCAACAATGAGTTTCTTCCCGATACGGCGGTTCGGAAAAAGGTGATTGGAAACTATGTGATGTATTACCTTACGGACTTGGAACAGCACATCATCTATATTCTCCGGCTGATCTATGGCCGCCGGAGCGTCGAGGAAATTTTAAGACAGTTGGAAATCTAAAATCAGCGTATGGAAAAGCGCGTTGCCCGTCATGGGCGACGCGCTTTTCCATATCCATTTCATAAGAAAGAAGGTAATCCATATCGAAGTCAAAATTCCAAAAGAAATCCGTGCACACCGGGAAACCATCTTTTTCGGCCTGTCTGCGCGGCAGTTTATTTGTGCGATTCTAGCCGTTGGTCTGGCGGCCGGTATCTATCTCGGTTTGGGCGGCATCATCGGAAAAGAAGCTGCAAGCTGGCTCTGCCTGCTGGTGGCCGCGCCGGTTGCGATTGCAGGATTCTTTCATTACAACGGCATGAGCTTAGAACAGTTTCTTTGGGCGTTCATCAAATCCGAAATTCTCCGTGCAGGCCCGCGCCGATTTGATTCTGTCAATCTCCATGAGGAAATGTTTGCTGACATTATGGAGGGTACGTTGGAATGATGAAATCGTTGTTGGCTGCAAACCGCAGCGAAAAAGATTCTTTTCGGATTCCCCACAGCGTCCAGCAATCCATTCCCATCCGACGCATCTATACGGACGGTATCTGGCAGGTCGGGCAGAAGTACAGTAAAACATGGCGGTTTTCGGACATTAACTACGCTGCGTCCTCGCTGGATGATCGACGCAGTATCTTCCGTTCGTATGGTGCTGTTCTCAATTCTTTGCCAACCGACGCGACCGCGAAAATCACGATCATTAACCGAAGATTAAATCCGGTTGACTTCCAGCGCACGATGCTCATGCCGGAGTGCAGCGACGGTTTGGACTACTATCGCGGCGAGTACAACCAGATCATCTTGGACAAAGCGGCTGAAAGCAACAATCTGGTGCAGGAAAAGTACATCACACTGTCAATCGGCTTACGGAAGATCGAGCAGACCCGCGCCTATTTCCGCCGCGTCGATACCAACTTGTCTGCCAGCTTTGGGCGGCTGGATTCCGGGGCATACGCCATTTCCTGCGCTGACCGGCTGCGGCTCCTGCATGACTTTTTCCGGCCGGGCGAAGAAGCGTCGTTCCGGTTCGACCTGTCCGCAAACATCAAGCGCGGCATCGACTTCCGCGACCTGATCTGCCCGGACGGACTGCAATTCCGCGCGGGCTATTTTGAAATGGGCGGCAAGTTTGGGCGCGTCCTGTTCATGCGTGACTATGCCAGCTTTATCAGCGACGAAATGATAAAGGACCTGTCTGACTTCTCCAGAAACCTGCTGCTGTCCATTGACATTCTTCCGATTCCCACCGAAGAAGCTGTGCGTGAGGTGCAAAGCCGAATCCTCGGCGTGGAAACGGACATTACACGCTGGCAGCAACGCCAGAACCGGCAGAACAACTTCACCGCAACCGTGCCGTATGACTTGGAGCAAATGCGCACCGAATCGAAAGACTTGTTGGAAGATCTGACCGCCCGTGACCAACGGCTCATGTTTGCCTGTGTGACGCTCGTTCACATTGCGGACAGTTTGGAACAGCTTGACGCCGACACGCAAACGCTGCAATCCATTGCGCAGGAAAAGCTCTGCGGATTCTCCGTTCTTCGCTACCAGCAGGAGGACGGCTTGAATACGGTTTTGCCGTATGGCCTGCGGCGCATCCATGCTTTGCGGACGCTCACGACCGAGAGCTGCGCCGTCCTTATGCCGTTCCGTGCGCAGGAGATCCAAGACCCCGGCGGCTTGTATTACGGCGTCAACGCCATTTCCAAAAATCTCTTGATTTGTGACCGCAAGCGGCTCATTTCACCCCATGCGTTCTATCTCGGCGTGTCCGGTTCGGGCAAATCCGTGGCAATGAAAAATACCATCGCAAACGTCGCGCTGTCCACCAACGACGACATTATCATCATTGACGCAGAGCGTGAGTACGCGCCCATTGCGCGGGCGCTGGGCGGCGAGGTCATTGAAATCTCTCCGAACAGCCAACACCATATCAATCCGCTCGATCTACAAGACGGGTACGAGGACGGTGAAAATCCCATTGCGATGAAATCCGAACTCATAACCAGTATCTTGGAGCAGCAAATGGGCGCTGGCCTGCTGACCGGCAGCCAGAAATCCATCATCGACCGATGCACAGCCAGTGTCTACCAGAACTATTTCCACGCAAAAGGTGCGCTGCCCATGCCGCTGCTGTCCGACTGGCGCGCGGAGGTGCTGCAACAGCCAGACCCCGAAGCGCGGGAAATCGCCCTCGCCGCCGAGCTTATCACGGAGGGCAGCTTGAACGTGTTCGCGCACCCGACAAATGTGGATATTAACAACCGCATCGTCGTGCTTGATTTGTATGAGATGGGGGAACAACTTCGTCCGACTGCTCTGGTCGTAGCACTCGAAGCCATTCAAAACCGCGTCATGGAGAACCGTAAGCGCGGCAAATACACTTGGGTATTCCTCGACGAAGTGTATTTGTACTTCAAGTACAAGTATTCCGGAGAGATTCTTTATCGCGCATGGAAAAGATTCCGCAAATACGGTGCTGCGTTGACAGCGGCAAGCCAGAACGTAGAAGAATGTCTGAAATCCGAAACGGCGCGTCTGATGTTCGCCAACTCGGAATTTCTGCTGCTGTTCAATCAGGCGGCAACCGACCGCGCAGAGCTGTCGAAGCTGCTTCACATTTCCGATACGCAGCTCAGCTATATCACAAACGCCGAAGCCGGTCATGGCCTGCTGCGCATGGGCGGTGCTATCGTGCCTTTCGTCAACACCATTCCCCGCCAGACAGAGCTATATAAGTTAATGACAACCACACCGGGAGAAAACCTGACATGACGATCACGCTCGGAAGTCTGTTTGACGGGATCGGCGTGTTCCCGCTTGCGGCAAGCAGACATGGCATCACTCCGGTCTGGGCGAGTGAGATCATACCGGACGCAATCTCTATTACAAAGCGCCATTTCCCGGAGATGGTGCATCTGGGCGATATAACAAAGCTGGACGGCGGGAAAATTCCTGCCGTCCATGTCATTACGTTTGGCTCTCCCTGTCAAAATTTATCACAAATTGGAAATAGAACCGGCTTAAATGGTGTAAAATCCAGCCTGTTTTATCAGGCAATTCGTATTATTGAGGAAATGAGGGATGCCAGTGGAGGGCTGTATCCAGCTATCGCTGTTTGGGAAAACGTCATTGGAGCTATGCAGCAAAATCTTAAAAATGACTATCTTGCCGTACTCAAATCCTTCGCGGGCACCGAGGTTTCAATGCCTGATTCTGGACACTGGGCAGACGCCGGAATGGTGCGAGGGCGACGGTGTGATCTGGCATGGCGTGTCCTGGACGCCCAGTATTGGTCGAAGCCCAAACTCGCGCGCCGAGAAAGAATCTTTGTTGTGGCAGATTTTACAGGCCAGCGTGCCGCAGAGATATTATTTAACACCCGGTCAATGCACACGGATTCTCGGCTTTGCAGCGCGAGTGGGCTGTCCGCCGCCGAAGATCATAGAGGCGCTTCTCTTGAAGCAGGGCGGCAGATACCCGTTATCCTACCCTTTTACGGATTCAAAATGCGCGGAGCAGCCGCAAACCGAAATCGGCAACAGTTCATCCGGAGCTTTGGAAAACGGACAGATGTGTTTCCGACTATTCTAGCGTCCGAACAGGCTGCGTTCGCGTATTATTATGAGGACGATCCGCTTGCCGGCTGCATCCGTTACCCGACCGAAGCGGAAAGCGAGCGTCTGATGGGGCTGCCGCCAGACTGGACGAAGTATGGCGCAGACGGTGAGGAAATCCGAAGCTCCAGCCGCTATACCGCGATTGGAAACGCCATCGCGTTGCCCTGCGCTGAGTATATCATGGAGGGGATTGCGGCAGCTTTGCAGAAATAGGTCTCACGGTGAGACGCAAATCGGAGGTGACTAATATTTCAGATATTCGAGAACGAAACGACCGCCCGAAAGATAAGCAGCCGAAACATCGAACTGCATCCGCTGTTCAGCGGCAGATGGTGCAGAAATTTGTAAAAGAACTGAATGACAGCGCGAAGCAATCCGACCGTTCGGGCAGCGCAGAAACCACGGCAACAGAACAGGTAGAAACAACCGCCCGCGAAATCGTCCACGAAGCTGTTCAACTGCCGCATCGTGCAATCCAGTATCCAGCCCGCAAAGAATCAGCGGATTCTTCCGCAAATGCACAACCGGAGCAATCCACCCAGCCGCACCATGCGCCGGAATCACCGCGAGAACGAACAGACGCGCCGCGTACCCGGTCAGATGCAACGCCGCCGCAGAGCACATCGATACCCGCAGCGCAGGAACAGGCCCGACGTGCTTATGTTCAGCAAACCGCAAAAACGGTCACGCCAGCGCAGCCGATCACGTCGGAGCAGCCGCAGCATATCACAGTGACCGTGCCATCGGCAGAAAATGCACCGCGTCAGTGCACGGTCGATATACGCACCCTGTCAGAACCAAAGCGGCCGCAGCGCGCATCAGCGACCATGCCGCAGGAGCAGGCCCGCCGCGCCTATGTTCAGCAGACCGCAAAAACAGTTACGACGGCACCGTCGATCACGCCGGAACAGTCACAACCGCAGGTCCCCACAGTGACCGCGCCATTGGTAGAAAATACGCCGCGACAGCGCACAGACGATGTGCGCACCCGGCCAGAGTCGAAACAGCCGCAGAGCGTATCGACGCCCACGCCGCAGGAACAGGAGCGACGCGCGTATGTGCGGCAGGCAAAGAAAACCCGCGCAGAACAGCCGTCTGCGCGAGATCATCTTCATACAGGACTGCCGGAAATTCGACTTGCGGACGATATGCCGCAGAGCGTATTGCCGCCGATCCGCGAAAAGCCAACGTTTACAGAGCTGCGCGGTGAACCGCGTCCCGAACCGACACCAGAAAATGCGTCGAACGTTCAGCATATCAAGCAGACTGGTACATGGACGCCGCGCGGCACTGAACCTTATAGCCGCGGCATAGAGCAGCCTATTCGTGAGTGGCCAGCGGTCACACCGGCGCACGATTTGCCGTCCGCGCCGCAGGAACAGTCTCGGCAAGTCTTTGTAGAAAAGCAAGCGCAGCTCACTCAAAATCCATCCATCGAATCCATCTATCCATCCGAATCGGCTGCCCCAGTTCCATCGCAGCTGCCTGTTTCGGAAGCGCCCGCGATCACGCCGAAGCGCCAGCCGCTCACGGCTGGCAGCAGCAAACCGGCCACACCTGTCCAGCCACCAACACCAGCGCTCACCCCACCAGTGGAGCAGCTGCCCGCCATCCGAGAAAAGCCGAAGCCAAACGCCGCGCTGAGAGAAAAACCCCGGCGCGGCGTTGATATTCGGACGAGAGAAGCAATGCCCGCGGGCGCTTCAAAAGCACCGCCGACAGTGTCTGTATCAAAAATTGATACAAAGCGTGCGCGGAAAGCGGCAACGCAGGATGCACAGCGAAAGATGCTTAAAAAGAGCAACAACCGCGCGGCCAGAGCAGCCGCCACAGCCGCGAAAAAGCTGGCCGAAGCCGCTGCAAAGGCACTCAAGGAGCTGATAAGCGCCCTCGCCAGTTTGGGTGGCGGCACGGCGCTTTTTGTCGTGTTTTCCATCGTCATTGTTGCGGGTGCGTTCCTTGCATCGCCGCTGGGGATTCTTTTTGCGGACGAGCAGGAAAGCGACGATACCGTTCCGCTGGCAACCGCTATTGCGGAGATTCAGGGTGAATACCATGCAGAGCTGGAACGCCTGCAAAATGGAGATTTTGTGTCCGTCCAGATTATCGGACAGGCCCCGGACTGGCGCGAGGTCGTGGCCGTTTTTGCGTCCAAAACGGCAGGCGCGGAGGACGGCATTGACGTTTTCACGCTTGACGAAGAACGTGTGGAACTGTTGCGTCAAGTCTTTTGGGATATGTGCGAGATCACGACGGCGACGCAAACCGTTGACGTTCCGGACAGTGATCCGGACGACGATGTGGACGACAGTCACACGGGAATTGCGCTGACCATCACGATCACATCCAAAACCGCTGAACAAATGCGTCTGATATACGTTTTTACAAAATATCAGAATGACGCGCTTGACATTCTGCTCGAAAATCTCGGCAGCTTGAATATTCCAATGGGTTCGCTGACCATTTCACAGGAGGATGCAATCGAACTGCTTGAAAATCTTCCGGATGATCTTGACCCGGCACGAAAGGCCGTTGTGGAAACGGCAGTGCAGCTCGTCGGGCGCGTGTCGTACTTCTGGGGCGGAAAATCTTTGACGCTCGGCTGGGATGACCGCTGGGGCGTTCCAACGGAGGTCACAGCGGCGGGCAGCGGCTCCACCGGCACAGTGCGTCCGTTCGGCCTGGATTGCAGCGGTTTCGTCGATTGGACATTCTATAATGCCACAAACGGCAGCTACTATCCCGGACGCGGCGGCGGAGCTGCGACACAGCACAGCTATTGCACCAACATCTCATGGAACGACGCACAGCCGGGCGATTTGGTGTTCTATCCGGACGATTCCCATGTCGGTATCGTCGGCGGCAAGGATGCGGACGGCAATCTTCTGATCGTCCATTGCAGCGGCGGCGCAAACGGCGTTGTTATCACCGGCTCGGCAGGCTTCACAGTTGTTGCCAGACCGGATTGCTTTACAGACTAATTGATATGGAGGAATATTGAACTTGAAAAAAATCAAATACTTATGCTTGACGCTGGTGCTGTCCTTGCTATTGACAGTACCGGCGTTTGCTTCTCATCCGCAGTTTCTCGATGTGCCGAATCATTCTGCCTATGCAGAGGCCGTGGCCTATCTTGCCGATCAGGGTATTATGAACGGCACGGGCAATGGCTGCATTCAGCCGGACGCTCAAATCACAGTTGGTCAGTGGGCCGCGATGTTGTGCCGTGCATTTGGTATGCCGGAAATGGGCAGCACATGGGCGGTCAAGAGTGTCCAGCAAGCCTATCATGCCGGATGGCTGAACGTGACCGCGCTGCAAGCTCCGAATGACAAGGTATGCCGCGCGGTACTGTATGAATCTGCCTTTGCAGCCGCGACGATCCCTGTCTATGATGCAAGTCTTTACGGTGGCGTGAAACTCATGCCGTATGATAACATTCTGCGTGTCGGCGCAGAGCTTGGGTTATGCGCGGCAGACGCATCCCCGTTGGAGCTTGTGACCCGCGCGGAGGCTGCGCAGCTCCTCCATGCGCTTTTGACGCAAGAGTTGACAGTTGACACGCCGCCAATCCCGATCCCGTTACAAAACAACATGGGGATCAACCTAACCTCCTATTTGCTGGAGCTTCGCCGTGTCCCAACACCGATTCTGGAAGCGTTCAGTACGGAGGGATGGACGCTCTTGCTTGACACGAAATACCTGGCAGAGCTGAGTCGGGAGCTGAACGTGAACTGCATCGGTGCGACGTGCTGCGGAGATCAAAAAATCTATGTCTCCGAAGCAAGCGCCGTCACACATGAGTTCGGACACTTCTTGGATGATATGCTGGGGTTCCCGGCAGAGCATGACAGACTCTATGAACTGGAAGCTGCCAACGCGCCGATGCGCGCACATGGTAAATCCGACAGCAAGGAATACTTTGCAGAGTTTTTCTCTGCATGGCTCTCCGGCGGCGAAACGCTGCGCCAGCTCAAGGAGGCCGCCCCGCAGACCTACGCATATTTTGAAATGCTGTCTGACAGCGGATGGTTGGCAGAATAAAGAACTTGAAATACGTCTCACGGTGAGACGTATTTCGACAAAGACCGGGCTGGGGACAATCCTCCAGTCCGGCTTTTTTGATACATATTATAATGTAGAATCCTGACGAAATGCGTCTCACCGTGAGACGCATTATTTTTGCTTGAAAACCCGGTCCGGGAAAACCGAAGCGTCGATCAAATCAGTAGGTGCAATATCAAGAGCGTCGGCAAGATTGAAAAACACATCCAGCGAAAAACTCTTTGCCAAACCCGGCGCTTCAATGGCGCTGATAAGAGAACGGCTGATCCCTGCTTTTTCGGCTAACTGCTCCTGTGACATTCCTCGCATTTTACGGAGCGCAGCGATGGCAATGCCCAACTGGATAAAACGGTCGTGATTTTTGAATGAAATATTTTTGCCCATACACTGCACCTCCTGCGTATAAGCAAATTATACGAGCTT